>Ga0247771_1000135_pt1 | contig 28740 bp, 27 predicted proteins | sample UWRJL197509C6_FD_179948 | JGI IMG/M metagenome (GOLD analysis project Ga0247771, IMG submission 179948) | Plant litter microbial communities from Arlington Agricultural Research Station in Wisconsin, United States - UWRJ-L197-509C-6 | ecosystem: Environmental > Terrestrial > Plant litter >... | reverse complement strand
TTTTCGGCGGTGGCTGGGTGGGCGGTTCCGTTGGTGGCCGATTTGACTTGGGGCCCCTCTTTTTGGCGCTAGTCGGGCCAAAACGGCAGGTGGAAAGCTTGCCGCCCGACTGAGTTTAGCGCCAAAAACCCCAAGTAAAATCGGCCACTGCGTGGCTTCCGCGCGTTCAGCCAGGCAGTCACCAGGCTCACTCTCCCTCCTTTCGTGGCCATCGACACCACCTTCACCCTCAACTCTGACCAGCACAAACCAGGATTCCACCATGGGATCACCTTCTCCTATCCCTCCCCTTCTCCCTTCCTCTCTCCTCCCCTCACCTCCTTCCTTCCTTCCTTCCCATCCCTTCCTTCCCATCCCTTCCTTCCCTTCCCTCTCCTGTTCTCCCTTCCCTCTCCTGTTCTCCCTTCCCTCACCTCCCTTCCCTCACCTCTTCTCCCCTCCCTCACCTCACCCCCTTCTCCCGTCCCCTTCTCCCCTTGTCAGTCCTTGCCCCAACATCCCCTCCCCTTCTTCGCCTACCCCTCTCCCCTCCTCTCTCCTCCCCTCCCCCAACGCAAAAAGGGCCACCTCCTGGGGAGGTGGCCCTTCTCGGTCTTGGCGTTGTCTAGCCGCGCAGCTTGTTGCGCGAGCGCTCGCGGCCGCGGAGGTTCGCGTCCAGGATCAGCTTGCGGACCCGGACGACGTCCGGGGCCACCTCGACGCACTCGTCGGAGGCGCAGAACTCCAGCGCTTCCTCGAGCGACAGCTTGCGCGGGCGGGCCAGGGTCTCCATGACGTCGGCGGAGGACTGGCGCATGTTCGTGAGCTTCTTCTCACGGCACACGTTGATGTCGAGGTCCTCGGCGCGCGGGTTCTCGCCGACGACCATTCCCTCGTACGCGTCCGCGCCGGGCTCGACGAAGAACGTGCCGCGGTCCGCCAGCTGGATCATCGCGTAGGCGGTGATCATGCCGGAGCGGTCCGCCACGAGGGAGCCGTTGTGGCGGGTGCGGATCTCGCCGGCCCACGGGCCGTAGCCCTCGGAGACGGCGTTGGCGATGCCGGTGCCGCGGGTCTCCGTGAGGAACTCCGTGCGGAAGCCGATGAGGCCGCGCGACGGGATCACGTAGTCGAGCTTCACGCGGCCCGAGCCGTGGCCGGACATGTTCTCCATGCGGCCCTTGCGGTTCGCGAGGAGCTGCGTCACGGCGCCGAGGTGCTCCTCGGGGGCGTCGATGGTGACGCGCTCGAACGGCTCGTGCAGCTTGCCGTCGACCTGGCGGGTGACCACCTGCGGCTTGCCGACGGTCAGCTCGAAGCCCTCGCGGCGGATCTGCTCGACCAGGATGGCCAGGGCCAGCTCACCGCGGCCCTGCACCTCCCACGTGTCGGGGCGCTCGGTCGGGAGGACGCGGATCGAGACGTTGCCGACCAGCTCCGAGTCGAGGCGGGCCTTGAGGACGCGGGCCGTCAGCTTGGTGCCGCCGCCGCGACCGGCCAGCGGCGAGGTGTTCACGCCGATGGTCATCGAGATGGCGGGCAGGTCGACGGTGATGCGCTCGAGCGGCACCGGGTTCTCGGCGTCGGCGAGCGTGTCGCCGATCGTGATGTCCGGGATGCCCGCGATGGCGACCAGGTCGCCCGCGTGGGCCTCCTCGGTCGGCACGCGGTCGAGCGCCTCGGTGATCAGCAGCTCGGTGATGCGGACGCGCTGGGTCGTGCCGTCCTCGCGGCACCAGGCCACGTAGTCGCCCTTGCGCATGTGGCCCGAGTGGATGCGGCACAGCGCGATGCGGCCGAGGAACGACGACGCGTCGAGGTTCGTGACCAGCGCCTGGAGAGGCGCGTTCACGTCGCCGCGCGGGGCGGGGATGTGGTTGAGCAGCACCTCGAACAGGGTGTCGAGGTTCTCCTCGTCCGGGAGGCCGCCGTCGGCGGGCTGGGTCATGCTGGCGCGACCGGCGCGGGCCGACGCGTACACGACCGGGAGGTCGAGCACGGAGTCGTCGGCGCCGACCTCGGCGGCCAGTTCGAGCAGCAGGTCGTGGGCCTCGTCGACGACCTCGCTGATGCGGGCGTCGGGGCGGTCGACCTTGTTGACGACCAGGATCACGGGCAGGCCCGCGGCCAGGGTCTTGCGCAGCACGAAGCGGGTCTGCGGGAGCGGGCCCTCGCTGGCGTCGATGAGCAGCACGACGCCGTCGACCATGGAGAGGCCGCGTTCGACCTCGCCGCCGAAGTCGGCGTGGCCGGGGGTGTCGACGACGTTGATCGTCACCGGACCGTCGGGGGTCTCCCTGCGGACCGCGGTGTTCTTCGCGAGGATGGTGATGCCCTTCTCGCGCTCGAGGTCACCGGAGTCCATGACTCGGTCGACGAGTTCGGCGCGAGCCGAGAACGCTCCGGACTGCCGGAGCATGGCGTCGACGAGGGTGGTCTTGCCGTGGTCAACGTGCGCGACGATCGCGACGTTGCGCAGGTCAGCACGCACCTGAGCGGGCGATTCGTTGATCGACGCGGTGGCCGTGGGCACGCGGAACTCCTAGAGCTGGAAGTCGAGGAAGGGGGCCAGCGCCAGGACGGAGATCGCGCACAGCCTTCACAAGAGTACCGGCTCCGTTGCCAATACCACACATCGCCGAGGGTGAGGTCAGCCTCACCTAGTCTGGGAATGGACCCTACGGGAGGAGCGCACCAGGCGTGGTCAAGCTGAAGAAGAAGTGCTGCCGGTCGAAGCCGCAGTGCAGCCGGTGCCCGGTTCCGGCGCTGTTCAAGGCACGTGACAAGGCCCGCAAGAAGGCGCTGAAGAAGGCCGAGAAGCTGCTCGCGAAGGAAGCGGGCAAGAAGCCCGGCAAGAAGGCCGCGAAGAAGCTCGCCGAGAAGGCGGAGAAGAAGGCGGGCAAGAAGGCGGCCTGACCCGCCCGTCCGGTCCCCTTCGGCCGGATGGTTCGGGCACCGCCCCGCCGTCAGGCCGGGATGGCCTCGTTGAGCTTCGTCAGCTCCGGAGCCGTCCGCGTCGCGCGGAACTCGGTCACCTCGTAGCGGGCCAGCCGCTGCACCACGTACGGGCAGGTCGCCATGATGGCGTCGAGCTTCCCGCGGGTCATGGCCTTGGCGATGATCACGACACCGTCCGGCGGCACTTGGCGGCCCGAGACGAGGAAGTGCCCCGCCTCGTACTGCTCGGCCGACCACGCCACGTGGTCGGGCAGGGCCAGGTCGACGACGTCCAACGAGCGGGTGAACTTCAGTACGACGATGTACATAGAAGAAATGTAGACCCGCCAGACAACGGCCGAACACGATAAGCTCGCGGCCATGCGCAGTCTTCACACGTTCTGGTGGCCCGCCTCCTGGCGGCCGTAGAACTGTGCGTTGAAGACGACCACAGGCCGCCCGCTCGGGCGGCCTTCGTCATGTCTGGGGTCCCGCGCCGACGGGTGGCACACCTGTCGAAGGGACCCACCATGATCAGGCTCTCCGCCATCACCCCGTCCGGCCACGTCCAGCTGGGCAACTACCTCGGGGCCATCCGCCGTTGGGCAGCCGAGGGCACCGAGCAGGACGTGTACTTCATCAGCGACCTGCACGCCATGACGACCTCGCACAACCCGGCGAAACTCCGATCCCTGACGCGCGAGCAGCTCGCGCTGCTCATCGCCGCCGGGGTGGACCCGCACTCCGTGTCGGTCCAGTCCGACCTGGTCCGCGAGCTGGGCGCGCTGACGTGGATCCTGGAGTGCACCTGCACGTACGGCGAGGCCGCGCGGATGATCCAGTTCAAGGAGAAGTCAGCGGGCCGCGACTCGGTCCGCTTGAGCCTGCTCACGTACCCGGTGCTGATGGCGGCGGACATCCTGTTGCAGGGTGCCCACGAGGTGCCGGTCGGCGACGACCAGCGGCAGCACGTGGAGCTGGCGAGGGCGTTGGCGAAGCGGTTCAACGGCACGTACGGCGAGGTGTTCGTGATGCCGCGCGGCACGGTCCCGCCCACCGCGTCCCGCGTGCGCGACCTGACGGATCCGACCAGGAAGATGGCCAAGTCGGCCTCCGACGCGGCGGGCACGGTGTTCGTGCTGGACCCACCGGACCTGATCCAGCGCAAGATCAAGCGAGCCGTCACGGACACCCTGAACCAGCTGGTCTACGCCCCGGAGAAGCAGCCGGGCGTCGCCAACCTGCTGGAGATCATCGCCGCGTGCACCGGCAAGGCACCGGACGAGATCGCGGCCGGGTTGAGCAGTTACGCCGAGCTGAAGGACGTGGCGTCGGAGGCCGTCGTGGAGGAACTGCGAGGAGTCCGGGAACGCACGGTGGCCCTCCTCGACGACGCCCCCGAACTCGACCGCATCCGCGCCGAAGGCGCCCACCGCGCCCGCACGCGAGCACAACACCGGTTGGACGCGGCACTCCGGATGACCGGCTTGGGTTGAGCCCCAGGTGGGCGCGGCACCCCGCGCCCACCTCCTAAGCCGAGAACAAGAGGTCCCTCAACCCCGGCACCAGCACGCGGTCCGCGGGCAGCCAGTCCAGTGCGTCCAGGTCCGACGGGCCGATCCAGCGCACGGCCCGGTGTTCGCGCGCCTCGGGTTCGCCGGACTCCAAAGATGCCGCGAACACGCGCAGCAGCAGGTCCGACCGCAGCGGCACGTCCGGCCCGACCTGCTCCCCCAGCGTGATCTCCACGCCCAGCTCCTCGGCGCACTCCCGCGCCAACGCCTCGCCGTCCGACTCACCCTGGTCGACGCGCCCGCCGGGCACCTCCCACTTGCCCGCCGCCTCGACCGGGAAGTCGCGCTGCTGCACCAGCAGCATCCCGTCGCGCACGATCGCCGCCCCCACGACGACGTCCGCGTCCACCAGCTGCAACGCCCTCCGCGACACCGCCCCGGCCCGCGCTTCGAGGATCTTCAACGCCAGCCCGCGCCCCACCACCACGTCGGCCAGCCGCCCGAACGGGCCGCCGGGGCTGGTCCACTCGACGGCGTCGACGACCAGCGTGCCACCGCCGGTCTCCACCAGGTCCGTCGTCAGGGCCAGCATGGGCAGCGGGCCGTCGACCAGGGCCGCGGCTACGCCGGTGATGTCGGCGCGGGTGACGACGAGCTTGCCGCGCACGGGGCCGACCGAGCCGGAGAGTTCCGCGCCGACGTGCAGGATGCCGGAGCCGCCGGAGATGCGGACGCCGAGGCCGCGGACGGAGGACGCGAGCAGGCGGCCGTCGAGGAGGGCGCCCGCGACGGTTCGGACGGGCGCTTCGACGAGCGTGGTCGCGCGGAGATCGGGCACGGCCGAATACTGCCATTCACCTGTGAAATCAACGGTAAGCGGGCCACCGGATCTCGAACCGCGCGCCGCCCTGCGGGGATTCCAGGACCCGGACGCTGCCCTTGCGCTGCCGGACCAGGTGGGCGACGAGCGCGAGGCCGAGGCCGAAACCGCCGGTGGCGCGGCCCCGGTGCTCCTCCACGCGGTAGAAGCGGTCGAAGATCCTCGACCAGTGCTCGGACGGGATGCCGTGGCCGTCGTCGTCGACGATCAGCCGGATCTCGCGGGCCGCGGGCAGCACGGAGATGCGGATCAGGCTGGTCGCGTAGCGGGAGGCGTTGCGGACCAGGTTGTCGACGACCAGCTCGACCTCGGTGCGGGTCGCGGACACCATGCACGCGCTCATCGGGGCCGCCACCTGCACCAGCAGGTCGTGCGACGGCATCCGGTCGACGGCCGCGTGCACCTGGAGGACCAGGTCGACGGGTTCGGCGCGCGGGATCTCGCCCGCGTCGGCGCGGGCCAGGATGAGCAGGGCGTCGACGAGTTCGGAGAGGCGCTCGGACTCCTCGACGACGGATTCGAGGACCTCCAGCGAGAAGTCCGGGTCCGGGTGGGCGACGGCGACCTCGGCCTGGGCGCGCACGGACGTGACCGGCGAGCGCAGTTCGTGGGCGGCGTCGCCGGTGAACCGCCGCAGCCGCTCGGTGGCCTCGTCCCGGCGGGTCAGCAGGCCGTTCAACGCCTCCGCAAGCGCTTGCAGCTCGTCCCGCGACTCGGGCACGGGCAGGCGTTCACCGCGGGGCAGCTGGGCGGCCGCGACACGCATCCGCTCGACCGGGCGCAGCGACGAGCGGACCGACAGCCAGGTGGCGATGCCGACCAGCAGCGCCACCAGCGACGTGGCGACGGCCAGCCAGCGGGTGCCGAGGTCGTTCGCCCCCGCGTAGCCGATGAGGCTGTCACCCGCGACGACGAGCCTCGGCGTGCCGTCGGGGGCGGTGTCGACGCGGCCCTGCCAGCGCATGGCGCTCACGCCGTTCTCGCGCAGCACGGGGTGGCCGGACTTGAGCGTCCGCACCTCGGCGGGCGTCAGGTCAGGCGCGGGCAGGCCGTCCAGCGGGGCTCCCGCGGTGTCCAGGATCCGCACGGACGGGCCGGAGCCGAGCGCCACGGCCTTGGTCAACTCCGAGTCGACGGCGCTGATCTGCACGCGGCCGATCAGGCTCGGGGCGAGGCTGGTGAACGCCATCAGGCACAGCCACGCCACGCCGGTGGCCACCACGGTGATCCGGAAGCGCAGGGTGCGCCGGAACCACCACCGCCGCGGGTTCACCTACGGGCCGCCCGCTGCACGGTCGCGCCGAGCGCCGCGTCGAGGTCGGCGGTGGAGGCGAGGTAGCCGTGGCCGCGAACCGTGCGCACGACCTCGCCCGCGCCCATCGCGTCGAGCTTGCGCCGCAGGTAGCCGACGTACACCTCGACGGCGTTGCGGGTCGCGGCCTGCTCGTCGCCCCACACGGTGCGCAGCAGCTCGTCCTTCGTGACGACGGACCCGGCGCGGCTGGCCAGCACGTCGAGCACGGCGTACTCGCGGGGGCTCAGCGCGACCGGCTCGCCCGCCCACGTGACCTCGCGCAGCGCCCGGTCCACGACCAGTTCGCCCAGCTTGAGCCTGCGCCGGGAATTGCCGCCGGAGTTGCGCCGCAGCAGCGCCCGCACCTGGGCCACCAGCACCACGAACGAGAAGGGCTTCACCAGGTAGCCGTCCGCACCGAGGTCGAGGCCGTCCGCCTGGTCGATCTCGCCGTCCTTCGCCGACACCATCAGCACCGGCGTCCGCACGCCCTCGGCGCGCATCCGCTGGAGCACGCGGTACCCGGACAGGCCGGGCAGCATGATGTCGAGCAGCACGACGTCGAACGCGCCGGTCAACGCGACGCGCAGCGCGTTAGGGCCGTCGGCGGCCGTCACGACCTCCATGCCCTCCGCGGACAGGCCCCGCTCCAGCGCTCGCCGAACACCGATCTCGTCGTCGACAACCAGCACCCGTGGTCTCACACCCGCAAGCATGCCGCCTGCGGGGGACAATCTGCTGGGGATCTCAGCGGTCTCTCAGGCTCTCAGCGCGGTCTCAGCACGGGTTGGGCACTGTCTGTGGTGTCGGACGGCACACGGCTGACCGGCAGGTGGAGGAGGGGACATGAACAGGAGAAGGGTGACCGTGGCCATCGCGGCGGCCGGGGTGGTCGCCGGGGTAGCCGGTCTGGGGGTGCTGGCGATGCCCGCCGGCGCTGGGCCCGCACCTGTGCTGCCTCAGGTCGACGCGCAGTCGCTCGTCGAGTCGGTGCTCACGGCCAAGCCCGCCGCGTTCGGCGGCACGGTCGACGTGAACAACAGCCTGGGCATCCCGGCCATCGCCGGTCTGCCGCAGCTGTCCGACGGCGCCAGCCAGGTCCGGATGTGGACCGACGGCCAGGGCAAGGCCCGCGTGTCGCTGCCGACCGGCAGCTCCGAGCGGACCATCGTCGACGACGGCACGACGCTCTGGTCGTGGAACTCGGAGACGCAGACCGTGACCAAGACGCCGCACGGCGCGGAGGCCGCGAAGCCGGACATGGGCCTCGGCCTCGGTCTCGGCCAGGACGGCAAGCCGCTGGAGCCGGTGCAGCTGGCGCGCGACGTCGTGTCCGAGATCGAGAAGTCCAGCGTCGTGACGGTCGACGGCACGGCCCGCGTGGCCAACCGCCCGGCCTACGAGCTGGTGCTCACGCCGAAGCCCACCGAGCGGACGGTGCTGCGCGAGGTGCGCGTCGCGGTCGACTCGGAGCTGCGGATGCCGCTGCGCGTGTCGCTGCTGACCAACGGCACCGACGAGCCCGCCGTCCAGGTCGGCTTCTCGGAGCTGACGGTCGGCGCGCAGGACGCGGCGCTGTTCCAGTTCACGCCGTCGGCCAGCGCGAAGGTCGAGGAGCAGAAGCTCGAGGCCCCGTCCGACCAGGACAAGGCCGACGCCGAGAAGGCGCTGGGCGAGGCGTCGCCGCAGGTCGTCGGCGACGGCTGGGACACCGTGGTCGTCGCGAAGACCCCGGCCGAGGCCCTCTCGGGCATGCAGCTCCCGGCCGAGGACCAGCCGGAGCATCGCGGCCCCGGCGCGAACGGCGCCAACCCGCAGGACCTGCTGAAGCAGCTGGGCAAGCAGATCAGCGGCCCGTGGGGCAGCGGAACGCTGATCAGCACCAAGATCGGCAACGCCCTCCTCGCCGACGACGGCCGGATCGCGCTCGGCGCGGTGCCGGAGCAGGTGCTGACCGAGGCGATCGGCCAGGTGAAGTGACCACTTCGACCAGCGCACGGGTGGAGTCCGCTTCGGCGGGCTCCACCCCGGTCCTCGCCGCGCGGACGCGGGGACTGCGCAAGACGTACGGCAGCACGGTCGCGGTGGACCGGGTGGACCTGGACCTGCCCGAGGGCGCGGTGCTGGGGATGCTCGGGCCGAACGGGTCGGGGAAGACGACGACGATCCGGATGCTGCTGGGGCTGGTGCGGCCCACCGAGGGGACGGTCGAGCTGCTCGGGCGGGCGTTGCCCGACGGGGCGGCCGCGTCGTTGCCGCACGTCGGTGCGCTGGTCGAGGGGCCGGGCTTCCACCCGTTCCTGTCGGGCCGGGAGAACCTGCGGCGCGTCGCCGCGTTCGAGCCGCTGCTGGCGACCGGGTCGGTCAAGCAGGCCGTGGAGGACGCGGTGGAACGCGTCGGGCTCGCGCAGGCCGCGCACCGGCGCTACCGGGGGTACTCGCTGGGCATGAAGCAGCGGCTCGGGTTGGCGGCGGCGCTGCTGGTGCCGCGCAAGCTGATCGTGCTGGACGAGCCGACGAACGGCCTGGACCCGGCGGGTACGCGCGAGGTGCGCAAGGTCATCGGCGACCTGCACGCGGCGGGCAGCACCGTGCTGGTGTCGTCGCACCTGCTCAGCGAGATCGAGGCCACGTGCACGCACGTGGCCGTGCTGCACCGGGGAACCGTGGTGGCGCAAGGGGAACTGGCCGAGCTGCTGCACTCCGACAGCACGGCGCTCCAGGTAACCACGTCCGATGTGGACAGTGCGCTCACCGCGCTGCGGGCGGCCCGGATCTCGGCCCGCCCGTCCACCGAGGGCGTCCGGGTCGAGCTGATCGGCACGACCGCGCCCGCCGTCTTCCAGACGCTCGTGCAGGCGGGCGTGGAGATCCACGAGGCCGTTCGCCAGCGCACCGGCCTGGAGGAGCTGTTCGCGCGGCTCACCGAGGCCGAGGAGTCCGACCACCTGTCCGCTGTGGACACCAACGAGGGGGCACGATGACCACGGCTGTCGCCACGCGCGCCCCGTTGACCCGGCAGCTGCGCTCGGAGCTGCGCTGGATCGTGCGCCGCCCGCGCACGGTGATCGGGTTGGGGCTGCTGTGCGTGGTCCCGATCCTGGCCGGTGTCGGCCTCTGGTTCGCCGTCGACAACACCCAGGGCCCGGCCGGTCCGGGGCTCGCGGCGATCATCGCGGGCAACGGGCTCGTCCTGCCGATCTTCACCCTGTTCCTGTCGCTGCCGTTGCTGCTGCCGCTGGTCGGCGCGATCTGGGCGGCCGACGGCCTGGCGGGCGAGGCCAACAACGGCACGCTGCGCGGTCTGCTGGTCGCACCGGTGGGCCGGATCCGGCTGCTGGGCATCAAGGCGTTCGGGATCGCCGTCATGTCGCTGTTCGCGGTGACGTTGATGGCCGTCGTCGGCATCATCACCGGTGTGGCCCTGTTCGGCATGGACGGGATGCTCACGGTGTCCGGCACGACGCTGTCGACCGGCGCGGCGCTGGGCCGGATCGTGCTGACGATCCTGCTGGTGACGTTCCAGATGTGGGCCGTCGCCGCGGTGGCGCTGGCGATCTCCGCGTGCACCGAGCACCCGCTGGTCGTGATGGCCGCGACCATGGCCGGGCTCATCGTGTTCGCCGTGCTCGGCGCGTTCAGCTCGCTGGACTGGCTCCAGCCGTACCTGATCACCTCGGCGTGGAACGGCCTGACCGACGTGATGCGCGACCCGATGCCGACCGGGGAGCTGTGGAACAGCACCGGGTTGGCCGCGTGCTACCTGGTGATCGGCCTGTCACTCGCCACGATCCGCCTGGTCACCAAGGACGGCTAGCCCGTCCGGGTCGACGACGAGTCGCACCCGGTCGCCGAGCGCAGGGGGCTCGGCGACCGGGGCGACGGCCTCGAACTCCTCGTCCCGCACGGTCACCAGCAGCCGCACGTGGTCGCGGCGGTGCACCCGTTCCTCCACCACGCCTTCCAGCGTCCCCGAGGAGTCCACGCGCAACGCCGTGGAGCGCAGCCCGACGCGGCCCGGAACGGTGATCCCCAGCAGGTCCAGCGCCACGTCCGCGGGCAGGATCTTCCCGCACCCCAGGAACCTCGCCGTCTCCACGTCGACCGGCGACCGCCACACCTCGGTCGGCGGCCCGACCTGCCGGATCCGCCCGGCCCGCATCACCGCGACCCGGTCGGCGAGCGTGAACGCCTCGTCGTGGTCGTGCGTCACGACCAGCGCCGTGGCCCCGGCCTCGCGCAGCAGCCGCGCCAGGTCGACGGCCAACTGCTCGCGCAACGCCCGGTCCAGCGCCGACAGCGGCTCGTCCAGCAGCAGCAACCGGGGTCGCGGGGCCAACGCCCGTGCGAGCGCGACGCGCTGCTGCTCACCGCCGGACAGCTCGGTGACCCGCCGCTTCTGGTACCCGCCGAGGCCGACCAGTTCGAGGAGTTCGGCCACGCGCTTGTGCCGCGCCTCGGCCTCCACGCCGTGCATCCGCATCCCGAACGCCACGTTGCCCGCCACGTCCCGGTGCGGGAACAGCTGCCCGTCCTGGAACACCAGCCCGAACCCCCTGCGGTGCACCGGAACGCCCGCCAGGTCCTCGTCGTCCCACGCCACCACCCCGGCGCTCGGCCGTTCCAGCCCCGCGACCGCGCGCAGCAGCGTCGACTTGCCGCAGCCGGACGGCCCCAGCAGGGCCACCACTTCCCCGTCCGCGACCGTCAGGTCCACTTCGGACACCGCTTCGACAGCGCCGTACCGGACGCCGATCCCGTCGATCCGCAACGACATCAGAACTCCCCACTGCTGGGCACGCGCAGCTTCTCGATCAGCAGCACCGCGGCGACCGTGACGACCATCAGCAGCGCGCACGCGGCGTACGCCATCTGGCTGTTCAGCTGGCCCGGCCGGGACATCAGCCGCGCGATCACGATCGGCAGCGTCGGCGACTCCGGCCGCGCCAGGAAGCTGGTCGCCCCGAACTCCCCCAGCGCCACCACGAACCCGAACCCGGCCGCCGCCACCAGCGACCGCCCGGCCAACGGCAGGTCCACCTCGCGCCACACCCGCCACGGGCTCGCGCCGAGCGTCGCGGCGGCCTGCCGCAACCGCTCGTCGACCGCGCGCAGCACCGGCAGCACGATCCGCACGATCAGCGGCGTCACGACCAGCGCCTGCGCCAACGGCACCAGCACCGGCGACGTGCGGAGGTCACCGGGCAAGGCGTCCATCGTGATCAGGTACCCGAACCCGACCGTCACGGCGGACACGCCCAACGGCAGCATCAACGCCGTGTCCAGCGCTTCCCCGATCCCCCAGGGCGTCCGACCACGCCGCAGCCCGACCAGCACGACGGCCGAGAACACCCCGATCGTCAACGCCAGCAGCGTCGCGTCGGTGGCCGTGCGCACCGAGTTCATCGCCGCGTCGACCCCGGACACGGCCAACGTTCCCCGCTCCCCCGTCCCGGTCAACGCCCGGTACCCGGCCAGGCTCCAGCCGTCCACTGTGGACAACGACCGCACGACCAGCCCCACCACGGGCACCAGCAGCGTGAGCACCACGGCGAACGCCACCGCGACCACCCCCCACTCCCCGCCGGTGGGCCTGTGCACCACGTCCACCTGCCCGCGCAACGACAACGCCGTCTCCCGCCGCCGTCGCGCCAACCCGCCGAGCAGCAGCACCGCGAGCACAGCGGCGAACTGGAGCAACGACAAAGCAGCGGCCCCGGACAGGTCGAACAGCTCGACCGTGCGCAGGTAGATCTCGGTCTCCAACGTCCGGTACCGCGCCCCGCCGAGCACCAGCACGACCCCGAAACTGGTGGCGCAGAACAGGAACACCACCGACGCCGCCGACCCGATCGCGGGCAGCAACGACGGCAGGACGACGGAGGCGAAGGCACGGGGCCGGGACGCGCCCAGCGCCCGAGCGGCGTCCTCGGCCCGCCGGTCGGTGTGCGCCCACAGCCCGCCCACGGTCCGCGCCACCACGGCGACGTTGAAGAACGCGTTGGCCAGCACGATCGGCAGCACCCCGCCGTCCGGCCACAACGCCCGGAAGGCCAGCCCCACCACCACGGTCGGCAGCACGAACGGCACCATCACCGCCGCCCGCACGAACCCCGAGCCCACGACCTTGCAGCGCGCCAGCAGGAACGCCACCGGCAACCCCGTGACCAGCGCCAACACCGTCGACGCGGCGGCCTGCCCGAGCGTGAACCCGACCAGCTCCCACGTCGGGGCGGCGGTCAACGCCTCCCCGACACCACCGTCGCGCAGCCCCAGGCGCACGATCGCGAGCACCGGCCAGGCGAAGAAGACCCCGAGGAAGACCAGCGGGACCAGCGCGGCGAACGCCCAGCTCAGCCCACTACGAGCGTGCGCCACTGGGACACCCACTGCTCGCGGTTGGCGCTGACCTGCTCCGCGGGCAGCGTCTGCGACGCGCTGGGCAGCGGCGCGGCCTTCTCCCACGACTCGGGCAGCTTCACGCCTTCACGCGACGGGTACACGTACATCTGCTCGGGCACGTCGGCCTGGAACTTCTCGGACAGCAGGAAGTCCACGACCTTCTTGGCGTCCTCGGGGTTCTTGGCCCCGTTCAGCACCCCCGCGTACTCCACCTGGCGGTAGCAGGTGTCCAGCACGGCCTTGGTGCGCGGCGCGCCGTCCTCACCGATCTCGGCGGACGGCGACGACGCGTACGACACCACGATCGGCTTCGGCCCCTTGCCCGCGGACCCGGAGAAGTCCTGGTTGTAGGCCTCTTCCCACCCGCTGACGACCTTGACCCCGTTGGCCTTGAGCTTCGTCCAGTACTCGGTCCAACTGGTGGGCCCGTACTTCCCGATCGTCCCCAGCAGGAACGCCAGCCCCGGCGACGACGTGGCCGGGTCCTCGACCACCAGCATGTCCTTGTACTTCGGGTCGACCAGGTCGTCGTACGACGTGGGCTCCGGCACGCCCTTCGCGGCCAGGCCTGCGATGTCGACGTTCAGGCACACGTCCCCGACGTCCACCGCGTGCAGCTTGTTGCTGCCGTCGACCTGGTACCGCTGCGCCCCCTTGGAGGCCTCGGGGCTCGCGTACTCCGCGAAGACCCCTTCCTTCACCGCACGGGACGCGAACGTCGAGTCGACGCCGAAGGCGACGTCCCCGATCGGGTTCGCCTTGGTCAGCACCAGCTTGTTGGTCAACGCCCCGGCGTCCCCGCTGGCGACCTGCTTGATCGTGATCCCGGAGGAGGCCTTGAAGGCGTCCAGCGTCTCCTGCTTGGCGACGAACGAGTCGTGCGTCACCAGCGTGACGGTGTGATCGGAAGCGGCGGGCGCGGAGCCCCCGCTGACGGAACAACCAGCCACCAGCGACAAGCAGGCGGCAGCGGCAAGAACGTGGCGAAGCATCAGTCTCTCCCTACACCGGCATGATCCGGATCAGGTTGGACGGTCGAAGGCTCGCGCGCCTTCCTCTCAGCCCGGCGCAGCACCGGACTCCCGTGGTAAGCGGCAGCGTACGCGACTCGGTGGGACCATCAGGCCATGGCCGAACTGATGACCGACGACCAGGTGACCGAAGCCCTGCGGAGCCTGCCGAGTTGGAGCGCCCAGGAGAACACGCTCATGCGGATCGTGGAGCTCAAGAGCTTCACGGAAGCCGTCCAGGTGGTGAACCGGGTAGCGGAGATCGCCGAGAACAACGACCACCACCCCGACATCGACATCCGGTGGCGCACCCTGACGTTCCGCGTGAGCACCCACTCCAAGGGCGGGGTCACAGCCCTGGACATCAGCCTGGCCAGCGAGATCGACGGCGTGCTCGACGCGCTCGGCTGACCGGTCGCCCGTCAGGCCAACGGCGTTGGACCGGAACGTTCCCGCAGCTCAGGGTGTCCGTTTCGGTCCCTTGCGTGATCACCCGCGACCCGCTTCGATGAGATCACCGCCGCCTCCGCCCCAGGAGGCACCAGTGCTGATGTCGTTTCGGAGGACCGCGCTCGCCGTGGTGGGCCTGCTCGTGAGCGGGCTGGCCGTGGCGCCCGCGGCCTCCGCCCAACCCGCACCCACCGCCGGGTGCGGGGTCACCGACCTGATGATCAAGGCGTCCACCTACTGGGTGGCCACCGACACCGACCAGGCCGCGAACAACTGGTCCAATGCCCTGTTCCACGTGGGCAACCTCGCCCAGGTCCGCACCACCGGGATCAGCAACCACAAGACCTGGCCGTGGACCGAGGCGAACCAGTGGCTGCTGCCCGCCGATCCCGCGAAGCCCTTCGCCCCGGACGCCCAGGCGTCCGGTGAGGCCTACCTGGACGTCTGGTACTTCCACCAGGAGAACCGGGTGCTCGACCCGTTGCGCGCGAACCTGGCCGCCGAGGCCGACAGCGTCGCGAAGGGCGGCACGGGGTACTGGACCACCCCGGACGCCCTCAACCTCTCGCTGCCGTCGTTCACCCGCATCGGCGTGATGGACTCGAACCAGGCGCTCCTGGACGCGTCGCGAACGTTGTTCCGCGACGCCAGGCGACACCTGTTCAGCGACCTGACCGGTCTGTGGCTGGGCAACGCCCAGGCCAACGGCTTCGCCGCCTCCGGCCTGGCGAAGGCCGTCCTGGCCCTGCCCGACGGCCCGCTGCGCGCCGAGTACGCCCGAACGTTGAAGCACAACGCCGAAACCCTCCGCTGGCTCCAGCGCCCGGACGGCTTCTGGAACGCCGAACTCCTCTTCGGCGGCAAGGAGACCAGCAGCACGGCCCTGATCACCTCCGCCCTGGCCGCGGGCATCAATGCGGGCGTGCTCGACAAGGCCGCCTACCTGCCGATCGTGCAGAAGGGCTGGGACGCCCTCACCAAGGCCGCTCTCCAGGACTCCGGCAGGCTCGGCTACGTCCAGCCCCGCGGCTCACACCGCCCGGCGAACGCCGACGACAGCGCCGCCTTCGCCGTGGGCGCTTACCTCACCGCTGGTCAACAGGTTGCGGCTCTGACTCCAGGCTGCTGACGTCCGAGGGTTGCGGGCTCGCGAGGGCCCGCAACCCGACCGCGACGGCCACCAGCGTGAGCAGCCCGGCAGCCGGGTACACCCAGCCCAGCAACGACTCCCACCACGGCCGCGAGATGATCCAGATCGAGTCCTGCCAGATCAGCAGGAACGAGATCAGGAAGCTCCCGATCGACACCACCCACACCACGGCGGTGACGTTCACCAGCCGGTGCCGGTTCGCGGGCCCGTACAGCAGCCACATCAACGCGGGCATCGCCCACACCCAGTGGTGGCTCCACGAGATCGGCGACACCAGCAGCCCGAAGACCTGCACCACCACGATCGCGGCCAACGTCTGCCGCGCCCGCAACGCCTCCCGCAACGCCCACAGCATCAACACGACGGCGACCGCGCACCCGGCCAGCCAGATCGGCCCGCTCTGCACGTCGTACCCGACCGTCCGCGACAACGCCCCGCGCAACGACTGGTTGATCGACGACCCGACCGGCCCGATGCGGGTGGCGTCGCCGAGCAGGTGGAACCAGTACTCCTTCGACAGCTGCGGCGCGATCAGGAACCCGAACCCGACCGTCAGCGCGAACGCCGCGACCGACCAGATCGCCGCCGCGAACCGCTTCGTGCCCAGGAAGTACACGCCGGACACCGCGGGCGTCAGCTTGATCCCGGCGGTCAACCCCACGCCGAACCCGGCGACCCACGGCCGGGTGCTCGCCATCGTGGCGAGCAGCACGGCGGCCAGCAGCAGGTTGATCTGCCCGTAGTTCAACGTCGTGCGCACCGGCTCGACCCAGATCGCCAGCGCCGTCCACAGCATCGCGCGCCGGGACAGGTGCTCGGCGTCGATCATCCTCAGCGCCGTGCGGATCAGCCAGAACAGGCACGCGAGGCACAGGATCTGCCAGAACCAGCGGGCCACGCCCCACGGCACCCACGACAGCGGCAGGAACACGAACGCCGAGAACGGCGGGTACGTGAACGGCAGCGCGAACTTGTCGGAGAACTCGCTCAGCCGCCAGTCGTAGAGGAACCCGGTGAACAGCTCCGGCGACCCGTTGCGGTAGACCATCAGGTCGATCATGGTCATCTGGGTCTGGAACGCCACCATCGTCAACTGCCCGAGCAGCGACAACGCCAGCAGCCACGGCGCGAGAGCGAGCACGCGGGCTTCCACGGCGCGCGGGTTCACGCGGGGCCTCCTCGGGTGGGGAACTGATTCCAGTGTGAAGTAGGTGACTCGGGGAGCAAAAACGGGGTACCCGAACGTCATGACAGGTGGGAGTCACACAACCACGGGAGAATCATGACCACGGACATCGTGGTGGCGCTCGTCGCCGCTGTCGGAATGCTCTTCACCGCGGGCGGCGTGCTGGCACTGGCCGCACGCGACCGCCACCAGCTCCACTAGCCGGCCCATGGGGGACCGTCCCGCTCGGGACGTCCCCCATGCCTTCGGGCTCGCTGTCGCCCGGTGCGCTACCGGACACCGCCGCGGCCGGTCGACATCGCCGCACTCTTCCCGGAACTCGTCGCGCCGGCGCGCACGGCCGTGCGGCCGCACCCCCATCCCGGCACGCCGGGTCCACGGGACAGCTCCGTCGGCGGCCCCCTCCTCTGGCCCACCTCCGCCCCGTGGCCGTTCTGCGACGCGGGCACCCACCGGGTGGACTTCCCGGCCAGGGCCGAACGTGCGGTAGTCACTCCGCCGCGTCGGCCACGCGGGCTTCCCAGCGCGGCGCCAGGGCCGACGGTTCCCCGAACCTGGCCCGCAGGTAGTCCCGGCGTTCCAGCGCCACGGCGTTCTCCTGCCACCTCCGCACGACCCACTCGCCCAGTCCGCTGACCAGCCGCGCCTGCGCCAGTGCCTCCGACACGTCCGTCGGCGGCACGAACCGCGCCCGTCGCCGCAGTTCCTCCAGGGTCGCGGGCAGCGGGTCCGGCAGGATCACGGGCCAGCGCAGGTCACCGGATTCCAGGTGCGCGGCCTGCTGCTCCGCCACCACCTCCGCGTACGCCGCCCGCGCCTCGGCGACCTCCGCCAACACCTCGGGCAGCGTGACGACGACCGGGTCCACGGCCCGTCCCGACGCCAGTTCCCACTCCCGCACCACGGCCAGCGCCTCGGCCGCGTCCCACGCGAGCAGCGCGCGCCCGGCGCAGTGCTCCAGCAGCGGTTCGCCGACGGGAGCCGTCCACTCCCCGGTGCTCTCGCCCGTGACGCTCACGTGGGTCACGGCGACCTCACCGGCCGCCCTGCACACCACCACGTGGCCGATCGTGGTCCTGCCGTCGAGCGCCGTTAACTGCCCTGCCAAGGTGTCGGTGGTCATACTCCCCCATCGTCGCGAAGATCACTTCGTTTCACCCTATCCCTGCTCGACGTCCACTGTGTGAGACGAAATCGGCGAAATCGGTAGTGGCGAATTCGAGCCACTAAGGGACGCCCAATGGCCGGATAAATAACAATTAAGAGCGTTGTTCTCCATGCCGAATTCCTCGTTGAATGATCCACGACGCACATCGTCGTCGTCCTCGTTCACGGGAGCACCATGAAAACGGCTTATGCGGGAAGCGGCACAGCGCGCGAGACAGGGACACCCGCCGAGTACCACCTGGCGCCCGACGAAGCCGCCGAGCTCCTCTCCCTCGCCGCCGAGCTCCTCTCCCTCGCCGCCGAGTTGCGCACGTCCGCGCACCGCCCGGTCGACCCGGTCTTCTACGACCAGCACTGGCCCTCCGTCGACCGCCTGCCCTCCGGCCTGCGCGGATTCCTGCGCGACTTCCGCCACGAGGAGGCGCACGCCGCCGTCCTCGTGCACGGCCTGCCGGTCGACGACGCCCTGATCGGGCCGACGCCGGAACACTGGGAAATCCCGGCCGACGACCATTCCTCGCTCGACCAGGAAATCATCCTCGGATTGTGCGCCATGGCACTCGGGGAACCGCAGACGTGGGCCACGCTGCAAGCGGGCCGCATGGTGCAGAACATCATCCCGATCTCCGGGAACGAAAAGCGCCAGAACGGCCACAGCAGCGACGTCCTGCTCGAATTCCACACCGAGGACGGATTCCACCCCCGGCGCTGCGACTACCTGCTGCTGATGGGGCTGCGCAACCACGACCGCGTGCCCACGACCGTGGCGTCCGTGCGCGACCTGAGCCTGTCCGACGAGGTCAGGGCGGTGCTGGCGCAGGAGCGGTTCGCGATCCTGCCCGACGACGAGCACATCCGGCAGCTCACCGCGAGCGACCCGACGCACCCCGCGCTGGCGCGGGCGATCCGGATGCGCGACGAGCCGACCCCGGTCGCGGTCCTCTTCGGCGACCGGGCCGCGCCGTACCTGCGGATCGACCGCCCGTTCATGCACTGCGCCCCCGGCGACGTCGAGGCCGAACGCGCGCTCGACGCCCTGATGGCGGAACTGCTGCGCGTGCAGCGGGACGTCGTCGTCGGCCCCGGCACGCTGCTGGTCGTCGACAACTACCAGGCCGTGCACGGCAGGCGCCCGTTCCCCAGCCGCTACGACGGCACCGACCGCTGGCTGAAGAAGATCACCGCGGGCCGCGACCTGCGCCGCCACTCGTCCGACGACGAGACCCGACACCCGCGCGTCCTGCTGTGACGCCGGAAGGACGAGACATGCGCACGGTCATCATCTCCGGAGCCTCCAGCGGCATCGGCGAGGCCACGGCCGACCGGTTCGCCCAGGGCGGCGACCGGGTCGTCAACCTCGACGTGATCCCGCCGACCGGCGACCCGCACCCGAACGTGCGGTGGATCAAGGCGGACGTCACCGACTGGCAGGGCGTCCGCGACGCGGTCACCGCCACCCACGAGGAGTTCGGCTCGCTCGACGTCGTCATCGCCAACGCGGGCATCAGCGTCCGCCACGGCGTCCTCGACATCACCGAGGCCGACGCGCGCCGCGTGGTCGACGTGAACCTGCTCGGCGTGCTCGGCCTGTGGCGGGTCGCGGCCGAGCACATGGTCGCCCAGCGGTCGGGCGTCCTGCTGGCCACGGCGTCGGTCAACGGGCTGCGCGGCTACCCGTTCTACGCCGACTACAACGCCACCAAGGCCGGGATCGTCGCGCTGTGCCGGACGTTCGCGCTGGAGCTCAGCCCGCACGTCCGCACCGCGTGCGTGTCGCCCGGCGCGGTCCTGACGCCGATGCAGCTCGCCGAGTACACCGGCGACATGCTCGACGAGACCAACCGCGCCATCCCGCTGCACCGGCACGCGTCGCCCGCGGAGATCGCGTCGACGTTCCACTTCCTCGCCTCGGACGAGGCCAGGTTCATCACCGGCCAGGAGTTCGTGGTCGACGGCGGCGAGACCGCTGGCGCGACCACGGCCGTCTACGGCACCGCGGGCGCGACACGATGAAGGTGGTGCCGCCGATCGTGGCGGCGGTCGTGGTCGGCATCACCCTGGGCATCACGTACCCGCTGTTCACGGCTCTGCTGACCGCCCGAGGTCTGTCCGGGACGGCCGTCGGCGTCAGCGGCGCGATGACCCCGCTGGGCATGATCGCCACCGCCCCGTTCGTGCCCGCGCTGGCCCGCGCGTTCGGCGTCCGCCGCGTCACGATGGCGGCGCTGCTCGGCATGTCCGCGGTGCTAGCGGCCCTGTCGGCGGACTTCTTGTGGACCGCGGGCCTGCGGGCCCTGCTGGGCGCGGGCGCGGTGACCGTGTTCGTCCTCAGCGAGACCTGGATCTCCCAGGTCGTCGCACCTTCGTTGCGCGCCAGGACGCTCACCGTCTACACCGCGCTGCTGTCGGTCGGCTTCGCCGTCGGCCCGCTCCTGCTCACCGCGGGCACGACGGTCCTGTTCACCACGGCCGTCCTCGCCCCGCTGATCGCCTTCGCCGTGCTGGCGGCGGACAAGCACCCCCTCCCGCCGACCACCTCGGGCCGCCTCCCCGTGGCCACGTTGCTGCGCGGACTGTCGCTCCTGCTGGTCCCGGTACTGGCCGTCGCGGTCTTCGACACCGTGACCCTCCAGTTCCTCCCGGCCTACGGCACGAGCACGGGCCTGTCCCCGTCCGCTTCGGCACTGCTGCTCACCGGTTTGCTGGTGGGCCAGGTCGTCCTGCTGTACCCGCTGGGCTGGCTGGCCGACCACGTCGACACCCGCCTGGCTCTGCTGATCTCCCTCTCCGGCGGTGCCTTGGGCGCCCTGCTCCTCCCCTTCCTCGTCACCGCGGGCCCTCTCGGCCTGCTCGCGGTGGGCGCGTGGGGCGGAATCGCGTTCGCCGGCTACCCGTTGGCCCTGACCCTGCTGGGCGACGACCACGCGGGCCACAACCTCGTCCTGGCGAACTCCGCGTTCGCCGTCGTGTGGGGCCTCGGCGGCGTCCTCGGCCCGCCCTACGCGGGCACCGCCCTGGACCTCCTCGGCCCCCACGGCCTCCCCGCCGCCTTGGCAACGCTGTTCGCCGCGGCGGTGGCAGTGCTGTTGTTCGCCCGAACCCGCAAACCCACGACGACCCGAGAACTCGTCACCGTCGCCTGAACGCGAAAGGGCCGGACCCCCAACGGGAGTCCGGCCCTTGTCGACGAAGTCCTAGACGTTGAAGCGGAACTCGACCACGTCGCCGTCGACCATCACGTAGTCCTTGCCCTCCATGCGGACCTTGCCCGCGGCCTTCGCGGCGGCCTTGGAGCCGGAGTCGACGAGGTCGTCGTAGGAGACCACCTCGGCCTTGATGAAGCCGCGTTCGAAGTCCGTGTGGATCACGCCCGCCGCCTGCGGGGCGGTGGCGCCCTGCGGGATGGTCCACGCCCTGGCTTCCTTCGGGCCCGCCGTGAGGTAGGTCTGGAGGCCGAGGGTGTGGAAGCCGGCGCGGGCCAGGGAGTAGAGGCCCGGTTCGTGCTGGCCGATGGACTCGAGGAGTTCGCGGGCGGACTCCTCGTCGAGTTCGAGCAGCTCCGACTCGACCTTGGCGTCCAGGAAGACCGCGTCGGCCGGGGCGACCAGTTCGCGCAGTTCCTTCATCTTCGCGTCGTCGGTGAGGATGCCCTCGTCCGCGTTGAAGACGTACAGGAACGGCTTGGTGGTCAGCAGGCTGAGTTCGCGCAGCAGCTCGATGTCCACTTCGGACTGCGCGCTGAACATCGTGCGGCCGCCGTCGAGGATGGCCTTGGCCTTCTGCGCGGCTTCGAGCGCGGGGCGGCGGTCCTTCTGGGTCCGCGCCTCCTTCTCCAGCCTCGGGATGGCCTTCTCCAACGTCTGGAGGTCGGCGAGGATCAGCTCGGTGTTGATCGTCTCCATGTCGCTGCTCGCGTCGATGCGGCCGTCGACGTGCACGACGTCGGGGTCGTCGAAGACGCGGACGACCTGGCAGATCGCGTTGGCCTCGCGGATGTTGGCGAGAAACTTGTTGCCGAGCCCCTCACCCTCCGACGCGCCCTTCACGATGCCCGCGATGTCGACGAACGACACCACGGCGGGGACCAGCTTCTCGGACCCGAAGATCTCGGCGAGCTTCGCCAGCCTCTCGTCGGGCAGCGGAACGACACCGACGTTGGGCTCGATCGTCGCGAACGGGTAGTTCGCGGCGAGCACGTCGTTGCGGGTCAGCGCGTTGAACAGGGTGCTCTTGCCGACGTTGGGCAGGCCGACGATGCCGAGGGTCAAACTCACGAGGGGGAAGTCTACGCGGTGACCTGCACCGTCGAGCCCGTCCGGGCCTTGCGGACCCGCAGCCTGGTGGGGATGCGCGTCCGCAGCTCCTCGACGTGCGACACCAGTCCGACGACCCGGCCGCCCGCGCGCAGCTCGTCGAGGGTGTTCATCACCAGGTCGAGCGTGTCCGAGTCGAGCGTGCCGAACCCCTCGTCGACGAACAGGGTGTCCAGCAGCGCGCCGCCCGTCTCGGCGGCGACGACGTCCGCCAGCCCCAACGCCAGCGCCAGCGACGCGAGGAACGACTCCCCGCCGGACAACGTCTTCGCGGGCCGCTGCTGGCCGGAGTAGTCGTCCAGCACGTCGAGCCCCAGACCACCGGCCTTGCCGTGCGACCCGGCGGCGATGGAGTGCACGAACCGGTACCGGCCCTGGCTCATCCGCTCCAGCCGCATGCTCGCGGCCAGCGCGACCTCCTCCAGCCGCGACGCGAGCACGTACGTCCGCAACGTCATCCGCCGGTGGTTCTGGCCGCGCCCGTTGATCACGTCCGTCAACGCGTCCAGCTCGGCGAACTCCGCTTCGACGGGCTCGAACTCGACCCACTTCGCCCGCAGCTGACCGGCCAGCTCGCCGACCCGCGCCACGGCCGTCCGCGCCGAGGACAGTGCCGACGCGGCCCGCTGGGCCTCCCCGCGGCACGTCCGGAACCGCTCCTCCACGCCCGCCACGTCGACCTCGATCGCCGGGTCGACGTCCGCCAACTCCTCCAGCACGGACGTCGCCGCCGCCCGGCGGTGGTCGAGCGCGGTGATCCGCTGGTCCAGCACGGTCAGGGCCGCGTCGGTCCGCGCGGCCGACAGAGCCTCCTCGACGTCGGCGAACCCGGCCTTGGCGGCCAGTTCCGACGTCGTGACCCGCTGCTCCTCCAGCCGCAGCACGTGGTCCTCGACCGCCGCGCGCCGGTTCGCCGCCTCGACCAGCGCGTCGGCCAGGTCGAGCAGGTGGGCGCGGCGGGCGGGCACGTCCGGGAAGTCGCCGCGCGCCTCGTCCAGGCGTTCGGTCCGCGCCCGCACGGCCTCCTCCAACGCTGTGAGCTGCGTCGACACCTCCACCAGCTCGCGTTCGGCAGCGGCGTGGGCGGCGGTGGTCCGCTCCAACAACTGCTCCAGGTCGCGGAGCGCGGAAACCCGTCGCGTCCGCGACCCCGCCAGCGCGGACGTCTCCTCGTGCTCCCGGAGCAGGTCGGCCAACGGCCGGTCGTCGACGACCTTGAGCAGCGTCTCGACCCGGTGCTCGGCCGCGAGCTTCGCCTGCTCGGCGACACCGCGACGGCGAGCCGCCGCCTGTTCGCGGGCCGTGGCCTCGTCCTCGTCGGCCGCCCCGACGGCGTTCAGCATCGGCTGCGCGGGCGCCGGGTGGTCGGCCGAGCCGCAGACCAGGCAGGCCTTGCCGGGGGTCAGCGCGGCCGCCAGTTCGACGGCCATCCCGTCCAGCCGTTGCCGCCGCACGTCCAGCAGGTGGCCCTGCGCCCTCTGGTGCGCGTCGATGGCGGCGCGCAGCCCGTCCGCCGCGGTGGTCAGGGCCTTCTCCGCCGCGGGCAGCTGCCGGGCCGCGTCCGCCCACGCCGTCACCTCGGCGAGCCGGGCCGCCGCGACCGTCGACTCCTCGACCGCCGTCCGCGCCTCGGCCACCTTCGCGGGCAGCGTGGGGTCGACGGCGGCCACCTGGTTCTCCAGCCGGTCCCGCGCGGCGGTCAACGACGTGATCCGCGCCGAGTCCCGTTGCTGCTGCTTCGCCTCCTCGGCGAGCTGGGTGAGGCCACCCGCTTCTTCCCTCAGCTGCTCGGAGTCCCCGCGCAGGTCGGTGCCCTCGTAGCCGACGATCGCCGAGAACGCCGCCGCCTCAAGGGATCTGGCCCGGTCCAGCGACTGTCCCAACCGGACGGTCGTGTCCTGCGACGGCACCACGGGAGCCGCGCGGCGGGCGCTCGTCAGCTCGGCGACCCACGACAGGCGCTGCGGTTCGTTCTCGTCGCACGACGCCAACGCCCGCCGGGCCTCGCGGACGCGGCGGACGCGTTCCGCCTCGACCCGGACCGACGCCAACGCCACCTCGGCCGTCTCGGCGGCCTCGGACGTCGACCGCGCGACGGCCTCGGCGTCGTCGAACACGCCTTCGAGCCGCTTCAGCACGGAGCTGAGCCACTCCTCGTCGCCGACCTCCGGCGGCTCCTCGCCCGCGGCCTCGGACACCCGCTGCACGAGCGCGCGCCCGACCTGCCGGTGCTGCTCCAACGCCTGGCCGGCGGCGGTGCGGCGGGTGCGGAACCAGTTCTCCACGTCCAGGAACCGCTGCGTGCCGAACAGCTTCTCCAGCAACTTCTCGCGTTCGGCCGTCTCCGCGCGCAGGAACCGGGCGAACTCGCCCTGCGGCAGCAGCACGACCTGGAAGAACTGCTCGGCGTTCATCCCGAGCAGGCCCTCGACGACGTCCGCGACCTCGTCGATGCGGGTGTGCCCGTCGCCGTGCCACCCGCTGATCCACGTCAGCGTCGCCTTGGCCTGCTGCTTGGTGAAACCGTCGCCGCGCTTCTTCGGCCGCTCGTACTCGGGGCTCCGCGAGATCCGGAACCGCCTGCCCTGGACCGTCAGCTCCAGCGTCACCGACGTGACGGTGTCGACGTCCGCGTAGTCGCAGCGCAGCCTCTTCACGTCGCCGCGCGCGCCGGGGACCTTGCCGAACAGGGCGAACGCCACCGCGTCGAGCAGGGTCGTCTTGCCCGCGCCCGTGTCGCCGTGCAGCAGGAACAGGCCGTCCGCGCCGAGCACGTCGAAGTCGACGGTCTCGCGCTTCGGGTACGGCCCGAACGCCGTCAGCTCCAGGCTGTGCAGCCTCACTGGGCCTCCCTCGCGGCGGCGGCGAACGCCTCGCGCAGCAGCGCCTGTTCACGCGGGGTCGTCTCACCGCCTCGGCAGTCGTCCACGAAGCAGCACGCGATCTCCTCGTCCGACCGCCCGCGCACCGCGAACCGCACCTCCGCCGCCCGGCCGCCCGCGGGCTGCCACTCGACGTGCACCGCGTGCGGGAACCGCTCCTGCAAGCGCCGCAACGAGTCCAGCGGCCGCACCGGGTCCGTCAGCACCACGGACAGGAAGCTGCCGACCACGGCGTCGTGCGCCGGGTCGAGCAGCAGGTCCTCCAGCGCGCCGGACAGCGTCGCCAGCGGGCGCGGCACCGGCAGTTCGCGCTTCTCCACGCCCACCAGGCCGCCCGCGTCCAGCTCGACCAGCCACACGCACTTGCCCTGACCCGCCTCGGAGAACGAGTACGCCATCGGGCTGCCCGAGTACCGCATCCGCTCCGACAGCACCTGCGGCCCGTGCAGGTGGCCCAGCGCCACGTAGTCGACCCCGTCGAACACCGACGTCGCCACGTCCTGCACGCCGCCGACCGCGATGGTGCGCTCGGAGTCGCTGCTCGCGCCGCCGGAGACGAACGCGTGCGCGAGGACCACGGAGCGGGTGTCGGACCGGGCCGCGAGGTCCGCGCGGACGCGGCGCATGGCCTCGGTCAGCACGCCGGCGTGGCCGCGCGCCTCGGGCACGCCCAGCGCCTGGCGCGCGGGTTCCGGTTCCAGGAACGGGATGCCGTACAGGGCGACCGGGCCGTGCGGGTCGGTCAGCAGCACCGGCTCGTCCAGTTCGGCGATCCTGGTGCGCGTGTAGAGCCCGCCTGCCGCGGTGAACTCGCCGAACACGCCGATCCGCGCCGCGGAGTCGTGGTTGCCGGGGGTGATGACGATGCGCGCGCCGGCCGCCCTGATGCGGCTCAACACCCGTGCGCACGTCTGCACGGCCTCGGCGTTCGGCACCGCCCGGTCGTACAGGTCGCCCGCGACGACCACCACGTCGACCCGCTCCGTCGCCACGAGGTCCGCGAGGCCGCTGAGCACCGCCTCCTGCTCGGCGAGCAGGTCCCGACCGTGGAACGTGCGGCCCACGTGCCAATCGGAGGTGTGCAGCAGGCGCATGGGGCAACGCTAGGACCAAGCACCGACAGTCCCGAGCACCACCGGTCCCGCGTGTCGCCCGATCGAGTGCTATGGGTCGATGCGTCATGATCGGGGGCGTGACAGCGGTTCTCAGCACTGCGGCGGTCGTCGTCGCGCTCCTGCTCGCGGGAGCGCTCCTCTTCCTGTGGCGCCTCTACCAGGACAGCGTCCGGCGCACGGACGCCGCGCTGGAGGCGATCCAGTCCGAGCGGATGCGCGGCGAGGCCCACCAGGCGGCCTTGCAGCGGTACGAGGTGGCGTTCTCCTCTGTCACCGGAAGGGGTGAACTCGGCGAGCAGGTGCTCGTCGAGACGGCCCGCGCGCTGGGCTTGCGCGAGGGCATCCACTTCAGCCTCCAGGTCGACGTGGCGGGCGGCGGCTCGGTCCGGCCGGACATGGTGCTGAGCGTCGGCGGCGGCAGGCAGGTGCCGGTCGACGCGAAGATGAGCATGGTGTGCTGGGCCGAGGCCGTGGAGACCGACGACCTGGCCGAACGCGCGGACGCGCTGCGCGTGCACGTCCGGAACATCCGGTCGCGCGCGGCGGAGTTGGCGGGCAAGGGCTACCAGCGGTGGGCCGACGCGATCTACGGGACGATCATGTTCGTGCCGAACGACGGGGCGGTGGTCGCGGCGCTGGACACCGATCCGGAGCTGCTGCGGTGGCTGCTGGACCGGCGGGTGTTCCTGTGCGGGCCGACCGGGTTCGCGGTGATCGCGTCGGCGGCGATGTTCGCGGTGACGGACCGGGCGCTGGCCGACGACGTGGAGCAGGTCCGGGCGCAGGCCACTCGGGCCCACCGGGCGGCGGACGGGGCGGTTGACGCGGTCAACTTGTCGAGCACGCACCTCCAGCGGTTCCTGTCGGCGCGACGGCGCGAGCTGGACGCGCTGGAGGGCTTCCGAGCTGCGGTGGAGCCGTTGAGCACGGCCTCGGCGAGCCCGACGGCGATCCCGGTCGTGCGAAGAGCTGACGAACAGTCAGGACTCGGTGCATCCTTGGAGGCGCGTGAAGCGTGAAAGACAGGTGAGGACGTTTCACGGCTGTAGCGTGCGCTAACACCGCACCGACTACCGTGTGCCCCTTCCCTGACGATGCCGAGCAAGGAGAGTGCGTGACGGTGACGCGCGAGCGGCGTAGCGAACTGGACGACGACGAGGACTACGAGGACGACGTCGCCTGGAACGATCGCGCCCTGTTCGGCAACTTCAAGGGTTTGCCCTGGTGGGCGGCCGTGGTGATCGCGTTCGTGCTGGCGATCGTCGGGACGTACATCGACGTGAGCTCGACGTCGACGGTCGGCTGGATCTTCACGGCGCTGTTCTTCGTGGGGTGCGTCGGGGCGATCGTGTTCGTGGAGCGGCGCTCGATGTTCGGGCCCGTGGTGCAGCCGCCGTTGATCCTGGCGATTGTGGTGCCGTTGGTGGTGATCGTCACTCAGGGGATGCCCGCCAGCGGGGGGATCTCGGGGTTGGCGTTGACCCTGGGGCGGCCGTTGATCAACGGGTTTCCGACCATGGCTGTGACGACGATTTTCACGGTGGCCATCGGGGTGCTGCGGGTGTTTCGGCAGCGGGATCCGAATCGGGTCACTCGGGAAGAGGCTCGGGAGGTTCGGGCGTCTTCTCGGGCTGAGAGGGCGGCACGCTCTGAAGAGCGGGCTTCTCGGCCGGTGAAGGTGGCTGAGAAGCCTCGGTCTTCGACTCGGGAAGACACTGGGCCGCGTCGGAAGCCTGCTGGTTCTGGGTCTGGTTCCGGTGAGGCCAAGAGGCCTGCTGTGCCTGCGCCTGTGGATGATGAGCGGCGGGCTGCTCGGGCTCGGGCTGTTCCGTCTGGGGAGCGGCGGCGGACTCCGCCTGCTGGGGCTCCGCGTGGGGATCGGCCTGGTGCGCCTCGACGGCCTCGGCCGCCTCGGGATGAAAGCTGAAGGTTCGTGGGCGTTAGGGGCTGAACCCCCGGTTGCGCCAATTGTCCCACCCTTTTTCGCCTTGTCAAGGCTGGAAAGACGCCTTGACAAGGCGAAAAAGGATGGGGGCGCAAAAACAACCGGGGGCCGCCAGGGGTGGGGGTTAAAAGAACCTGCCGGCACGGTCGAGTTCTGGTGCGGTGCGAGTGCCGGCCGGGGGCCGGAAGATTTTAAGCGCAGTTCCGATCGGTGCAATTTAGATGCGGGTCGGGTTGGTCACGGGGTCTCGTTGGGGCCGGGGGCCGCTGGCCACGGCTGCCGATGTGGCCAGGCAGCATGGGCCAGACCTGCGGTGCCTCAGTTTTCAGGTTGCCTGCGGCAGACAGCTCGCGGCGGCTCAGATCGAAGGGTTGCCTGCGGCAGGCCTGCTGCTCGTCGACGGCGCAGGGTTGCCTGCGGCAGGCTTACGGGACTGGATGACGCAAGGTTGCCTGCGGCAGCAGGCTTGAGAGCCGATTGCCTACCTGCTGGGGCTGGCTGGTTGGTCGTGTCCGA
>Ga0247771_1000134_pt1 | contig 28967 bp, 23 predicted proteins | sample UWRJL197509C6_FD_179948 | JGI IMG/M metagenome (GOLD analysis project Ga0247771, IMG submission 179948) | Plant litter microbial communities from Arlington Agricultural Research Station in Wisconsin, United States - UWRJ-L197-509C-6 | ecosystem: Environmental > Terrestrial > Plant litter >... | reverse complement strand
CGTGGGCTTCCACGATCGCATCGTGCGCGGCCAGCGATTCGAACTTGTTCTCCGCGGTTACAAAGGGAAGTCCCGTCAGCTGGGCGATGTGGCCCGCAACCGATACGGCATAACCGGGGGGGGTGTTGATGCCGGTGCCTACGGCGGTGCCGCCCAGCGCCAGCTCGGAAAGATGCGAAAGGCTGTTCCTGATGGCGCGCAGTCCGTGCGTCAGTTGCGCTGCATAGCCGCTGAACTCCTGGCCCAGCGTGAGGGGCGTGGCATCCATGAAGTGCGTGCGGCCGATCTTCACCACGTTCATGAAGTCGCGGCTTTTTTGCGCCAGCGTATCGCGCAGCTTTTCGATGCCGGGGATCGTCGTCTCCACCAGCATCTGGTAGGCCGCAATGTGCATGGCCGTGGGGAAGCTATCGTTTGAGGACTGCGATTTGTTCACGTCGTCGTTGGGGTGAAGGGCTTTTTCCTTGTCGGAGAGCTGGCCGCCGTTGAGCACGTGGCCGCGGTAGGCCACCACCTCGTTCACGTTCATGTTGCTCTGGGTGCCGCTGCCCGTTTGCCAGACCACAAGGGGAAAATAATCATCGAGCTTGCCTTCGAGGATCTCGTCGCAGGCGCGGCCGATGAGGTCGAGCTTTTCCTTGGGCAGCACGCCGGCCTCGAAGTTGGTGATGGCGGCGGCCTTCTTCAGGTAGGCAAAGGCGCGGATGATCTCTTTGGGCATCCTGTTGGTATCCTGCGCGATACGGAAATTATCGATGCTGCGCTGCGTCTGCGCGCCATAATAAGCATCGGCGGGCACCTTCACTTCGCCCATCGTGTCTTTTTCAATACGGTAGTCTGGCATGTGTTTCAATTGAGGTGCCGCAAAGTTAGCCCGAAAATTGTACCGATAAGGTCATCTGGAGACCAGCTTATGAAGACAAGTACAGGATGGATACTGGTGATCGCGGTCGTGGGCATTGCGATCTTTCTTTTTTCCGAAGGCGGTTCCTCGGCGCCCCTGAAGGCCGTGTCCACCGATACGTCCTATGCCTACGCCCCGCGCGATACGCCCGCGCCCGCACCGGCGCCCCTGCCCGATACCGCGCGGGCCGTCGACACGGCCGGCCGGCGCATTCATACGGGTACGGTTTCGCCGCAGCAGGTGGTGGATTTTGCCCAAACCCTTGCCGGCACGCCCTATCGCTACGCTTCCTCCGATCCCGCCCAGGGCTTCGACTGCTCGGGCTTTATCACCTATGTCTTTAATCATTTCAATATCGAGGTGCCGCGGTCGTCCATCGACTTCACGGATGTAGGCAGGGAGATCGATACGGCCAGGGCCCGCGCCGGCGACATCATCCTGTTCACCGGCACCGACAGTACCGAAAAATTTGTGGGACACATGGGTCTTGTCGTAGCCAACGAAGGGGGTATGGTCTTTATCCATTCCTCGTCGGGCAAAGCGCATGGCGTTACCGTTACGCCGCTGAACGATTACTACCGGAAGCGCTTTGTGAAAACGATCCGAATATTCGAATAAATATTTATTAATTATTTTCCTTTGAAATTGGCCTTGCGCTTTTCGAGAAAGGCGGCTGCGCCTTCTTTCATGTCGTCGGTATCGAAGCTGGCGCCGAAGGCATTCAGCTCCACCTCATAACCCTTGTCGCTATAGGCCGCATTGGCCGCGGCTATGCAATGGCCGATGGCGAGCGGCGCTTTTTGCAGAATGGTTTCGAGGATCTGTGTGGCCTTGGTCATCAGCTCGGCCTGTGGCACAACGTGGTTCACGAGTCCGTAAGCAAGCGCCGTCGGCGCATCGATCATATTACCCGTGAGCAGCAGCTCGATCGCGCGGCCCTTGCCGATCAATTGTACCAGTCTTTGCGTGCCGCCATAGCCGGGAACGAGGCCCAGGTTCACTTCCGGCTGTCCGAACTTCGCGTTCTCGCTCGCAATGCGGAAGTGACAGGCCATGGCCAGCTCGCAGCCGCCGCCGAGGGCAAAGCCGTTGACGGCTGCTATGATCGGTTTGCTGCACTGCTCGATCCTGAAAAATATATCCTGTCCCTTCTGCGCCATCCCGCGGCCCTGGGCGCTGCTGAGGCCCGTGAACTCGCTGATGTCGGCGCCGGCAACAAAGGCCTTCTGGCCCGCGCCGGTGATGATGGCTCCGCGAACATCGGCATTGCTTTCGATCTCGCCCGCCAGCTCGCCGAGGTCCTGCATCACGTCGCGGTTGATGGCATTGAGCTTGTCGGCGCGGTTGATCGTGACCGTTAGTATGCCGTTGGTGAGGGAGGTCAGGAGGGTCGTATACATGTGAGGATTTTTTTGGGTTGATGAATCGGTTAGAAGTTGCGGTGGGCCTGCACCCAGTCGCTTATATACGTGGCGATCTCGGTGGTGGTGGTGGCGGGCGGAAAGAGGCGGCCCACGCCCAGCTCCTGCAGCTGCTGCATGTCTGCGTCGGGAATGATGCCGCCGCCGGTGAGCAGCACGTCGTCAAGGCCTTTCTCTTTCATCAGCGCGAGCACTTTGGGAAATACGGTCATATGGGCGCCGGAGAGTATGCTGATGCCGATGGCATCCACGTCTTCCTGCAGGGCGGCGTTCACCACCATCTCGGGCGTCTGCCGCAGGCCGGTATAGATCACTTCCATGCCGGCATCGCGCAGGGCCGTGGCGATCACCTTGGCGCCGCGGTCGTGGCCGTCGAGGCCCACCTTGGCCACCAGCACGCGGATCGGTCGTTTGAGGGCTCCATTCATATCGGGGCAAATTTAAAGGATGATCCGCTGCACGGCTCAAAAATCGAATGTGGTCAGGGCCCGGTCGATGCGGTCGAGGGTTTCTTCCTTGCCCAGCAGCGCGGCTATGTCGAACACGGGCGGACCGAAGCGGCCACCCACCAACATGATGCGCAGCGGCAGCTGCAGCTCGCCGGGTTTGATGTTGGATTGCTGTGCCAGTTGCTTCATCAGGGTTTCCAGCGAGGCGGCCGTCCATTCGCTGACGCTGGACAAGGAGCGTGTAAAGGTTTTGAAGAAGGCCTGCTTGTCCTCGTTCCACTTCACGCGGAAGGAAGCCGTATCGTATTCCTTGGGTGCCTGGAAAAAGAAATAGCTGTGGTCCCAGAAATCGCCCAGCACCGTGCAGCGGTCCTTCACCAGGTCGAGCACCTGTTCGAAATAGCTGTCTTCGGCGATCACCAGTCCCTTCTCCGCAAAGAGTTCCTTCACCTGTTCCTTGAATCGGCTTGCGGGCAGGCGTTTGATCCATTCGTGGTTGAACCATTTTGCCTTTTCATAATCGAAGCGGGCCCCCGACTTGTGTACTTTTTCGATCGAGAATTTTTGTACCAGCTCGTCGAGGGAAAAAACCTCCTGGTCGGTGCCGTCGTTCCAGCCCAGCATGGCCAGCAGGTTTATGAAGGCTTCGGGCATGAATCCGCGTTCGCGAAATCCTTCGGTCAGCTCGCCGGTGCGGGGATCGCGCCAGCTCATGGCGAAGACGGGGAAGCCGTACTTGGCGCCATCGCGCTTGCTCAGCTTGCCGCTCGGGCCCAGGATCAGCGGCAGGTGGGCCCACTGGGGCATGGCCTCGGCACCGAAGAGGTGACGCCACAGCAGTACGTGCACGGGTGCGCTGGGCAGCCATTCCTCGCCGCGGAAGGCATGGGTGATCTCCATCAGGTGATCGTCCACCACCACGGCCAGGTGATAGGTGGGCATGCCGTCGGCCTTGAGCAAAACCTTATCGTCGACCATCGACGTGTCGAAGCTTACTTCGCCGCGGATCATGTCGGTAAAGGTCAGGGTCTCGCCAACGGGCATGAGTATGCGAATTACGTGCGGCGTATTGTCGGCCAGCAGCCGGTCCACTTCTTCCTTGGGGAGGACGAGGGAATTGCGCATCTGTTCGCGCACGGTATGGTCGTACTGGGGGTTGGTATTGGTGTCGGTTCGCAGGCGGGCGCGCATGGCGTCGAGCTCGGCGGCCGTGTCGAAAGCATAGTAGGCCTTGCCCTGTTGGACGAGCTCTTCTGCGTATTTGCGGTAGGTTTCCTTGCGTTCGCTCTGGCGGTAGGGGCCGAAGGGACCTTCGTGTTTGGGGCTTTCATCGGGCGTGAGGCCGCACCAGGCCAGGGTTTCGAAGATGTATTCCTCAGCGCCGGCAACATAGCGGCTTTGGTCGGTATCCTCGATGCGGAGGATAAAGTCGCCGCCCTGCTGCTTTGCAAACAGGTAATTGTACAATACGGTGCGGACACCGCCAAGGTGAAGGCCGCCCGTCGGGGAAGGTGCAAAGCGCACACGAACTTTTTTAGACATGCTGCAAAAGTACAGTGACTACCTTCGTGCTGCGTTTATGCACCGCTATTTTATCAAAACCCCCTGGCTCGTCCGCAGTTTTTTTCCCTCCTATACCTGGCGGATGCCGGCCGAGGACCGGGCCGTCTACCTCACCTTCGACGATGGACCGCATCCGGAGATAACGCCCTGGGTGTTGGATCAGCTTAAAAAATATGGGGCGGAGGCCAGTTTTTTCTGTATCGGCAATAATGTCGAGCGCTTTCCGGGTGTGTACCGGCAGGTGCTGGAGGCGGGGCATGCGGTGGGCAACCACACGTTTCACCACCTTAACGGCTGGAAAACCGACGATGAAAAATACCTGGCCGATGTGGCGGCTGCCGCGAAGCTGATCTCCACTAATCTGTTCCGGCCGCCGTATGGGCGCATCCGCAGGCGGCAGGCGGAGGGGCTCTCGCCCTTGCTGGGTAGGGATATAAAGGTGATCATGTGGGATGTGCTGAGTGCCGATTTTGACCGGGGTTTTTCACCGGAGGATTGCTATGGACATGTGGTGAAGAATGTGGAGGCGGGCTCGGTGATCGTGTTCCATGACAGCGAGAAGGCATGGACGAATCTGTCGGTGGCGCTGCCGCGGGCGCTGGAGTTTCTGGCGGCAAACGGCTACAAATGCAAAAAAATCGAACTATGAAGATTGTCGGGCCTGGGGCAAAAAATTAGGGCCTGGGTAGAAACCCTGGCCCGTTTTTAATCCGTACCCTATGAAAACTGGTTTAAAGGTAAAAACTTTTTTTGAATATAAAATTCAAATTAATTCGCAATCATAATTAATACAGTGGCTGGATTGTAGAGACCGTTTCGTTTGTCGTGCGATATTCAGGAAAATACCAGGTGCCAGTGCTGTAATTATGGTTTGTACTGTCCTCTGGAACCGGGCCTGGGCGGTCTTTATAGCCGGAACGGTGGTCCGGCGCCCCGCTTTAAAGTGCAGGAAATGCCAAGCATCAATTCCCGCCGCTCGATACCTCATATTAAATAAATTTTTTCCTCCGGCCTGAGTGGGCGAAACCCCTGCTCCTTTCATTATTCTCACTGAGGCGAGAATGAATAATCTTGGAATTTTTCGTCAGCTTTGCCCCACCCTTAAACATCATGTAGTGATCGATACCCACACGCATATTTATCTTCCCGAATTTGACACCGACCGCGCCATCGTTATGGAGCGTGCGGCCGCCCAGGGCATCGGCACCCTGCTGCTGCCCGCCATCGACGGCTCCACCCATGAGGCCATGCTGGCCACGGAGCGTGCCTTTCCGGCTTGCCGCGCCATGATCGGCCTGCATCCCTGCTCGGTAAAAGCCGATTTCGAGCGCGAGCTCGACGATATCCGGGCTCGTCTGGCGGAGCGTTCATTTATCGCCATCGGTGAGATCGGCCTCGATTTTTATTGGGACAAAACCTTCGTGGAGCAGCAGTTCACGGCCTTTCATGCCCAGATCCGCCTCGCCCTCGACCACGACCTGCCCATATCCATCCATTCGCGCGAGGCCATAGACGAGGCGATCGGGGTGGTGCGCCAGTATCCCGGCCTGCGGGGTGTGTTTCATTGTTTTTCGGGCACGGCCGTACAGGCGGCGCAGATCATCGAAACGGGTTTTTACCTCGGTATTGGCGGGGTGGTCACCTTTAAAAAGGCGGGTCTGGATGCGGTATTGCAGGAGATCGGCCTGGAGCGGGTGGTACTGGAGACGGATGCGCCCTATCTGGCGCCGGTGCCTTACCGGGGCAAGCGCAATGAGCCGGCCTATACGGCGCTGGTGGCGGCCCATATTGCCCGGGTTTGCGGCCTGGGGGAGGGGGTGGTGGAAGAAATTACTACAGAAAATGCCCGTCAGTTATTCAAACTATAGCTGCAAAGTGTACATTTGCAGCCCTTCGATTGGAGAGTTGTCCGAGTGGTTGAAGGAGCACGCCTGGAAAGTGTGTATACCTCTAAAGGGTATCGAGGGTTCGAATCCCTCACTCTCCGCCTCCGCCCGCCGTAGCTTTAGCGAAGGCGGGCTTTTATTTTGTAGTTAGTCTTACAGTGCCGGGGGTGCCTGCACCCAAGCTTTAGCACCGGCGCATGGAGGCGGTCCGCTTTGGGTTAAAGTATAGCCATAAGAGGATAGTTGGATAACAGTAGTTCTTGGAGTGATGTCAGTATTGCTTTTCAGTTGCCCGGATGTGAGTTTTTTTCAGTTCTCAATGGGGGTTATTAGCATTAATAATTTTATCAAACAACTAAAAGTAAATGATATGAAAAATAACATAATAAGGTGGGTTTGGGCCATTATGGGGATCCAGAAAAAGTTAATCACTGACTAACGAAAAGAATGAGTTATTATATGGCCCGGGGTTCAAGTCCCCAATCCCCACATTATAGCCCGGAGAAACCTCCGGGCTTTTTCTTGCTTGCTCCGATCCGTTTTCTTCAGGATAACGCCAGTCTATTCGGAAGTTCTTTCTTACACCTTGTTGTAGGCAGGTGCGTACACTTCATTGGCAAATTCTTCCGCCGTTGTTGAAGTCGTGGTTGATTCATCCCGCTTTTGATAGTTCATAAATCCGGTCTCCATGGCGGTTGCCATCCCGATCAGATTGTCGGTAAAATCCTTCGAAAAGCCATTGCTTAAAAAAGCCTGCCGGGCCTGGTCAACCGGGAGCTGAACATAGGGTAGATCGGGATTTCCGACGGCCCTTCCAACGATGGCCGTAACCTCACGAAGCGTATAATCCTTAGGACCCATGACGGCATGGACGGACTTACCCATAAAATCGAGGTTGGCCAGGTGGCCGGCGGCAATTTCGGCGACATCCTTCGTGGCCACCATCGGAATGGAATGATCGCCGTTTGCTGCCGATCCGTTGATGCCCATCTTCTTCACCAGGCCGATCGTTCTTAAAAAGTTTTCCATGAAGTAGGCGGACCGGATGTGTAAGACATTCACGTCGTTCAGCTGGTTGAGCCGCACTTCCTGCTCACCCGTGCCGCCCATCATGCCGTTGCCTTCGTGCATGTGCGACCCGACGCTACTCATATTCACGATGTACCTGATGCCGGATTGTTCGATGGCTTCGATCAGCCGGCCTGTTACCTGCCGCTGGTAGGCCCTGGTGTTCTCAGCCTTTACATTGTCGGGCAGCAGCACGAAAGCGCTGTCGGCATTTTTGAAGGCATGGGTGAGCGTTGCAACATCCGTCATATCGCCGGCGATGATCTCTGCGCCCTTGCCGCGAAGTCTTTCCAGCTTGTCCGTGTTCCTCGCGATCAGGATCACCTGGTGGCCTTCGTTTAAAAGCATTTCTGAAATCTTGCTGCCAACCGTTCCGGTGGCGCCGAGTACTACGATTTTCTTTTTCATGGTTTTAATTTTATGTTGTTGTAATTGTGATACAAAGATGAACTGCCAGCGAGAGGCAGACTTGTATCAAATCACTGTTCTTGATTTATTCCCAACGGTGATGTTGACGATGTCACTTCTGACGACCGTCGCTGGTAATAGCTCCATTGCCGGGATTTGCTTATGTCGCTCTGGCTTTGAACGGCAATAAAAGTGAGGGGAATGGATGCAGCTTGCGTAAGACTGATGTGCGCGGGTGTGGGGCAACAGATGTAAGATCTGCGGCTGCCCGTTCAGCCGGTATTCCTTCCTTTATTGTGCTATATTTTGTGGATTGATTGATAGCACAAAGCTGGAAGCTGCCTTACTGATAAACCTGTATCAGATCGCTATTATGCTTTAAGGCTTTCGGTGGCATGCCGAACATTTCATACATGTATTTGTTCAGTTGGGGAAGATCGTAAAAGCCGGTGTCGTACGCAATATCGGTGAGGCTCCTGTCCTTGTCGGAAAGAGTGAGGTAAATGACCTGGCGCAGCCTCGTCCACAATAAATATTTCGACAGGCTGCTGCCTGTTTGTTTTTTGAACAGTGAAGCCAACCGGGAAGGGGAGAGGAAAACAATATCGGCAAATGTTTGCGGGGTGATGTCCCGTTCGAAATAATTGGCTTTGATATGCTCGACTATCTTCGTTACTCGTTCATCATAGGCAACGGTGGGTATTTTTGATAGCAAGACATTTATGATGATGTAAATGTCGAAGGTATCTTTGCCGGTTTGAAAGAAGGCGCTCGCTTCGGATAAGGAATTAAAAACGATGCGGTCTTTATTCGTGTCGAACCGGCCCGCAAGTTCGAGGCCCACATTCGAGTAGGGCTCTATATTTAAAACATTCAACGTTCCTTTTTCGGCAACGCAAAAATGCGGCACCTGCGGCTTGATAATAAATCCGTGAATGCCCTCGTACTGTTCCCCGCTGATCGTAGAATTAAAAGGAGTATCGTTCGATAAAACGATCTGATAGGCCGAATGGTGGTGAATGTCCACAGTGAGGTTGTATGCTTTCAGCGCAAGAATAAAGGGACTATTCGTTTGATTTTGCATTCACGCTTGTTGTTGCTGCTATAATGGAATGCAATTTAGCGCTTAAGCGCTTGTCGGCTTGAAGGATTGGTTGATTTGCCAAATGCACAATTCATTTATAAAAAAAACCTAGTTCTCGCTGAAAGACGAATCAGGTGGATCAGAGTTTCGCTTTCTTGCCTGTCGCCTTGTTGCCACGTACTGAATCAGAATAATGAATGCTATCGACAGATTGATCTTTGTAAACAGTGCAGGATTGAAGCGCGGATAGAAGAGCCAGAAGATATTGGCCGCACAGCAAATCAGAGAGATGGTTAAAAGGAATTTATATTGAGGTTTCATGTGTTGTGATCGTAAAGCCTGATGCAGTATGCTGCCGAGCTTAGCAGCCCGATTGATAAATTTGTTTCAGGTAGAGGCGGTAGAGCGTGTCGGGAATAAGCGACCTTACCAGCGTTTTCTCTGTACCCGCAAGCGCCAGTACTGAAGTCAATCCAAAGACGAATATGTTTTCTATAAGCGATCGCACAACCGGATCCCCCTGGCGGTAAAAGCGTTCGGCCAGGGAAAAACATTTTTTGGCGGCGAAGTATTGATGCCTGCCTACTGTCTGCCTGGTGTAACCCAGGAAATAGTTCATGAATAGATAAACGTTCAGGTCAGGCTGCGGGCTATACTCCCTGCGGGATAATTGAGGGATTTCCTGGGTTAATATCGAGCTCACTTCATATTGCGTGATCATATCAAACTTTTAATAACCCAGGTGTTTCAAAGCGCATTCCGGAAAATATGAACGATCGCAACTGTCTGACAAACAACTGCGTACGCAAGAGTTCGAAAACCTTCGAACACGATATTCACTCCATTTTGAAAAGCACCCTTTCCATTTTGAAAGGGTTAACTTTCGTGAAGCTTCTGGCACCTTCCGATTTATACGGGAATGCACGTCGTTTTGTGAATGCTTTCGGCGCGGCAAGGTTCAAGTTCCTAATTTTAGGCCGGCAAGCCGAAACGCTGTGCCGGACGAATTGATAAATTGTTATCCATAATGGGAAAGATCCTGGTTATCGACGATGAGGAATCGTTACGGAAATTGCTCGTAAGGATTATCAGCCTGGAAGGCTTTCAGGTCTATGATGCGGATAGCATCAGGAGCGGACTGAAAGCGCTGGAGCAGCACGATATCGACGTGATCCTCTGCGACGTTAAGCTGCCCGACGGCAACGGCGTGACCTTCGTACGCGAGGCAAAGGCCAAGTACCCCCTCGTGGAGATCATCCTCCTTACCGCTTATGGCAATATCCCCGACGGCGTGCAGGCCATAAAGAACGGCGGCTTCGATTATGTGGTGAAAGGAAACGATAACGACAAGGTCATCCCCCTGCTTTACCAGGCGCTGGAAAAATCGGCGTGGCAGAAAAAAACCGCCGTCCGGATCAATGAAAAGACCAGTCACCGCTTTGACGATATCATCGGGACCAGCAGCGCCATCCAGCAGGCGATCCAGCTGGCAAAGCGCATAGCGCCTACCGAAGCCAGCGTGCTGCTGCTCGGCGAAACGGGTACGGGCAAGGAGGTCTTTGCCAATGCCATCCACAGCGGCAGCAAGCGACAGGGAAAGAACTTCGTGGCGATCAACTGCGCCGCCTTTTCCAAAGACCTGCTGGAAGGAGAGCTCTTCGGCTACAAGTCAGGCGCCTTTACCGGGGCCGTGAAGGATAAGGCCGGACTGATCGAGTTGGCGAACGGCGGCACCCTCTTCCTCGACGAGATCGGCGATATGAACATAGACCTGCAGGCCAAGCTGCTGCGCGTGATTGAAAACCGGGAGTTCATCAAGCTCGGCGATACGAAGACGACCCATGTCGATGTGCGGATCATCGCCGCAACAAACAAGGACCTCGAAAAGGCGATCGAAGAGGGATATTTTCGCGAGGACCTGTTCTACCGCCTGAATGTGTTCACCATCCGCCTGCCCGCGCTGAAGGAACGAATGGACGACCTGCCGGCGCTGGTGGAGCAGCTGATCGCCCGCGAACCGGGCGGACAGGGAGCATGGCGGGTTCATCCCCAGGCGTTAAAATTGCTTCAGGCCCATTCCTGGAAGGGCAATATCCGGGAACTGAAGAACGTGCTGTCACGCGCGATGATCCTCGCCGACGGCAGGGAGATCCTGACCGAGCACCTTCCCTACGAGATACAAAAAGGCGATAAATCATTAAGCACGACCCTCTCGCTGGCGCACGTGGAGAAGGCCCATATCGAGCAGGTGCTGAACTATGCAAAGGGCAATAAGACCAGGGCCGCGGAATACCTCGGCATAGGGCTTACCACCTTATACCGCAAGCTCCAGGAGTATGGCATAGCCAAATAAAGCCTTTCCGTTTTGAAAAAAACCCTTCCATTTCGGAAGGGTTTTTTTGTTTCCGGCCTTTGCCGCTTTCTGCTCAATTCAGTCAAAACACAGGCCAGTTAAGGGTTTGAGCCCTTCTTGGGATGTTCATACGCAACCCGGCATTCCATTTGGCATCAGCGATCGCATGGACAGGAAACCACGGCCACGGGATTTTATAACGGTACTGGCAATTGTGCTGGCGCTGATCGTCTTGTCCTGGGTCGCTTATTACAAGCTCCACCTGTTTTATAAATAGCAAGGTGAATTAACGTATGATATAAAATAATATATAATATTTCATTTAATAAAATCTCTGATCCGATCTATCAAACCAAACCGAAAAATATGTTGACGATTCTATGGTTCTTCTGCGCGCTTTTATGCTTCTGGTTCTTTTTTAAAGCAATCGACCTGATCGAAAAGATGTAACCGCACAGTCAGCGGCTTAAACCGTTTTTTTTATGATGAACGCAATTTTTATCCTCTCCATCCTGGTCTTTATCTACCTCGTGTACGTACTGGTAAAGCCGGAGAAATTCTGATCCAAACAATGTTTATGAACAAAGAAATACTTGGAGTAATCATTACCTACGGCCTCACCGTCGCGCTGGCCCTGCCCCTCGGCATCTATATAGCCAACGTGTTCCGCGGCAAGAAGAGCGCCATGGGTTTTATGGCCCCCGTAGAAAGGGCCATCTATCGCTTTTGCGGCATCGACGCCGATCGGCCCATGAACTGGAAGCAGTTCCTCAAAGCCATGCTCACCATAAACCTCCTGTGGTTCGTGTATGCTTTTTTCATGCTGCTCTTCCAGGACAAGCTGCCGCTGAACCCCGACGGCAACCCCGGCATGTCGCCCGACCTTTCCTTCAATACCGCCATTTCATTTCTGGTGAACTGCAACCTGCAGCACTATTCCGGCGAGACCGGCCTCACCTACCTCACCCAGCTGGCCGTCATCACCTTCCTGCAATTCGTAAGTGCCGCTACCGGGCTGGCCTGCCTCGTGGGTGTTTTTAATGCGCTGAAGGAAAAGACCACCGACAACTTCGGCAACTTCTGGAACATCTTTACCAGGATCATCACACGCATATTGCTGCCGCTCAGCATAGTGATCGCTATCGTGCTCGCCTTTAACGGTACGCCCGCATCCTTTAAAGGCAAGGACAGCTTCGTATCCCTCCAAGGCGATACGGTGAACGTGAGTCGCGGGCCGGCCGCCGGCATGATCGCCATCAAGCACCTCGGCACCAACGGCGGCGGCTGGTTCGGCGCCAACTCCGCGCACCCGCTCGAAAATCCCAACTACTTCACCAACTCGATCGAGCTGATCGCGCAGGCCGTGCTGCCCATCGCCATGCTGTTTGCGCTGGGGCTCTATATCCGCAAGCGAAAATTCGCCCGCGTAGTTTTCGGCATCATGACCCTCGGCATGCTTTGCCTGGTCGTTCCCACCATCATCAGCGAATTGCACGGCAACCCCGAAATAACAAGGCTCGGTATCAGTCAGGCAACCGGCGCCATGGAAGGGAAAGAGGTTCGATTCGGACCCGCCATCTCGGGCTATTGGAGTACCATCACCACCATCATCTCCACCGGATCGGTGAACAGCATGCACGACAGCTTCATGCCCCTGAGCGGGATGATGCAGCTGCTCGGCATGATGGTCAATGCCTTTTACGGCGGCTGCGGCGTGGGATTTTTGAATTATTTTTTATATATAATAATCGCTGTTTTTATTTCAGGCCTGATGGTGGGACGCACACCCGAATTTATGGGACACAAGGTGGAAGCGCGCGAGATCAAGATCGCCGCCTTCGTCACCATCTTTCTCAATTTTCTGATCAAGGCGGGCGCCGCGCTGGCAACCTATTACGTGGTGCATCATCCCGATGTTGCCTGGGCGGTGAAGCCGCCGGCCTGGCTCAACAATCCCGCCAACCACGGCTTTTCGGAAATGCTGTACGAGTTCACTTCCTCCGCAGCCAACAACGGGAGCGGCTTTGAAGGTTTGGGCGATAACAATATTTTCTGGAACATAACCACGGGTTTCGCCATGCTGCTCGGACGCTACCTGCCCATCATCGGTCCGCTGGCGATCGCAGGGCTGCTGGCCAACAAAAAATACATTCCCGAATCCGCCGGCACGCTGCGTACGGATTCATGGACATTCGGTATGATGACCTTTGCCGTGATCATCATCATCACCGCTCTTTCCTTTTTTCCCGCACTTACCCTCGGACCGATAGCCGAGTACCTGGGCATGAACAAATAAGCTGAATACCATGACACAAAAGAAAAATACATCCATGTTCGCACCCGGGCTGATAGCGCCGGCGCTGAAGCAATCCTTCCTCAAGCTATCGCCAAAGCTCATGTACCGCAACCCGGTGATGTTCACGGTGGAGATCGGCACCCTGGTGATGCTGCTCGTAACCATTTATTCCGCCTCCGTGCAAGACCCTACCATCGGACGTTTCGGCTATAACCTCGCCATCTTCCTCGTGCTTTTCGTGACCCTGCTTTTCGCCAACTTCGCCGAGGCCCTGGCTGAGGCGCGGGGCAAGGCACAAGCCGAGAGCCTGCGAAAAACAAGAGAGGAAACACCGGCAAAAAAACTGATCACGCCCGATGATACCGAGGTGCAGACCATCTCTTCGGCCCAGCTGAAATTGAACGACCTTTTCCTCTGCGAGGCGGGTGACGTGATCCCGATGGACGGTGAGATCGTTCGCGGCATTGCCACCATAGACGAAAGCGCCATCACCGGCGAATCGGCGCCCGTGATCCGCGAATCCGGCGGCGACAAATCATCCGTTACCGGCGGCACAAAGGTATTGTCCGACCGCATCGTGGTGCGCGTGACCACCGCGCCCGGCGAAACCTTTCTGGATAAGATGATCGCCCTGGTGGAAGGCGCCTCGCGGCAAAAGACGCCGAACGAGATCGCGCTCACCATCCTGCTTGCGGCCTTCACGCTCATCTTCATCATCGTTTGCGTTTGCCTGAAGCCCTGGGCCGATTATGCCGCGACACCCATATCCATAGCCGCTTTTATCTCGCTGTTCGTTTGCCTCATACCCACTACCATCGGCGGACTGCTATCGGCCATCGGCATCGCCGGCATGGACCGCGCGCTGCGGGCAAACGTGATCGCCAAGAGCGGCAAGGCCGTGGAAACCGCAGGCGATATAGATGTGCTGCTGCTCGACAAGACCGGCACCATCACCATCGGCAACCGCAAGGCCACCAATTTTTATCCGGCCGAGGGCGTCGATGAAAAAGAATTTATCGAATATGCCTCCTTAAGCTCGCTGGCCGACGAAACGCCGGAAGGAAAATCCATCGTAGAGCTGGCCCTGCAAAAAGGCGTGAGCATGCGGCGCGTGCCGGAGATGGAGTTTATTGAATTTACCGCCGAGACGAGAAGCAGCGGCGTGAACCTCCCTGCCGGCGTAACGATCCGCAAGGGCGCGCAGGATGCCATCAGGAATATGGTAACAAAGGGCGGCAACTCGTTCCCTGAAAAAAGCGCTGAAACCGTACGAACGATCTCGAGCAACGGCGGCACACCGCTGGTCGTGGCCGTCAGCAACGAGGTAAAGGGCGTGATCGAATTGCAGGACATCATCAAGCCCGGCATACAGGAGCGTTTTCAGCGCCTGCGCAAGATGGGCGTGAAGACCGTGATGGTGACGGGCGACAATCCCCTCACCGCAAAATACATTGCCGAGAAGGCCGGTGTGGACGACTTCATAGCCGAAGCCAAACCTGAAGACAAGATGAACTATATAAAGGCCGAGCAGGCCAGCGGCAAGCTGGTGGCCATGATGGGCGACGGCACGAACGATGCGCCCGCGCTGGCCCAGGCCGATGTAGGCGTTGCGATGAACAGCGGCACCGCGGCCGCCAAGGAGGCCGGCAACATGGTGGACCTCGACAACGACCCGACAAAGCTGATCGAGGTAGTGGAGATCGGCAAGCAGCTCTTAATTACGCGCGGTACCATCACGACGTTTTCGATCGCCAACGACGTGGCCAAATATTTCGCCATCGTGCCGGCCTTGTTCATCACGTCCATCCCGGCTTTGCAGGCGCTGAACATCATGCGGCTGGCAAGCCCGGAGAGCGCCATTCTTTCTGCCGTCATCTTCAATGCCATTATCATACCGCTGCTGATCCCGCTATCGCTGCGCGGCGTGGCCTACAAGCCTATCGGCGCTTCGGCCCTGCTGCGCCGGAACCTGCTGATCTACGGCCTTGGAGGTGTGATCGCACCCTTTATCGGCATAAAGCTCATCGACCTGTTCGTTGGAATATTTATATAATAAATCAAGATGAAAAAGAACTTCCTTATATCATTGAAGCTGACCTTCGTCATGCTCATTCTTTGCGCCCTCGTTTATCCGCTGCTGATCGCTTTTATTTCAAAGGCCGCGCCCGGCGGCGGAAACGGCGAAACCCTGTCGGTGAACGGACGGGTGGTGGGCTATGCCAACATCGGCCAGAAATTTACCGACGATAAATATTTCTGGGGACGACCCTCGGCCGTCGATTATAATGCGGCCGGCTCCGCGGGCAGCAACAAGGGCCCGGCCAATCCCGACTACCTGAAGACCGTGCAGGCGCGTATCGACACCTTTCTCGTGCACAACCCCGGCGTCGACAAGGGCCAGATACCTGCGGAGATGGTGACGGCCTCGGGCAGCGGCCTCGATCCGCATATCAGCCCTGCCTCGGCCTACCTGCAGGTGGCACGCGTGGCAAGGATTAGAAAGCTCGACACGAACAGGGTGAAAAGCCTCGTCGATCAGCAGGTGGAAAAGGGAATGATAGGACCCGATGTGGTCAATGTACTGAAGCTGAACATCGCCCTGGATGCGCTCAAATGATCGTAATAAATAGAATAAATATAATTACTAATAAACAACACTATGCAATTTGCGGCAACGCTGCTAATCAACACCAGTTGCCGCAGATTTTAAATTAAAAAACCGAAAATGAAAAAATTACTTAGCCCGGTCCTGCTCCTGCTCATTATCACCGGCACCTACGCACAGGACTCGACGGGCACGCAAGAAAAGATCCCCTTTGAAGGCATCGAAACCTCCTGGCAGAACGGTAGCGACCGGCGCGACTCGTCCGTCTTTCACGGCAAATATTTTATACCCAGCATCCTCCTCGACCTGAATTACACGCACTCCTTCAACAACCCCAACGACAATACGGTCGTGGGTTCCACCGCCCTGGCGCGCAACAACGAAGTGCAATTGTCTCACCTCAACCTCGGCGGCGATTTTGTCTACAACAACGTCCATGCGCGCGTCATGCTGCAGTTCGGCGACCGCTCGGTCGTTATTCCACGGAACGATATCAGCCCGTACCGCGGCCAGTACCAGCTTGCCGACGTGTACCGCTACCTCAGCGAGGCGTATGCGGGCGTTCATATCAACAAGATGTACGGCATCAATATCGACGCGGGCCTCTTCCTTTCATACATCGGCCTGAACTCCTACTACCAGGTCGAGAACTGGGAGTACCAGGCGTCTTTCACTTCGGACAATACGCCCTGGTATTTTAACGGCGTGCGCGTTCAGCTCTTCCCAGGCAGGCACCTGAAGGCGGAAGCGTGGATCATCAATGGCTGGCAGAGCTACGGCCGCTTCAACTCCATGCCCGGCCTGGGTTTCAACGTGACATATATGCCGAACAGCAATATCAAAATGCTGACGAATAATTATTATGGAGCGGATGCCGCAGCCATCCCCGACCGCAAGAGGTTTCATTCGGACAACAGCTTTCTCGCCCGCTATTATACCAACAAAAAATCAAAGGGTATTAGCCAGGCTGCTTTCTCGCTGACCGGCGATCTCGGTTTTGAAAAAGGCGGCGGCGTGAATGGATTCAACAATGACGACCCGGCAAAGCCCGCGCAATATTTCCTGAGCCTGATGCTGTACAACCGCGTCTGGTTTCACCAGAACAAATTCGCGTGGACCGTCGGCGGCGGTTTCATGAAAAACCCGGGCAGATACCTGGTCCTATATCCAACAGGCCAGGCAAGCCCGTTGCCCAACCCGAACAACCCGACGCAAACCGAAGGCCTCTATCCCTTCAGCGCAAACCCCGGCGATAAGTTTACGGGATGGGATGCCTCCACAAATCTGGAATGGCTCATCAACCAAAGCCTGGCCTTCAAGATCGAGTATGTGCACCGCCATGCCAACGTGCCTTATTTCGCGGGCAAGGGCGGAGTGACCTCGCCTACGGGCTATACGTTCACGCCGCTGCCGGCCGACTGGCGGCCGGACTTGGTAAAGACCGAGAACCGTGTCATCCTTGCGCTGCTGTTCCGACTGTAGTTCTACGTATGCCTGCCTGGGCGGTTCGTACCGAAATGAAAATCGGTCTTCCGTTTTGACAGTAAATCATACCCTGAAATTTCGACCCGAAATTTGCCGCCCCGTCAAATGCAGGCTGGCAGCGGCTTCTGGCCTTAGGGGTTTGTTAACGGCAGTTTGGAATCGTTTTGGCATATCCGGTAGCGTTCCCTGATTGCGGAACGGTTAAAAATTAAATTTATGGATCCCGAAGGTGTCATTATAAGAAAAGCAAGGAAGGAAGACGCAAAGTATGCAGCGCAGATCGCCGAAGAAACCGAACGCTCGGCTATTGCAAGAGGGTCCGGCATATCCAAGAGAAGCCCCGAAAGCATAATTTCAAAAATAGACGAAGGCAAGGCCGTAATTGCCATTGCGGCAACGGGCGAGTGGGCCGGGTTCTCTTATTTCGAAGTGTGGGCGGCCGGTGAATTTATTTCCAATTCGGGACTGATCGTTGCGCCCGCCTTCAGGAAAGGCGGAGTGGCCAGGGCCATCAAGAAGAAGGTCTTTTCGCTGGGCCGGAGGAAGTACCCCGATGCCAAGGTGTTCAGTATTACTACGGGTTTGGCTATCATGAAGCTGAATGTACGCTTGGGCTTCGAGCCGGTTACGTATAATGAAATCACACAGGAGCCAGCGTTCTGGCAGGGCTGCCGGTCCTGCGTTAATTACGAAGTTCTGAAAAGCAAGGATTTCAGGAACTGTTTATGTACGGCCATGCTGTTTACTCCGAAGGGAAATAAAAAGCAAAGGCTCGCCGCACTCTGAGCGCCTCATTATTGTTGAACGAATGATTATCATGGACGATCGCGAACATACTCCTGAGGACTGGCTGCAAAAAGTGAGCAGCGCCGCATCCGGCAAGGGCAAGCTCAAGATCTACCTGGGCATGAGCGCCGGCGTGGGCAAGACTTACCGGATGCTGCAGGAGGCGCACCAGCTTTTGCGCGACGGCACCGATGTACGCATCGGCTATATCGAAACGCATAAGCGCAAGGAAACGGCGGCACTGGTCGAAGGACTGCCCGTCATTCCCCGCCGCGAGGTTTTTTACAAGGGCAAGCGGCTGGAAGAGCTCGATGTGCAGGCCATCCTGCTGCTGCATCCGAAAGTGGTGCTGATCGACGAGCTGGCCCATACCAATATTCCGGGAAGCAAGAACGACAAGCGCTGGCAGGATGTGATCGACGTGCTGGACGCGGGCATCGACGTGATCAGCGCGGTCAATATCCAGCACATCGAAAGCATTAACGAGGACGTGAAAAAGATTACCGGCATCGAAGTGAAGGAAAGGGTGCCGGATAAGCTTTTGCAGGTGGCCGATGAAGTCGTGAATATCGACCTGCCGGCCGACGAGCTGATACGCCGCCTGCGCGAAGGCAAGATCTACGACCATGCAAAGGTGCAGCAGGCCCTGACCAATTTCTTTCAGCCGGAAAAGATATTGCAGCTGCGCGAGCTCGCGCTGAAGGAAGTGGCCGGACAGGTGGAGCGCAAGGTGGATTACGAGATCACCTCGCGCGTACGGCCATTTCGCCACGAGCGCTTCCTGGCCTGCATTTCATCGAACGAGGAGATTGCCCAACGCATCATTCGCAAAACGGCGCGACTGGCCTCTTACTACAATAGCCAGTGGTACGTATTATATGTACAGACGCCGCGCGAAAGCAGCGACCGGATCGCCCTGGACAAGCAGCGGTTCCTCATCAATAATTTCAGGAATGCGATGGAGCTGGGCGGTGAAGTGATACAGAAAAAATGTGCGACCATTTCCGAAGCCATCATGGAAACGCTGGAAGAAAAGCAGATCACGACGATATGCCTCGGCAAGCCGCACATCAAGCTGTGGCAGATCATACTGAAGACGAGCGTGTTCAACCAGCTGCTGAAAGCTCTTTCGAGAAACGATGTCGATTTAGTTATTTTGTCCTAATGATACGAAGCGTAAAAAACAGGATCCGCCTGGGAACCTCCTTCCTTTTTTTACTGGTACTCCTGTCCGGTGGGTTCAGCATTTACTACCTGGCGAAGGTCAGGCAGCAGTCGAAAAATATCCTCCGCGCGAATTACGAATCACTGCAGGGCGGCATCGGGATGCAGTCGGCGCTGGACAGTATTCAGTACGGCAAAACAGCTTTTATAAACAACTTCGATGCGCAGCTGCGCAAGCAGGAAGCGAACATCACGGAGCCTGGCGAGAGCGCCGCCACGAAGGATCTGCGGCTTCATTTCGATCATATAAAAAACGGCATCACGCCCGATAACCTCGCGCTGCTGAAAGCGGATCTCCACCGCATTCTTTACCTCAATCTCGCGGCGATCAGGAACAAGAACGACGAGGCCGAAAGGTCGGCGCAGGAAGCGATGACGATACTGATCACGATCGTCGCTTTTATCTTTATCATCGGGTTTACGTTCGCGCTCAATTTTCCTTCCATACTTACCACGCCGATCCAAAAGCTTACGCAGGCGATACGCGAGATCGGGCAGCGCAATTATTCCCATCGCATTCACCTGGATAATAAGGATGAATTCGGCGAGCTGGCCAATTCCTTTAATGAGATGGCGGAGCGGCTTGAATATTTTTCAAACAGCAATCTGAACAAGCTCATTTTCGAAAAGTCGCGGGCCGAGGCCGTGATCAACAGCCTCAAGGATGCGAGCATCGGGATCGACAAAAGCAGCCGCGTGCTTTTCGCCAATACGCAAGCCCTGCAGCTGTTAGGATTGAAGTCCGAAGAAACGGTCGGCAAGTCGACGGAAGAGTTGAGCGGCCGCAACGATCTCTTTAAATTTCTTATCGAGAATGAAAGCAGCAATCCGTTCAAGATTGTTGTTGACGGCAAGGAGAATTATTATGCAAAAGAAGTAATGGACGTCTCGCAGGGTGAAGCGACGAACAAGGTCATCGTGCTGAAAAATATTACCTCCTTCAAAGAGCTTGATGTGGCCAAGACCAACTTCATTGCCACGATCTCGCACGAGCTGAAGACGCCATTGGCTTCGTCGGATTTCAGCATCAAGCTGCTGCAGGACGAACGGATCGGGAAGGAAGAGAAGGGGGAACTGCTTCAGCAATTGAAGAACGACAACCAGCGCATGCTGCGGATTTTGAGCGAGCTGCTGAATATGTCGCAAGTGGAAGCGGGCAAGATCCGGTTGGATATTCAATCTGTAAACCCTGCTGGCATAGTCGACGCTTCCGTCGAAACGGTGGCCGCATCGGCCAGGGAAAAGGAGCTGACGCTGAGCAAGCAGGTGGAAGGAGGACTGGCCGATATTAAGGTGGATGCGGAAAAGATAAGCTGGGTGCTGAATAATTTTCTTACCAATGCCATCAAGTATGCGCCGCCCGAGAGCGAGATAACCATTCGTGTCGGGCAGGTCGGGAAGGCGGTTTCCTTTGCCGTTACGGACAAGGGCCAGGGTATCGAAGAAGCTTACCTGGACCGTGTTTTCGAGCGATACTTCCAGGTGCCGGGGCGTTCCGATAAAAAGGGCTCGGGCATCGGCCTTGCCATCTGCAAGGAATTTATCGATGCGATGGGCGGCACGATCTGGGTAAAGAGCAAGCTGGGTGAAGGCAGCACCTTCGGTTTCGATATGCCGGTAAATTAGGCGTCTGCTCAATCATTATTAATATAGCGATCAATAAAATTTTTGCAATAAATTTTTATTTCGTTGCGTACGGAACGAAAGCTTTCCATGATCTCTTCTTCATCGCCCGTGGCCTTTGCGGGATCGGCAAAATTATGATGAAGCTTTACGGCCTTTGAAGGAAACCAGGGGCAGCGCTCCCGTGCATGATCGCAGACGGTCAGCAAATAATCGAAAGCTATCGTCCTGTACTCGTCGATATGGTTCGATGTATGATGGGCGATGTCGATGCCATCTTCTTTCATGATCGCGACGGCGCGGGGATTCACGCCATGCGTTTCCACCCCCGCGCTGAATACTTCGGCGCGTCCCTCCGCAAAATGACGGAGGTAGCCTTCCGCGATCTGGCTCCGGCATGAGTTGCCGGTGCATAGAACAAGGATCTTTTTCATCTTGTGTTAGCAGCAGCCCGGCGCGCAGCACGCTTCCTTTGGTTTTTCCGCATACACCGTAATGCTGTAAATGCCGCCGCCTGCGGACCGGAACGATTCGATTTCCGCATCATTCAAGTAATTGCGCAGTATGTCGTCGGGAATGACGATGGCCTTTTCTTTTTGCAGGGTGATGCCGGTAAATCCGTTCGATTCGATCAGTTCCAGGTATACTTGTTTTTGCACCGCACCCGATACGCAACCCGCATACATCTCCGCGGCATTGCGGATATTCTGCGGAAGCGCTCCTTCCAGCACGATGTCCGAAATGCTGAAGTGGCCGCCCGGCTTCAGCACACGAAAGATCTCCTTGAAAACGCCGTCCTTGTTGGGCACGAGGTTCAGCACGCAGTTGGACACGATCACATCGGCCGCGTTCGAGGTTACGGGCATGTGCTCGATATCGCCCTGGCGGAACTCTACATTGTTCAGGCCTCGCGCCTCGGCGTTGCGGCGCGCCTTGTCGATCATGGCCGGCGTAAAGTCTATGCCGATCACCTTTCCGGTCTCGCCGGTTTCGTGGCGCGCAATGAAAGCGTCGTTGCCGGCGCCGCTGCCCAGGTCGATCACTACATCGCCTTTTTTTATTTGGGCGAATTGCGTCGGCAGGCCGCAGCCGAGCCCGAGGTCGGCATCGGGATTATAGCCTTCCACATTTGTATAATCGTCGGTCATGATATTATACACTTCGGTGGAGCAGCAGCCCGAGCCGCAGCAGGAGGCTTCGTTAACGTCCTTGTCCTGCAGGGCGATATCGGCGTATTTGCGGCGCACCATTTCCTTTAGCTCTTCCTGTGTGTCCATATAGTATATGTTTTATTAATCGTAATTTGACGATAGGTTTGATTAAAAAAAAGCTCAGCAGCAATTCGAGCCTCCCTTGTAGGAATCGAAGAGGTGATTGAGCCAGGACTGGGCCATCCGCCATTCCTTCACATCGATGCAGTAGCAAACGCGCGCGCCTTCTATCTCACCCTTTATCAGTCCCGCTTCCTTCAGTTCCTTCAAATGCTGGGAGACGGTGCTCTGGGAGAGGGGCAGCTCATCGACGATGTCGCCGCACATGCAGGTCTGCCGGCCGGCCAGCAGCTTCAGTATGGCGATGCGTGCGGGGTGGCCCAGGGCCTTGGCATATTTTGCCAGTCTGTTTTCCCGTGCACTGAATTCGGTTGATTTGGTAGCGCCCATCGTATCGCAATATTACGATAATACATTTTGCCGTCAAATAAATCTTTGGGGTAAGAGATCGTCCGAATCTATCCATTTAAAGTACGTGACAAAGGCCTTGGTAACATTGCCGTAACATTGGATTCATAATTCCGTAACATTCCGTTCACGATTCCATAACCATTTGGAAACGCCGCGATGGTATGCGCGTTCTAGCTTTGCCGCAACTAAATCTCTCGTCGTGAAAGGAACTCTATTAGCAGGTCTCTGCACCTGTCTCATGGCTCTGGCGTCATTTGCCCAAACCAAGTACATAAAACTTTCCGGTAAGGTTACCGACGGCACCAGCAGCAGCCCCCTCGTAGGCGCTTCGGTGGTCATCGAGTCTTCACAGTCGGGCGCCAAGACCGACGTGGAGGGCAACTTTTTCCTGACCGTGGAAGAAGGAAAGCAATACAGCCTCGTCGTGTCCAGCGTAGGCTACCAGACAAAGATCGTCAGCGAAGTGAATGCAACGGCCGCCGGCAGCACGCCGCTGAACATCGCGCTGGAACGCGAGTCCGCCAGCATGGGCGGCGTAGTGGTCCGGGCCAGCGCGCGGCGCGAGAGCATTGCTTCGCTCTACTCGATCCAGAAGAACAGCTCCTCCATCTCCGACGCCATCTCCGCCGAAGTGATCAAGCGCTCACCGGACCGCAGCACCAGCGAAGTGCTGCGACGCGTAAGCGGCACCTCGATCCAGGATAACAAGTTCGTCATCATCCGCGGCCTCAGCGAACGCTATAACACCTCGCTGCTCAACAACTCCATCCTCCCCAGCACCGAGCCCGATAAGAAAGCCTTTTCCTTCGACATCATACCTTCTTCCCTCATCGACAACGTTACCATCTACAAATCGCCCACACCCGATCTTCCCGGCGATTTTTCCGGCGGCGCCATCAAGATCTCCACCAAGGATTATCCCTCGAAGAACATGAGCGAGATCTCGCTGTCCGTCGGCTATAATTCACAAACGACCTTCAGGAATTTTTACAAGGGCTACCCCGACGGCAAGTACGACGCCATCGGCTTCTTCGACAACTCGCGCCTGATACCGGGTTCCTATTACGGTAACCGCGGCGCCGGCTTCATCAACCTCACCAACGAGCAGAAGCAGGCCATCACCAAGCAATTTCCCAACACCTTTGGCTACGAGTCGGCCTACCAGAGCCAGCCCAATATCAGCTTCTCCTACACGGGCGGCAACACGAAGATCATCCGCAACAACAAGCTCGGGTTCATCTATTCGCTCAACTACAGCACCGGCCGCCGCGTGGTGGACCGCACCCGCCAGGAGTACGAGACCTACAATGTGCTCGACTACAACTACGGTACGATCAACTACGACATGCGCAGCAGTCTGTCGGCCCTCCTCAACCTGACCTACTCCTACGGCAAGAGCAAGATTTCGCTCAAGAACCTTTTCAACAACGATTTCGTAAAGACCATCGGTCTGCGCAACGGTACAAATACGGTAAACTCCACCGATCCCTTCTACTACAAGAGCGCCAACTCGGAAGCTACCGGCAACGGCATCGAAAGCTCGGTGCTTGAAGGACTGCACGGTCTTAACAGGGGCTGGACCATCGACTGGAACGCTTCGTTCAGCACGACCTATCGCTGGCAGCCCGACCAACGCATCGTTACCTTTCATACCAACCCCGGCCATCCCGAACAATATTATCTCACGCTGTCGAATGAAAACTCGCCCGACATCATCAACGCCGGCCGCGTGTATTCTTTCCTCAACGAAAATATTTACGGCGGCACCATCAACGCCACCAAGCAATTCAACTGGCGCGGACAGGTGCAGAAGCTCAAGATCGGCACGGCCAATTACTACCGCGACCGCAGCGTGGAAGTGAACGCGCTCGGCTACGCCTCGCTCAACGCCGGCTTCGGTACGATCTACATTCCCGAATCGAAAACTACGACCTTCAATACCGTCTTCAGCCCGGAGAGCATCGATGCGAACAAGATTATCATCGCCAATATCGGCACGAACTCTACGGACTATACCGGCACCGGCCTTCTCAATTCCGGCTACGTGATGCTGGACAATAAGTTCTCCGACAAGATCAAGCTCACCTGGGGCGTGCGCGTGGAAAGATACCTGCAGCAGCTCGAAGCCAAAGGAAAGGCCGATATCTCGCTCGACAATACCGACGTGCTGCCCTCGCTGCTCTTCACCTATGCGCTGAACGGCAAAACGAATATCCGCGCCGCCGCCTCGCAAGGCGTGAACCGGCCCGAGTTCCGCGAACTGGCTACCTACCGCGTTTACGATTATGAAAACAATTTTATCGTGCAGGGCAACAACAACCTGCAGCGCAGCAAGAATACCAATGCCGACCTGCGCTACGAGTGGTTCCCTTCGGCCGGCGAGATCATCTCGGCCAGCGTCTTCTATAAATATTTCGTGAAGCCCATCGAGCAGACCAACCTCGGTAACGACGTGCTGAGCTTCGACAACGCCGACAACTCTACGGTGTACGGCATCGAGCTGGAGCTGCGCAAGAAGCTGGATTTTATCGGCAGCGGCTTCTTCGAGCACCTGGTGTTCTATACCAATGCGGCTTACATGAAGGGTTCCGTGAAGTTCAACGGCATCACCATCAACAGCCCGATGCAGGGCCAGTCGCCCTACCTGATCAACGGCGGCCTCGGTTATTCCACCGACAACGACAAGCTTTCCTTTAATATACTGTACAACCGCATCGGCCCCCGCCTGAAGTTCAGGGCGGCCAGCGGCGCGGGCAAGAACATTTTCGAGAAGCCGCGCGATGTAATGGACTTCCAGGTGAGCCGCAAGTTCGTGAACAACCGGCTGGAGCTGAAGCTTACCATCAGCGACCTGCTGGCGCAATCGTACACCTGGTACTACAAGTACTCGGAGAACCCTTCGCACCTCAACTACGACGCATCAACAGATCGGATAGTCAATACGTATAAATACGGTACGACCGCATCACTGGGCCTGCGCTATAATTTCCGTTAGGCCTATCATGTAATGATTTGGTAACCGTGCCTTAACAATTCGCTAACCCGCCGAAAATACATTTGCGAAGATTTAAAATAAGAATATGAAAAGAATTTCTTTAGCTGTACTCATGATCGGAACCATCTGGCTGGGTTCCTGCAAAAAAAGCGACGACCAGCCGACGCCCAATCCTCCCGGCGGTGGCGGAGGCGATCCGACCAAGGTTGACATACGCGGCGTGATCTCCAGCAACCAGACCTGGACGAGCGACAAAACCTATCGCCTGCGCGGGTATGTATATGTAACGAACGGCGCTACCATCACCATTCAGCCCGGCACCAAGATCGTTTCGAATAAGGACTCCGCTGGTGTGCTGCTCATCTACCGCGGCGCCAAGATCATGGCCGACGGTACGGCCGCCAACCCCATCGTATTCACGTCTGCCGAGTCCACACCTCAGCCCGGCGACCTCGGTGGCGTAGTGCTCGTAGGCCAGGCCACGACCAACGGCAACCACTCCGTGCTTGAAGGCGGCGTCGATCCCGCATACAGTGTTTTCGGCGGTACCAACGATGCCGACAATTCGGGAACGCTTCGCTATGTCCGCATCGAATATGCCGGCAAGGCAGTTAACCCCGGCGACGAGATCAACGGCCTTTCGCTCTATGCCGTCGGTAACGGAACGACCATTGATTATGTACAGGTGGTAAGAGGTCTTGACGATGCCTACGAGTTCTTCGGCGGCACCGTAAATGCCAAGCACCTGATCGCTTATAATTGCGCCGACGACGATTTCGACATGGACGACGGCTACCGCGGCAAGATCCAGTTCGCCATCTCCATCAAGGACCCCCGCTTTACGGATAACAAGGGAACGAGCGGCGACATCTCCAACAATTTCGAGGTGGACAATGTGAATCCCGCCAACGGCTTCCTCTGGACCCGCTCGCCCGTTACCTTCCCCGTGCTTTCGAACTTCACGGCCATCGGCCCGAACAATGCCGCCGGCACCAGCACCGATTACGGTTACGGCATGCGTTGGAGAAGAGGCAGCAAGTTCATCCTCGCCAACTCGATCGTTATGGGCAGCCAGAGGGCCGGCCTTGACCTCGACGACGACTCGACCGCTTCTTACTACAAGCAGGGCACCAGCAAGTTTTACAACAGCTTCCTGAATGCTTACGGCAAGGCTTTCCAGACCGACAAGATGGTAGCTTCGCCCTCGATCCTCGATTCGCTCGGCCTGGCTACTACGACGACCGTTGCCAACCGCAGCGTTTATTACACCAGCGCAACGGACATCAAGCTGACGGATCCCTTCAGCAATACGGCGCCGAACCTGAAGCCCCAGGCTACTTCGCCTGCGCTTACTACAGCGGCCCGCTTCGACCTGACCCAGCTGGGCGACGCCTTCTTTACGCCGGTTACCTACATCGGCGCACTGGATGGCACGAACGACTGGACGACCGGCTGGGCCGTCTGGAACCGATAATCAAGAGTCTATTGAAAAATAGAGTTCCTATACGCGAAGCCTTTCCAGGCTTCGCTTTTTTATGGCCGCTCATGAGCCTCGATCGTATTGCTGTTTCTGATTCATGGGTCATGAAAGCCTTGCCGGGTGGACCTTTCAGCTATTAGGGTCTTATGTCTGACGATTTTCTTTTGATCCGAATGCACCAGTCTTCTTTATGGTCGAGCTTAGAGGGTTTTGGTGATGGTCGGGGTGAATTGGATTATGGGGGCGGCCTGTAAATTTTTTGTGGGAAAATTTGAGCGATTCCTATAGTTTTGCGGACTTACATCCGGCCTACGGGTGTTTTGGAGAGATGTCAGAGCGGTTGAATGTGCCTGATTCGAAATCAGGTGTACTGTCAAAGGTACCGGGGGTTCGAATCCCTCTCTCTCCGCTGAGAGGGGCTTCATCTTGAAGCCCCTCTTTTTTTCGTATCAACAATCCTTTTTCTTTCATTATCACATGGTTATGTGATAGTATTCGCATCATCGTAGGTGTTCGATAGATGCCATTTTTGGTAATACAAATTGTTGTCGAACACCAAGTTTACAAATTCCCGTTTGCGTAGTGCATCAGACTTAGAATATACATAACGCATATCCGTCAACAGGTTTAGGTTCTTTTCCAGTATACTGAACGCCTGACTTTGATCATTCGTCAATCTTTCGATAGCACCCTTCAGATTGAAAATATTATCATTGTAGATAGAATACCAACGATTATAAGTGTCCTTGTTGATTTCGTTCTTGATCCATTTCTCTTCCACTGAAAAAAGCTTTTCCTCTGCTTCTTTCAGTTCCAGTTTTTTTTCATTTGCCTTTTTACGATTGCCTTCCATTTCCTTATCAATAGATGCTTTGCTTTCTATTCTGATTTTTCTAACTTTTTCTGATGGAAGGCTCATTAATTCACATACGCTCATTAACTGGTCATGAGATTTGACCGCACTAATGTTGTTATGTTTGGAATGCTTGCATTTATAGTAATAAAAGTATCTTCCTGACTTTCCCCGTGACGGCGCGCCTGATAGCGAGTTTCCGCAGTGACATTTTAAAACGCCACGTAAAGGAATTTCATTGTCAATGACTGTTCGTGTTTTTTCAGGTCTTTTCATCTTTTCCTGAACTATTTTCCAGTGGCGTTGTTGCATAAATAGAAAAGGGATACAGTTCCCGGTAACTTTGTAATTACGACAAAACAAGGTTAACCCAAAGACCATATCCCATGGGCAAAGATAAATACAACGTACGCAACTGGAAGCAATACAACGAAGGATTAAAAAGGCGTGGCGCCATTCATATCTGGATCAGCACCGATGCCTTCGATCCTTTACCTCCAGGCGCTGCCTTGCGCCGCGGCCGCCCCCACCGCTACAGCAATACGCTGCTGCTCACCTGCCTGACCGTGCGTCACGTCTATCACCTGCCTTTGCGGGCCTGCCAGGGCTTTCTGCAAAGCCTCTCCCGGCTGTTGCGCCTGAAGACACCCGTGCCCGACTACACCACGATGTGCCGCAGAGCCGCCACCCTGCAGGTGGACCTGGCGCCTTTGCAGCAAAAGGGCATCTGTGATGTGGCCATCGATTCCACCGGCCTGAAGGTCTATGGCGAAGGGGAATGGAAGGTGCGGCGGCACGGCTT
>Ga0247771_1000133_pt1 | contig 29052 bp, 29 predicted proteins | sample UWRJL197509C6_FD_179948 | JGI IMG/M metagenome (GOLD analysis project Ga0247771, IMG submission 179948) | Plant litter microbial communities from Arlington Agricultural Research Station in Wisconsin, United States - UWRJ-L197-509C-6 | ecosystem: Environmental > Terrestrial > Plant litter >... | reverse complement strand
GACGCGCTGCGCGCGTTCGCCGAGGGCTGCGAGGTGGTCACCTTCGACCACGAGCACGTGCCCGGCGAGCACCTGCGGGCGCTGGTCGCCGAGGGGGTGAAGGTGCACCCCGGCCCGGACGCGCTGATCCACGCGCAGGACAAGCTGGTGATGCGCCGCAAGCTCTCCGCCATGGGGCTGCCGGTGCCGCCGTTCGCCGAGGTCACCGCCCCCGCCGACGCCTTGTCGTTCGGTGCGGAGCACGGCTGGCCGTGCGTGCTCAAGGCCGTGCGCGGCGGGTACGACGGCAAGGGCGTGTGGATGCTGAACACGCCGCACAGCGCGCGGACCGTCGTGGAGGAGCTGCTGGCCGCCGGCACGCCGCTGATGGTCGAGCAGTGCGTGCCGATGCGCCGCGAGCTGGCCGCGCTGGTGGCGCGGTCGCCGTTCGGCCAGGGCGCGGCGTGGCCGCTGGTGGAGACCGTGCAGTCGGACGGCATCTGCGTCGAGGTGCTGGCCCCGGCCCCGGACGTCGCCCCCGGTGTGGCCGAGGCCGCGCAGGAGTTGGCGCTGAAGGTCGCCGAGGAGCTGGGCGTCGTCGGGCTGCTGGCCGTGGAGCTGTTCGAGACGGCGGACGGCGTCGTGGTGAACGAGCTGGCCATGCGCCCGCACAACTCCGGCCACTGGACCATCGAGGGTTCGCGCACCTCGCAGTTCGAGCAGCACCTGCGGGCCGTGCTCGACTACCCCCTCGGCGTGACCGACCTGGCCGCGCCCGCCGTTGTGATGGCCAACGTCCTCGGGGCCGAGGACGCCCCGAAGATGGGCCCCGACGAGCGGCTGCACCACCTGTTCGCCCGGTTCCCCGACGCGCACGTGCACCTGTACGGCAAGGCGGAGCGGCCGGGCCGCAAGATCGGCCACGTGACGCTGCTCGGGGAGCGGATGGACGACGTGCGCGAGCGGGCCAAGCTGGCCGCGCACTGGCTCTCCGACGGCGTGTGGCTGGACGGGTACGACATCCACGGAGGGCAGCAGCAGTGACGCACGTTGGCGTGATCATGGGAAGCGACTCGGACTGGCCGGTGATGAAGGCCGCCGCCGAGGCGCTCGCCGAGTTCGACGTGCCGTACGAGGTCAGCGTGGTGTCGGCGCACCGGACGCCACAGCGGATGATCGACTACGCGCGCTCGGCGGCCGGTCGCGGCCTCAAGGCGATCATCGCGGGCGCGGGCGGCGCGGCCCACCTGCCCGGCATGGTCGCCTCGACGACCGTGCTGCCGGTCATCGGCGTCCCGGTGCCGCTGAAGTACCTGGACGGCATGGACTCGCTGCTGTCGATCGTGCAGATGCCCGCGGGCATCCCGGTCGCCACGATGGCCGTCGGCGGCGCGCGCAACGCGGGTCTGCTGGCCGTGCGCATCCTCGCCGCGTCCGACCCGGCGTTGCAGGAGCGGATCGCCCGGTTCCAGGCCGACCTGGAGCAGATGGTGCTGGACAAGGACGCGGCGCTGCAGAAGTCGCTCTGACGGTCCCCGCGCGGGTGCCTTCCCCGAAGTGGTGAAAGGCACCCGTGCGCGGGTATGTGAACGCGGGCTAACATCGACCCAGTAGGCCCTACTGGGAGGTAACAAGTGGACCCGAGCTTCGGCACGTACCAGCTCGCCGAGGAGCACGACGCGCTGCGCGAAGCCGTCCGCTCGCTCGCCGACAAGGAGATCGCGCCCCACGCGGCCGACGTCGACGAGAACGAGCGCTTCCCCGTCGAGGCCCTCAACGCCCTGGTCAAGTCCGGTTTCGCCGCCGTGCACGTGCCCGAGGAGTACGACGGCCAGGGCGCGGACTCGGTGGCCACCTGCATCGTCATCGAGGAGGTCGCGCGGGTCTGCGCGTCGTCGTCGCTGATCCCGGCGGTCAACAAGCTGGGCACGATGCCGATCCTGCTGTCCGCGTCGGACGAGCTGAAGCAGCTCGTCATGCCGTCCATCGCCTCCGGTGAGGCCATGGCGTCCTACGCGCTGAGCGAGCGCGAGGCCGGGTCGGACACCGCGTCCATGCGCACCCGCGCGGTGCTGGACGGCGACCACTGGGTGCTCAACGGCACGAAGTGCTGGATCACCAACGCGGGCGAGTCGACCTGGTACACCGTCATGGCGGTCACCGACCCCAAGGCGGAGAAGAAGTCCAACGGCATCTCGGCGTTCGTGGTCCACAAGGACGACCCCGGCTTCACCGTGGGTTCCAAGGAGCGCAAGCTCGGCATCAAGGGCTCACCCACCCGTGAGATCCACTTCGAGAACTGCACGATCCCGGCGAACCGCATCATCGGCGAACCCGGCACCGGCTTGAAGACCGCCCTCCGCACCTTGGACCACACCCGCCCGACCATCGGCGCGCAGGCCGTGGGCATCGCGCAGGGCGCACTGGAAGCCGCCATCGCGTACGTGAAGGACCGCAAGCAGTTCGGCAAGGCCGTGGCCGAGTTCCAGGGCGTCCAGTTCATGCTCGCGGACATGGCGATGAAGGTCGAGGCCGCCCGCCACATGGTCTACGTGGCCGCCGCGAAGGCCGAACGCGGCGAACCGAACATCGGCTTCATCACCGCCGCCGCCAAGTGCTACGCCTCCGACGTCGCCATGGAGGTCACCACCGACGCCGTGCAGCTGTTCGGCGGCGCGGGCTACACCCGCGACTTCCCGGTGGAACGCATGATGCGCGACGCCAAGATCACGCAGATCTACGAGGGCACGAACCAGATCCAGCGCGTCGTGATGTCCCGCGCGCTGCTCAGGGGCTAGGCCGACGCTTGCTCGACGACGGCCCGGAGGCGGTTCGCCTCCGGGCCGTTTTGTTGCCCAGCAACGGGTTGTGAGCAGGGGCACAGCGGCGAGTTCTTGCCTTCGGCGCAAACGCTTGCTGAATGCTGACAGCGTTTCGACAGCTTGGAATCGACCGAAACGGTGTTTGGATTCCCTAGAGTGTCGTTCAAATACGAACGAATCTTCGGGGAGTGGAACGTATGGAGCGCGTGCGGGACCTGGCGGCACTGATCGGGCGACTGGGCGTGGGCGCGGTGTTCATCGCGCACGGCTGGCAGAAGTTCTTCGAGTACGGCCTGGACGGCACTGCCGCGTCGTTCGTGCAGATGGGAGTGCCCGCGGCCACGCCTTCGGCCTGGTACGCGGCGGTCGTGGAGCTGGTGGCGGGCGCGTTGCTGCTGGTCGGGTTCGCCCTGCCGGTGGCCGGGGTGCTGCTGGCGCTGGACATGGCGGGCGCGCTGCTGATCGTGCACCTGCCGAACGGGATGCTGGCCCCCAACGGGTACGAGCTGGTGCTGGTGCTCGGGGTGGCCGCGTTGGCGCTGGGCTTCAACGGTGGCGCGTACTCGCTGGACCGGGTGTTCAGGAAGACGCCGGAACCCGTGTCGGTCTGAGGCGGTGCCGTGGGGGCGGCCGAAGCCCCCACGGCTAACGTCCGTGTCCATGGACAGCCGGATCAGGTCGCTGCTGCCGACCCTCGTGGTCGACCTCGTGCTCCCGATCGGCGGCTACTACCTGCTGCGCCAGTTCGGCGTGGACGAGTGGATCGCGCTCGCCGCGGGCGGGGTCGTGTCGGGGCTCGTGCTGGTGGCCGGGATCGTGCGGAGCCGCCGGGTCGACAGGACCGCCGTCTTCATGCTCGGGCTGTTCGCGTTCGGGCTGCTGACGTTGCTGCTCACCGGCGACGAGCGGTTCGCCATCGCCAAGGACTCGCTGATCAGCCTCGTGCTGGGGCTGCTGTTCCTGGGGTCGCTGCTCACCGCGCGGCCCCTGCTGCTCGTACTGGTGGCGAAGACCGCGCCCGCGGTCGTGGCGCGGTACGAGGACTCACCCGCGGTGCGGCGGACGGTCCGGTTCGCCACGCTCCTGTGGGGCGTGGGTCTGCTGGCCGACGCCGCGCTGCGGGTGGTCCTCGTCTACGCGTTGCCGGTCGACGTCATGGTGGTCGGCTCGCCGCTGCTCACCGTGCTGGTGATCGCCGTGCTGGTCGTCGTGACCCGCTGTACGGCAAGCGGCAGCGCGACTAGACCGAGAAACCGCCGTCGACGCTGAGCGTGGCCCCCGTGGTGAACCACGACTCGGGCCCGGCCAGCCACCCCACGGTGGCGGCGATGTCGTCGGCCGCGGCGTAGCGCCCCACGGGGGTGAGGCCGCGGACGACGTCGGCGTTCGGGCCGTCCGCCGGGTTCGCGTCGGTGTCGGTCGGGCCGGGGTGGACGAGGTTCACCGTGATGCCCCTCGGGCCCAGCTCGCGGGCCAACCCCTTCGTCAGGCCGACGAGCGCGGTCTTGCTCATCGCGTACAGGCTGAAACCGGGGAACACCACCCGTTCGGCCATGTTGCTGCCGATGCTGATGATCCGCCCGCCGTCGCGCAGGTGCCGCGTCGCCGCCCGCGCGGCCACGTACGGCGCCCGCACGTTCACGGCCATCGTCCGGTCGAACTCCTCCGGCCCCAGGTCCTCGACCGGGCCGACCTCGAACACCCCCGCGTTGTTCACCAGCACGTCCAGCCCGCCGAACGCCGTGACGGTCTCCTCCACCGCGCCCGTCACGGCGTCCACGTCCGCGCTGTCGGCCCGCAGGGCCAGTCCGCGACGGCCCTCCGCCTCGACGCGGCCGACCACCGCTGCCGCGTTCTGCTCGTCGTGCGAGTAGGTCAGCACCACGTCGGCGCCTTCCCGCGCCAGCCGCACGGCCACCGCGGCGCCGATTCCCCGGCTGCCGCCGGTGACCAGTGCGACCTTGCCCTCGATCCTGTTCATGGGACGAGCCTGGCCGACGCGGAAGTCGTTGTCCGGCGGGAAAACGACGTCGAGTGTCAGGCCGCGCCGCCCAGTTCCACGGTCGTCTTCTCGCTGATCCGCCTGGCGGGCAGCAGGTCCGCGTTCACGTTGCTGCACTGCACCAGCGACCCGCCGCCCGCGAGCACGGCGAGCAGGCCGTTGAGCAGCCCGTCGGGCTGGTTCCACTCCACGGTCGACAGCACCCGCGTGTCCAGGCCGATGCCGAGGACCTCCGCTCGGGTGCGGGCCTCCGCGACCACGTCGTCCACAGTGGACTTCCCGAGCGCCGGGGTGTCGCCGGGCGTCGGGCCGTACGGGGTGAAGTCGTCGCCGTACACGCGGACGTCGTCGAGGAAGTCGACCGCGCCGTCCAGCTCCTGGCCGCGCAGGCCGAGGCCCATCGGGTGCAGCGAGGCGACGGCGACCACGTCCGCGCCCGGAGCGGTGCCGCCGGGCGCCACGAACGCCACCTTGGCGCCGCTCGGGTCGTCCGTCACGGTCGCGCCCGCCCACCACGCGCCGAGCAGCACGCCCGCCGTCTGCCAGTGCGCGGGCAGCAGCACGGCCACCCGGTCGCCGGGTTCGACGTCGTGCTCGTCGCGCAGCCAGTTCGCGGTCTTCGCGGCCCAGTTGGCGATGGTGGCGCGCGACAGCTCGACCCGTGAGCCGTCCGCGTCGTCGTAGTGGGTGATCAGAGGTCGCCCCGGCCCGGCGGCCAGCAGCGGCGCGAACAGAGCTTCGGTGACGCTCACGGTGGTGCGGCTCCTAGTCGACGCAAGGGACTTCCGGCTGGACGGCGCGGTGCGCCCCGTCCAGACCGACCACCTTGCCACCCGCCATCCGGTGCGGGGGGCTCGGGGGCGTGCTGGGCACCAGCGTGGGCCCGAGCAGCTGCCCGACGAACGCCTTCACGGCCGCCACGTCGACCTTCACGATGCTCTGCCCGCGCTCGTTGCGGGCGTCGATGTCGACGACCGGGATGGTGGCGAACTCCACCGTGCCGCCCGCGATGCCCTTGGCCTGCTGGGCGAGCGTCACGAGGTCCAGCTTCTCGTCCACCACGATCGACTTGGTCACCGCGTCCAGCAGCCCGGACAGCTTCGCCTGGTCGGTGAACGTGCCCGCCGACAGCAGCTCCGTCACGGCCGCCGACAGGAACACCTGCTGCCGCCGGATCCGGCCGAGGTCGCCGCCGGGCAGGTTGCGCTGCCGCACGAACGCCAGCGCGTCCCCGCCGGTCACCCGCTGCCGCCCCGCGCCGAAGTTCGCGCCGGACGCCGGGTCGCTGGTGCCCGCGTTCAGGCACACCTCGACGCCGCCGATCACCTGCGTGAGCAGGTAGAAGCCGTAGAGGTTGATCTCCGCGTAGTTGTCGACGCGCACGCCGGTGAGGTCCTGCACGACCTGCACGAGCACCCGCCGCCCGGCCTGGTCGCCCTGCTTCTCCAGTTCGGCGCGGTCGGTGACGCCCTCGCCCTCCAACCGGCGGATCGTGGCGTACTTCGTCAGGCCGTACGCCCCGTTGATCTTGTCCTCGCCGACGTCCGGGATCGGCACGTACGTGTCGCGCGGGATCGAGATCGCGGTGACCTTCCCGCCGTCGTGCGGGATGCGCAGCACGATGAGCGTGTCGGTGTTCACGCCCTCGGACGCCTCGGTGCGCAACTGCCGCAACACGCTGGGGGGCAACGTGTTCCCCTGCGCGTCGGTGCGGCTGTCGCTGCCGACGAGCAGGATGTCCGTCGCCCCGTCCATCATCGGCGGCGCGTTCGGCACGTCCGACAGCACGCTCAGCACGTTGGTGGTGTTGACGCTCTCCTGCACCCGCTTGAGCGTCGCCCAGCCGTAGCCCGCGCCCGCGAGCACCGACGCCGACAGCAGGGCGACGAGCACGCGCGCGACCACGGCAAGGGCAGCCCTCACGGCGTCCTCCTCAGCGGGGGGTGGTGAGCACCAAGGCTAACCACGGGACGGCCGCCGAAGTGGCCGTATTCACTGAGACGGACGCGTCAGTTCACGCAGACGAGGCCGCCCGCGGTGATCGCCGGAGGCGCCGAGGGCGTGGTCGACGGCGAGCCGGGGACCGACGTGCCCGGCGTGCCCGCGGGGTCCGACCGGTCCTCGGTCGGGGTGTAGTCGGCGCCGACGTAGACCGAGACCTGGTTCCTGGTCAGCGACCCGTCCTCCTCGACGGTGGCGTCGCCGAACTCCTTCGCGAGCTTCTCCGCGACGGCCTTGTCGCCGGGGGCGTAGTGGACGACGCTCGACTCCAGCAGCGTGTCGGCGGTGCCCGGCTGGCCGCGCAGGTAACCCTTGGTGGCCAACGAGTCCAGCACGGTCGCGGCGAGCTTCGCGGTGCCGGAGGCGTTGTACACGTTCACGGTGACCTGGCTGTTGGGCGTGACCGGCAGGTTCGACGACGAGGTGCTCGGCGACTGCGTCTCGTCGGTCGCCAGGTTCTTGATGAAGTTCTTCACCTTGGCCGGGTCGACCTGGAGCACGTTGCCGTCGCCGTAGGTGTCCATCGTGTCGCCGACCGGGATGGTGCGGAACTCGATGTTGCCGCTCACCAGGCCCTGCATCTGCTCGGCGAACGTCGCGATGTCCCAGCCCTGGCTCAGCACCACGGACTTCTGCACCGCCGCGACGAGGTTGTCGAGCTGGGTGATGTTGGTCAGCATCCCGGTCGACAGGACCTTCTTCGCCAGCGCGCCGATGAACACCTGCTGCCGGGCGATCCGGTCGAGGTCGCCGCCGGGCAGGCCCTCGCGCTGCCGAACGAACGACAGCGCCATCGCGCCCTCGATCGTCTGCGGGCCCGCGACGAAGTTCGCGCCGGACTTGTAGTCGCTGGTGGCCTGGTTCACGCAGACCTCGACGCCGCCGATGGCCTTGGTGACCTCGTAGAAGCTGGCCAGGTTCACCTCGGCGTACCGGTCGATCGTCACCGAGTTGCCGGTGAGGTTCTCGATGGTCTGGATGAGCGTCTTGCGGCCCGCCGTCGTGGACTCCGCGTTGATCTTCGCCTGGTCGGTCTCGCCCTTCGCGGCCATCTCCTCCGCGACGGTGTTCTTCTGCCGGGCGAACGCCGAGTTGAGCTTGTGCTTGCCGAAGCCGTCCGCGATCTCCACGTAGGAGTCGCGCGGGAACGAGAACGCGCGGGCGCGGGTCCCGTCGACCGGGATGTGCACGAGGATCATCGTGTCGGTGTTCATCTCGCCGTCGGCGACACCGCCGCTGAGGAGGTCGAGCACCTCGGGCGCGAGCGGGTTGCCCTGCGCGTCGACGCGGCTGTCGATGCCGACCATGAGGATGTCGACCGCGCCGTCGAGCGGCTTGCGGCCGACGCCGCCCGGTTCCTCGCCCGCCTGTGCGGAGATGACGTCGGTCGTGGTCGTGCCCTGGTCGAGCGTGCGCAGGAAGCTCCAGCCGTACCAGGTGACCACGATCACAGCCGCGGACAGCAAGGCCAGCAGCGAACGCCCGGTGATGAGCAGTGCTCGGAGCGTGGTCGAACGCCGGGGTGCGGGGGTCGCGACAACCCGGATAGGTCCTGGTTGCTCGCTCGCCAGTGGCGGTCTGCCCTCCACGAGTGGTGCCTCCCCCGTGCGCGGTGCTCTGCAGCAAAGATTAGTGGGCCAGGTGCCATGGGCGCTGGTTGTTCTTCTTATACGGGAGACGCTGTAACAACCTGGTGGGTTGCACGCTTTACTAGGTGACTCACTGCGACGGTTACACCGGTGTAAAGGACTTGGACATGCGCGTTCTGGTGACAGGTGGGGCCGGTTTCATCGGCTCCAACTACGTCCGGGAGTTGCTCGGCGGCGGCTACCCGGCCTTCGCCGACGCCGAGGTCGTCGTGCTCGACAAGCTGACCTACGCGGGCAACGAGGAGAACCTCGCCCCCGTGGCGGGCAGCGACCGGTACCGGTTCGTCCAGGGCGACATCTGCGACCCGACCGCCGTCGCGAAGGTGATGGAGGGCGCGGACGTCGTCGTGCACTTCGCCGCCGAGTCCCATGTGGACCGGTCGATCAGCGGGTCCGCCGACTTCGTGCTCACGAACGTGCTGGGCACGCAGACCCTGTTGCAGGGCGCGCTGGACGCGGGCGTCGGCAAGTTCGTCCACGTCTCCACGGACGAGGTCTACGGGTCGATCGACGAGGGCTCCTGGCCCGAGACCCACCCGTTGGAGCCGAATTCGCCCTACTCGGCGTCCAAGGCGTCCTCGGACCTGCTGGCGCGGGCGTTCCACCGCACGCACGGCCTGCCGGTCAGCATCACCCGGTGCTCGAACAACTACGGTCCGTACCAGTTCCCGGAGAAGGTGCTGCCGCTGTTCGTCACGAACCTGATGGACGGCGGGAAGGTGCCGCTCTACGGCGACGGCCTCAACGTCCGCGACTGGCTGCACGTGGACGACCACTGCCGCGGCATCCAGCTCGTCGCCGAGGCCGGGCGTCCCGGCGAGGTCTACAACATCGGCGGCGGCACCGAGCTGACCAACCGCGAGCTGACCGAGCTGCTGCTGGCCGCGATGGACGCCGACTGGTCGTCGGTCGAGATGGTGACCGACCGCAAGGGCCACGACCGCCGCTACTCCGTCGACATCACCAAGATCAGCACTGAACTCGGCTACGCGCCGCGGGTCGACTTCGCCGAGGGACTCGCGAGCACCGTGGCGTGGTACCGCGAGAACCGCGCGTGGTGGGAGAAGCTCAAGGCTCGGGCGAACGGCTGATGGCGCTCGCACTCCTCGTGCCCGGCGGTCGCGGCCAGCTCGGCCGAGACCTCGTCGCCGCCACCCCGCGCGACGGCATGGCGCACGCGCCCTCCTCGGCGGAACTGGACCTCACCGACGCCGAGTGCGTCGCCGACGCGGTCGCGACGTTCGCCGCCAGCGCCCGTGACGGCGGCCTGCGGCCCGTGGTCGTCAACGCCGCCGCCTACACCGCCGTCGACCAGGCGGAGACCGACGAGGACCGGGCGTTCGCGGTGAACGCGCTCGGCCCCGAGCGGCTCGCGGTCGAGTGCGCGCGGCACGACGTCCCGCTGCTGCACGTGTCCACGGACTACGTGTTCCCCGGCGACGGCGACCGGCCGTACGAGCCGTCCGACGAGACCGGGCCGCGGTCCGCGTACGGGCGCACGAAGCTCGCGGGCGAACAGCGCGTCCTGGCTTCTGGCAGGCGTTCCTGGGTCGTGCGCACCGCGTGGGCCTACGGCGCCCACGGCGGCAACTTCGTGAAGACCATGGCGCGCTTGGAGAAGGAGCGCGACACGGTGTCCGTTGTGGACGACCAGCACGGCTCGCCGACGTGGACGCTGGACCTCGCTGCGGGACTGGTGGAGCTGGCGGACCTCGTCACGACCCGGCGCGAGCCCGCGGGGCGCGTGCTGCACGGCACCGGCGGTGGGCAGACCACTTGGTACGCGTTCACCCGCGCCATCTTCGAGGAGCTGGGCGCCGACCCCGGCCGGGTGCGGCCGTGCCCGTCGACGGAGTACCCGCGACCGGCCCCGCGCCCCGCGTACTCGGTGCTGTCCGGGAAGTCCTGGGCCGACGCCGGGCTCACGCCGCTGCGGCCGTGGCGGCAAGCGCTTTCAGCGGCGTTCGCGGCGGGTCTGCTCGGACCGGTCGTGATCTAGCCGAGACCCGTCCGAGACCGCACCGTGAACCGCGTGTCCGGTTCGCACGTATGCCCCCCTGTAACCGGCTTCAGTTGGCGAGCAGGGGAGTGGTCACGTGCGTCATGGTGTGGACTCGGATGTGTTCGGCAAGACCGCGCACAGCCCGTCCTTCTTCGAGCTGGCGCGCAAAATGGGCGACGGCGCCCAGCACATGGTCGACTTCTGCATCCCGTGCAACCCGTACTTCCCGACCCCGCAGATGTTCGCGTCCCTGGCCGACAACCTCGAAGGCATCCTGAAGTTCTACCCGAGCAGCACCGACGCCATCGCGGGCCAGCTCGCCAGGACGTTGCGCCTCAACCCCGCCACGATCGCGATGTCCAACGGCTCCACCGAGATCATCACCTGGATGGACCACCTGTGGATCAAGGAGAGCGTGGCGATCCCGATCCCCACGTTCGGCCGGTGGACCGACCAGCCCATGGAGACCGGCAAGCGCGTCGACATGTTCCCGTTGCAGGAGAGCGAGGGCTTCGAGCTCAACATCGACGCCTACCTGAAGTTCATCCGCGCCCGCGGCTCGAAGGTCGCGGTGCTGTGCAACCCGAACAACCCCGACGGCGGCTACCTGCCGCGCCGGGAGATCATCCGGTTCATGGACGAACTGGCCGATCTGGACCTCGTCGTCATCGACGAGTCGTTCATCGACTTCGTCGAGGTCGAGCGCAACCCGTCCGTCGTCAGCGAGGCCATGATCAGGCCCAACGTCGTGGTGCTCAAGAGCCTCGGCAAGAACTTCGGCCTCCACGGCGTCCGCTTCGGCTACCTCGTCGCGAACCCCGCGCTCGCCAAGCGCATGGCGACCACGTTGCCCAAGTGGAACCTCAACTCGCTCGCCGAGGCGTTCGTGTTCATGCTCGGCGACCACCTCGACGAGTACGGCGAGAGCCTGGTCAAGCTGTCCATGGACCGCTACCGCATGGGCATGGAGCTGTCCCGCCTGCCGGAGCTGCAGGTGTACCCGTCCCAGGCGAACTTCCTGCTGGTCAAGCTCGCCCCGGACGTCGACGGCGTCGAACTGCGCGACTACCTGCTCCACAAGCAGCAGGTCTTCATCCGCGAGTGCGGCAACAAGCTCGGCATGAGCGGCCGGTTCGTCAGGTTGGTCGTCCGCCCGGAGGCCGACGTGGACCGCCTGGTCTCCGGCATCCGCAGCTTCGGCAACTCCCGTTGGGAGATGGAACGCCCGTCCCTGGTGTCCTAGGCGTCCTGCCACTCCACGCACGACGGCCGCTGAGCCGTCAGCAGGAACTCCTTCAGCGCGGCCGCCAGTACGCCCACCTGGACGCCGCTGCCCGCCGGGTAGTCGACGTACTCCGAGGCGTACACCGGGGAGGCGGCGTCGCCGATCAGGGTCGAGTAGTCCTGGTCCGGGTCCGCGTAGGTGAGGTAGCCGTAGCCGCTGCTCACGGCGGCCGCGACGTCGTGGTCCGGGATCTTCACCTCGCCGGGTGCGCCCAGCAGGCCCTCGGCGTCGGGGATGAGGGCGCGTTCCTGGTGCTCGATCACCGCCGCGCCCGCGCCGGGTTCGGCCAGCCTGGCCAGCAGCGCGTCGACCTCTTCGGGGGTCGTCACGGTCATCTGCTCACCGGACTCGTCCGCGTCCTGGACGGACCACACGGCGTTGAAGCTCATTCGAGGGCCTTCTCTTCGCTAGTCGACGAGGCGGAATGGATGCTCTCAGTGAACGACCCGGTCCGCAAACGGCCCAGGCTTGCGCCGATGGGGTGGTGACGGTCCGGAGGACTGGATAACGCTGCGCGCTTGCGAGAACCTTTTCAGATGTCCGACCACGGGCGGGTTCCCGCATCCTCCACCCGCAGCCAGGACGGCGACCGCCGCCGCTTCCTCCGCTGCGTCGCCGCCGTGACCGGCTCGCGGCAGGTCACGTGGAGCACGATCACCGGTTCGCGCGACGACGCGGACGACCAGTCACCCCGGCGCTAGAGGCGTCAGCGGCGTCAGCGGCCCGCCGCGCGGTGGTACGCGGCGAGGGTGGTCTCGGCGCAGCGGCGCCAGGTGTACTCGGAGGCGTGCGTCCGGCGAGCGGCCTGGGCCGTCGCGTTCGGCGGGGTCTCGACGGCGGCGAACATGGCGTGCGCCAGCGCGTCGGCGTCGCCGACCGGCACGAGCTGGGCGTGCCCGCCCGCGACCTCGCGCAGCGCCGGGACGTCCGAGCAGACGACCGGCACGTTGCACGCCAGCGCCTCCAGCACCGGCAGGCCGAAACCCTCGTCGCGCGACGGCAGCACCAGCGCCGAAGCGCCCGCCACGACGCTGCGCAGGTCCACGTCCGCCAGGTACCCGGTGCGGATCACCCGACCGTCCACTCCGGACTGACGGGGGCCGGCGAGCACGAGCGGCGGCAACGACGTGTCGCCCGCGTGCGCCTTCAACAAGGTCTCCAACCCCTTGCGCGGCCCGCCCGCTCCCACGAACAGCAGGTACTGCGACGGCAACCCCAGCCGGGCGCGCAGGGCGTCGTTCGGCGGCCGGGAGGCGAACCACGCCGGGTCGACGCCGAGCGGCGTCACCGTGATCCGGTCCGGCGCGATGCCCAGCCGCTCCTCGACCGTGCGCGCGACGGCGTGGGTCGGGGTGCAGACGACGTCGGCGCGCTGGGCGGACTGGCGGACCAGTTCCGGCAGGCGCGCGTCGGACGCGGGCAGGTCGCCGGGCGACGCCAGGAACGCCAGGTCGTGGATCGTCACGACGCCGCCCGCCCGGATCGCGGGCGGCAGCACGAAGTTGGTGGCGTGCATGACGTCGGTGAACCCGGTCAGCAGCTCGACCGGCGGGAACTTCGAGCGCAGCCAGAACTGGCGGAGCAGCCGAGCGGACACGGGCAGGCCGCGGGCCTGGACGCCGTGCGGCAGGACCGTGCGCAGTGCGCGCCAGCCCCGCAGGGTGAACGCGACGGCGCGCACGTCGACCTCGTCCGGCATGGACGCGAGCTCCTCGGCCAGCGCGGAGGTGTACCGGCCGATGCCCGTGCGGTGGCCGAGCAGTGGCGTGCCGTCGAGCAGCACCCTCAGCGGCTCAGGCATGGGGTCCGCCGCGGAGTTTCTTGAGCACCCGCCCGGTCGCGCGCTTGGCCAATTCCGTCGGTCCTCCCTGGTCGAGGTATTCGCGGACGAGCTTCACGTCGCGGCGCACCTTCGCGCCGGTGGTCAACGGGGTGTTGCGGACGAGGGGTGCGTTGCCGGGCAGGCGGTCGGCGGCGGGTCGCGGGTCGCGGCAGAACTCCACCAGCGGCGCGAGCACCACCTCCCAGGTGAACCGCTCGCGCACCACGGCGATGCGGTCGCGGCAGCCCGCCGCGAACTCCTCGTCGTACAGCACCTTCTCCAGCGCCAGCGCCAGCGCGGCGGGGTCCTCCGACGGGACCACCACGCCCAGCCCCTCGCGCTGCACCAGTTCGGCGAACGAGTCGCCGTCGGTCGTCACGATCGGCAGCCCGGACCACAGGTAGTCCAGCACCCTGGTGCGGAACGCGAACGTCGTCTCGACGTGCTCGTAGTGCGTGGTGACGCCGCAATCCGCGTCCAGCAGCCAGTTCTGCCGGTCGTGGTAGGGCACCCACGTCTCGTTGAAGAACACCGACGAGCCCACGAGGTCCAGCCGCTGGGCCAACGACCGGGTCTGGCCCGCGATGTCCATGTCCGGCACCTCGGGGTTCGGGTGCTTCATGCCGAGGAAGAACAGCTTGAGGTCGGGGTGGTCGTCCCGCAGCCGGTGCACGGCGTGCAGCAGGGTCAGCGGGTCGAACCAGCTGTACACGCCACCGGCCCAGATCACGACCTTGTCGGCGCCGGAGATGCCCGGCACGACGTCCTTGATGGCGGGCGCGGTGCGCTGCGGGGGCTTGCCCGGCAGGCCGAACGGGACGACCGACAGCAGCGACCGGACCGTGGGGTCGTTGTCGTACAGCGTCGGCGTGAGCCTGCCGATCGCGGCCAGGTGGCCGAGCCAGAAGTGCCGCTGCCGCTCGGACGCGCAGAGGAAGAAGTCGCCGCGCTTCAACTGGTTCGTGAGCACGCGGGTGACGCCGACGACGTCCAGCGCCCGCTGCTCGTCGGTCTCGTCCTTGCCCTGCTCCAGCAGCTCCAGGTGCATCGGGTCGTAGACGTCGCACACCACGACCTTCGTGGACCCCGCCCGTTTCAGTTCGGGCACCAGCTCCAGCACGTGCCCCTGCAGCACGATCACGTCGGCCCAGGCGATGTGCGGGGCCAGGTCGCGGGGCTTCGAGCCGGACACGGCGAACGGGGCGTCCGGCGGCGCGCACAGCGGGTTCACCGTGACCAGGTGGACCTCGTGCTCGCCCGCCAGCACGTCGGCCATGTTCCACGCCCGGATGGCGGGACCGGCCATCTTCGCCGAGAGCGCGTCGCCGGTGATGATCAGGATCCGCCGCGGCCTGCCGAACACCTCGTCCAGCGCGAACACGTCGACCAGGACGTCGTGCGCGGCGAGGTAGCGCGGAAGCGGGTACGCGGGCTCCATCGCCTTGCGCATCAACGTGACCAGGTCGCGGTCGCTGCGGACCCGCTTGGCCTGCTCGACCTTCCGGGACTCCTGCAACGACGGCATCAGCTCGACGAACTGGTCGATCGCCAGGAACCCGGCGAGCGCCTTGCGGTCCACCGGCACCGGGGCCAGGTCGTCGGCCGGGTCGGACGGCCTGCGGGTGATCTCCAGCTGCGTGGCGTCGATCTCGCCGCGCGCGGTGGCCCGGCGGACCACCAGCGCGAGCGCGGCGGGCAGCACCTTCGCCAGCGTCTCGTCGGAGAAGTTCTTGTACAGCGCGGCGAGCGCGTTGCGCTCCAGCAGGTACAGCTCGCGGCTGTGGTCGATCGAGGACATCGACGCGTGGTGCTTGTGGAACGTCAGCGACGCGGGCTCGTAGCGGACCCGCCAGCCGCGCAGGTTCATCCGCCAGCCGAGGTCGACGTCCTCGTAGAACATGAAGAACCGCTCGTCGAACCCGCCGAGCGACTTGTACACCGACGTGCGGACGAACAGCGCCGACCCGGTGCCGAACAGGACGTCGCGCGGGGTGTCGTGGCTGCCGTCGTCCGGCTGCCCGGCGTGCCGCTTGTAGCCCATGCCGAACCACGTGAGCCCACCGTCGACGAAGTCGACGTCCGTCCCGTCCCAGTCCAGCACCTTGCTCGCCACCGCGCCCACGGTCGGCTCGGCCTGGAGCACCCGCACGGCCGCCCGCACCCACTCCGGGTGCGGCCGGGCGTCGTTGTTCAGGAACGCGAGCACCGACCCCGTGGCGGAGGACACACCCAGGTTGCAGCCACCCGCGAAGCCCAGGTTCGTCGGCGACTCCACGACGGTCGCGGACGGCACCGCTGCCCGGATCCGCTCGGCACTGCCGTCACCGGACGCGTTGTCCACGACGACGACCTCGAGCTTGTCCGCCGGGTACGACAGCTCGGCCAACGCGCGCAGGCACGTGATGGTGTCCTCGGCGCCGCGGTAGTTCACCACGACCACGGATACGACGGGCAGCACCATCACTCTCCTCGCTCCACGACGGGTGTGCGGGGCTAAGCCTGCCTCATCACCGCGAGTGCCGGGTGACGAAGGGGGTTAGCGGCCCGCCCAGGCGGTCCACACGTCCCGGCGGGGCACGGTCGAGCGGCGGCCCACGGCCAGCCGTGCGACCAGTGCGGACGGGGTGCGGAGCAGGACTTCGGCCAGGACGCGCAGGCGGAGCGGGACCCGGAAGTTCGCCGCGTCGGGGACGCCCGAGCGGAACGGGAGCAGGGCGGTGATCGCCGCGAAGCGGGCCGTCTCCCGCAGCGCGACCGACGCCGGGGCGCAGCGGAGCAGCATCAGCAGCCTGTTGCGCTCGTTCCACCGGTGGAACGGGGCCGAGCCCGGTCTCGTGCTCGCGCCGTGCCGGTGGCGGACCCGTGCGGGGCCTACGGACACCACCCGGTACCCGGCCAGGCGGAGCCGCCACGCCGTGTCTGTGTCCTCGTAGTAGCAGAAGAACCCCGCGGGCACGCCGCCCACGCGGCGCAGCGCGTCGGTGCGGAGCAGGGCCGCGCCGCCGCAGAAGCCGAACACCTCCCGGCCCGCGAGCACCACGTCGACGCCGTGGCCGTCCGCGGTCAGCGCCACGCCGACCGACTGGGTCGCGCCGTCCGCCAGCACCATCGACGACGTGGCCGCGCCGACCGCGGGGTCGGCGTCCAACGCCTCCTCCAGCGAGGTCAGCCACGCCGGGTCGGGGGCGGCGTCGTCGTTCAGCCAGGCCACGTACGGGGTGTCCACGCGGTCCAGCACGGCCGCCAGGCCGCCCGCGTAGCCGAGGTTGCGGGGCAGCCGCACCACGTCCGGCGCGCTCGGGTGGGAGGCCAGCAGGGCGGCCGTCCCGTCATCGGACGCGTTGTCGACCACGAGTGTCCGGTGTGGACCTCTTTGGGCGGCGAGCGCGTCGAGGCACGCCGTGACGTGCTCCCGCCCGCGCCAGGTCACCACGACCACGGTGCTGCGACTGGACACGGCGTGAGACGGTACGGCACGTGCCCCAGCTCGTTGTGCTGACCGAGCAGTTGCTCGCCCCCGTCCCCGGCGGCACCGGGCGGTACACCCGTGAGCTGGCCGCGGCGCTCGCCGCGACCGCGCCCGCCGGGTGGACCGTGACCGGAGCCGTGAGCCGCCACCGGGACGTGGAGGCGGCGGTGATCCCCGGCGTGGAGGGGCCGAAGGTGCTGCCGCTGTCGCGCCGGGCCCTCATCGCCACCTGGGAGTACGGGATCCCGTACTGGCCGGGGGGTGACGCGGTTCACGCCCCGACGCCGCTGGCCCCGCCGGGGGACCGGGTCGTGGTGACCGTGCACGACGCCGTGCCGTGGACGCACCCGGAAACGCTGACGCCGCGCGGGGTCGCGTGGCACCGGAAGGTCATCCGCCGCGCCACGGCCAAGGCGGGCGCGGTCGTCGTGCCCACTCGGGCCGTCGCCGACGACCTGGCGGCGCACGCGCCCGGAGCGGCTCCCGTGCACGTGATCGGGCACGGGGTGACCGAGTGGCCCGCGGAGGCGCCGATCCCCTTGCCCGAGCGGTACGTCCTCGCGATCGGCACGCTGGAACCCCGCAAGGGCTTGGTTTCCCTGGTCGAGGCCACGAGGGACACGGGGATTCCCCTTGTCTTGATTGGTCCTCAGGGGTGGGGCGACGTCGACGTGCGCGCGCCGCACGTGCAGATGCTCGGTCGTCTGGGGGACGCCGAACTGGCCTACGCGCTGCGCCGCGCGACCGTGCTCGCGGTGCCCAGCCTCGCGGAGGGCTTCGGGTTGCCGCTGCTGGAGGCCATGGCGGCGGGCGTGCCCGTGGTGCACACCGACGCCCCCGCGCTGGTGGAAGTGGCCGGGGGAGCGGGACTGGTCACACCCCGTGGCGACGTGGGAGCGCTTACCAGGGCAATCAGGTCCGTTGTGGACGATGGGACTACCGCTGCCCGCATGGTAAGCGCTGGTCTGCGCCGTGCGGAGGCGTTCACCTGGGAGAAAGCCGCGCGCGACACGTGGGCCGCGCACCTCGAACTTCGACGACGGCGCGTCACTTGAGCGATCGGCGGTGGATCGGGTGGTCGGCGGCACTACTCTCAGCCCGTGCCCATCGTCGAACCGAGCGTGCTGATCGACGCGACCGCGGTGCCCTCGGACAGGGGTGGCGTCGGCCGCTACGTCGACTCGCTCGTGGCCGCGCTGGACGCGGACGGCGCCCGGCTCAGCGTCGTCTGCCAACCGCGCGACGCCGAGCTGTACACGCGGATCGCGCCGACCTCGCGGGTCGTCGTGGCGGCCGAGTCCGTCGCGACCCGCACCGCGCGCCTCACGTGGGAGCAGACGACGCTGCCGCGGATCGTCGCGCGCCTCGGCGTCGACGTGCTGCACTCCCCGCACTACACGATGCCGCTGGCGAACCGGTCCGCGACGGTCGTGACGCTGCACGACGCCACGTTCTTCACCGACCCGGTGCTGCACTCCTCGGTCAAGGCCCGCTTCTTCCGCGGCTGGACCCGCGCGTCGCTGCGGCGCGCGGCGCTGTGCGTGGTGCCCAGCGAGGCCACGGCCGCCGAGCTGGCCCGTGTCGCGGGCGCGGACCGCCGGGCCCTGCACATCGCCCAGCACGGCGTGGAGACCGACCGGTTCCACCCGCCGACGGCGGAGGAGACGGCCGTCGTGCGGCGGTCCCTCGGCCTCGGCGACCTGCCGTACGTGGCGTTCCTGGGGGCGCTGGAACCGCGCAAGAACGTGCCCGCGCTCATCCGCGGCTTCGCCCAGGCGTGCGTGGGCAGGCCGAACCCGCCCGCGCTGGTGCTCGCGGGCCAGCCGGGGTGGGACAGCCAGGTGGAACGGGCGCTGGACGTGGTGCCGCACCGGATCCGGGTGATCCGCGCGGGCTACCTGCCGTTCGAGCAGCTCGCCGGGTTCCTCGGCGGGGCGGAGCTGGTCGCCTACCCCAGCCTCGGCGAGGGCTTCGGCCTGCCGGTGCTGGAGGCCATGGCGTGCGGCGCGTCCGTGCTCACGACCAAGCGGCTGAGCCTGCCGGAGGTCGGCGGCGACGCCGTCGCGTACTGCGGGGTCGGCGCGGGCGACATCGCCGCGGGCCTCGCCGAGCTGCTGGACGACCCGGCCCGCCGCGCCGCGCTCGCCGCGGACGCCCAGGTCCGGGCGAAGGCGTTCACCTGGTCGACCAGCGCGGCCCGGCACCGGTTGGCGTACTCCCGCGCGAACCTCCTGCACCGCCGGGGGCGCTAGACCCCGATCGTGTGATCATCGGGTAACCCGGCTGGCGTCTGTCCGGACGCGCGCCGGGGTGAAACGGTTTTCGGCATGAGACCCGGCCCACCGCCTCCGCCCCTGCCCGCGTCGCTCGACCTGAACCCGTCCGCCAGGACCGTCGCCAAGTTCCGCGACCTCGTGGCGAAGGGGCGGCAGCGGCACACCGCGCTGCTCGCCGCCGCGCGCGGGATCGCCCCCGCCGAGCGCGAGCGCAGGACGCTGTCGTTCGCGGAGCACTACCGGACCGTCCCCGCGGTCGCGCCCTACGAACAACCCCTCGCGGTGGTGACCAGGGTCGAGGGCTTCCCGGAGGCGATCACCTACATCAACGCGCCCGACCCGGAGCACCACGAGATCCGGGCGTACCACAACGTGAGCCCCGAGGCGGGCATCCCGGTGCCCGCGTGGTTCCTCAAGAGCTCGGACGTCCTGTACTTCCAGTACCGCGCCAAGGCGCAGGGGGAGCCGCCGCCGCTGCGGAGCGTCCAACGCCGCAACGTGGCGTCGGGCACCGGCAACACCGTGATGACGTGCGCCCTCGCGCTGTTCGGCGAGGACCTGTACGGGACGGAGCTGCGCCCAGACGACCCGAGCGCCGCCAGGACGGCGGACTACGGGCCGGACCGGGTGCTCACGGCGAGCCCGGCCGACCTGTACTTCGCCTGGCTGGGCACCGAGAACGGGGTGTCGTCGATCTGGCTCGTCCGCGACCACGGCGAGCTGCTCGGGGCGAGCGCCCTCACGCACATCGTGGTGAACTCCGGCCAGAACATCACGATCCACCTCGCTTGAGATACCCCCCAGGGGTATGGTGGCCGGTATGAACGCATCCTGGTCCACCGCTGTCTCGGCCACGCTGCACTGCCTCACGGGCTGTGCGATCGGCGAGGTGCTGGGCATGGTGGTCGGCACGGCCGCGGGACTCCCCACGTGGGGCACGGTCGTGCTGTCCATCGCGCTCGCGTTCCTCTTCGGCTACGGCCTCACCCTGCGCGGCGTCCTCAAGGCGGGCATCGGCGTCGGTGCGGCGGTCAAGCTCGCCCTGGCCGCCGACACCGTGTCGATCGCCGTCATGGAGGTCGTCGACAACGCCGTGGTGGTCGCCGTCCCCGGCGCGATGGACGCGGGGCTGGCCAGCGTCCTGTTCTGGGGCTCGCTGGTCTTCTCCCTCGCGGTCGCCTTCGTGGTCACCGTGCCGGTCAACCGGTGGCTGATCTCGCGGGGCAAGGGGCACGCGGTGGTGCACCACGCGCACCACCACTGACGGTGCACAATGTGGCGCGTGACCGAATCCACGCGCTACGGCGACGCACTGGCGGCGGTGACCGTCACCTACTCGCCAGGTGAGACCCTCGACCGCTTCCTCGACACCCTGGCCAAGGCCACCACGCTGCCGGTCCGCGTGGTGCTGGCGGACAACGGGTCGACGGACGGCGAGCCGGAGCGCGCCGCCGCGGAACGCGAAGAGGTCACCTTCCTGCCCACGGGCGGCAACCTCGGCTACGGCGGCGGCCTCAACCGCGGCGTGGCCTCGCTGCCCGACGACGTCGGCTGGGTCGTCCTGGCGAACCCGGACGTCGAGTGGGCCGAGGGTTCGCTCGACAAGCTGCTGGAGGCCGCGAAGCGCTGGCCGCGCGGCGGCGCGTTCGGCCCGCTGATCCGCGAGACGACCGGCGAGGTCTACCCGTCCGCCCGGCTGCTGCCGTCACTCGGCCGCGGTCTCGGGCACGCGGTGTTCGGCAAGGTCTGGAAGTCGAACCCGTGGACCCGCGAGTACCGGCAGGAGAAGGCCGAGATCGTCGAACGGCCGGCGGGCTGGTTGTCCGGTTCGTGCATCCTCATGCGCCGTGAGGCTTTCGACTCGGTCGACGGTTTCGACGCGCGCTACTTCATGTACTTCGAGGACGTCGACCTCGGCGACCGCGTCGGCCGCGCCGGCTGGCTCAACATCTACGTACCCGAGGCCGAGGTGGTCCACATCGGCGGCCACGCGACCGCCAGCTCGTCCGCCCGGATGCTCGCGGCGCACCACAGCAGCGCCTACCGCTACCTCGCCGACCGCCACCGGGGCCCGCAGTGGGCCCCGGTGCTGTTCGCGGTGCGGCTCGGTCTCGGTCTGCGGCTGAAGATCGTCACGCGTCGCCGTTGAGCCGCTGGGCCAGGCCCGGCGGCGGTGGCGGTTCGCCGTTCAGCCGCTGGGACAGGCTCGGCCTGCCGCCTGGCCCCTGCTGCACCGTCGGCAGGGGCCCCGGCCCGACCCGCTGCACGGGCTCCGTCTGGTGCTGCTGCGGCTGGTAGTGCTGTTGCTGGGGCTGTTGCTGCTGGTACTGCTGCTGCGGAGCCTGCTGCTGGTACTGCTGCGGCTGGTGCTGCTGCGGTCTGCGGTCACCCGCCGCCATCTGGGCGGAGATCACCATCGTCGACTCCGGGTCGAGGTCGCGCGGGTCCACCGCGTTGACCACCGTCCTCGGGATCTGCTGGGTCGCCGACGAGTCCATCGGCGAGGTCATGTTGTCCGGCGTGACGACGTGGGCGCCACGTGCTCGTGCACGGGCAAGCAGCGCGTCGGCCCGGTCGCGGGGGTCCATTCGGATCTCTCCTGCGTTGCCTAGGGCCGGCTGGGGGTGCCGGCGTTCCCGATTTCTGACACGCGCCCGCCAGGGACCACTGCCCGTCCATCGGATGCTGTCTGCCACAGTATTCGAATCGGTCGTTGCGTGTTAGTGGAGGAGGAAAAACGGGCATGTCGGAGCTGCACGGCGTGGAAGCGGTGGTTCTGGTCGGTGGCAAGGGAACCCGACTTCGTCCTCTGACCCTGTCCGCCCCCAAGCCCATGCTCCCCACAGCGGGCGTGCCCTTCCTGGAGCACCTGCTGTCGCGGATCAGGGCCGTGGGCATCACCCACGTGGTGCTCGGCACCTCGTACAAGGCCGAGGTCTTCCAGGACCACTTCGGCGACGGCGCCAAGCTCGGCCTGGAGCTGGAGTACGTGGTGGAGGACGTGCCGCTGGACACCGCGGGCGCGATCCGCAACGTCGCCCACAAGCTGCGCGAACGCGACGTCATGGTCTTCAACGGCGACATCCTCTCGGGCGTCGACCTGCACGGCATCGTCGAGACCCACCGCACCTCCGAGGCCGACGTCACACTCCACCTGGTCAAGGTCGACGACCCGCGCCGCTTCGGCTGCGTCCCGACCGACGACGAGGGCAGGGTCACCGCGTTCCTGGAGAAGACCGAGAACCCACCGACCGACCAGATCAACGCGGGCTGCTACGTCTTCCGCCGCGAGGTCGTCAACGAAATCCCCGAAGGCCGCCCCGTCTCGGTGGAACGCGAGACCTTCCCCGGCCTCCTGGAACGCGGCGCACGCGTACAGGGCCACGTAGACGCCACCTACTGGCTGGACCTCGGTACTCCCGCCGCCTTCGTCCAGGGCTCATCCGACCTGGTCCGCGGCATCGCCCCCTCAGCGGCACTCCCCTCAGAGCCAGGCGAAGCCATCGTCCTGCCAGGCGCGGAGGTCCACGAGTCCGCGGTCCTGTCCGGCGGCACCACGATCGGCGCGAACGCCACCGTCTCGGCAGGCGCCACCGTCACCGCCTCCGTCGTCTTCGACAACGCGATCATCGGCGAGGGCGCCACCATCGAGCGCTCGGTACTGGGCGCGGGTTCCCTGGTCCAAGCAGGGGTGATCCTCCGCGACGCCGTCATCGGCGACGGCGCGGTCATCGGCGCCCGCTGCGAACTGATCGGCGGCGCCCGGGTCTGGCCGGACGTGGTCCTCCCCGAAGCGGGGGTCCGCTTCTCCGCGGATGCCTAGGTCCTGGCGACCACCGTTCCCCCTGGACGTGGGGGCGGTCCTCCGCCCGCTCCGCAGAGGAGCGGGCGACCCGACGTTCCAGGAGCAGTCGGGCTCCACCTGGCTCACCGCGAACACCCCCGTGGGTCAAGGCACCCTCCGCCTCCACCGCGAGAACGACAAGGTGGAGGCGGAGGCCTGGGGCGAGGGCGCGGACTGGCTCCTGGACGGCCTCCCGGCGTTGCTGGGCGCGAACGACGACGACACCGGTTTCATCGGCCACCACCCCCTGGTCGCCGAGACCCGCCACCGCTCACCCGGCTTGCGCCTGGGGTCAGGAGGCCGGGTGTGGGACGTCCTGCTCCCGGCAGTACTGGAACAAAAGGTCACCGGCACCGAGGCCAGACGCTCGTACCGAGAGCTGTGCCACCGCTTCGGCACCCCAGCCCCCGGCCCGGCACCACAGGGCATGCGGGTCGCTCCAACACCACGAGCGATCATGGCCATCCACGACTGGGAATGGCACAAGGCAGGCGTGGACAGCGCCCGCAGAAGAGCCCTCATCGCAGCAGCCCAGGTAGCCCACCGCCTGGAAAAGGCCGTGGAACTCAAAGGCGAGGACGGCCGCACCCTCCTCCGCAAAATCCCCGGCATCGGCATCTGGACAGCAGCGGAAATCGCCCAACGAGCATGGGGCGACCCCGACGCGGTCAGCTTCGGCGACTTCCACATCCCCAACGTCGTCGGCTGGGCCCTGCTGGGCAAACCGATAGACGACGACGGCCTGGCCGAAGTCCTGGCCCCCTACGCCCCCCAACGCCACAGAGCAGTCCGCTACATCGAGGCCTCGGGTTTCAGAAAACCAAGATTCGCCCCAAGATTCTCACCACGCGACTACCGCGCCATGTGACCCACTCGGTTCCAAGCGGCACCCACCAAGCCGCCCACAGCACCCCAAGTGGAAGCACGCAACAAGCCTCACAGCACCCCAAGTGGAAGCACTCAACAAGCCCCACAGCTCCCCAAACGGAAGCACGCATCAAGCACCCCGCACTCCAAACGGAAGCACGCAACAAGCCCCACAGCTCCCCAAACGGAAGCACGCAACCTGGGCGGCACCCAGACCCCCGGCCGCACCTCGATCCTCAGCGCCCTTCGTGCTTTTCCGTCTTTGTCAAGGCGTCTTTCCAGCCTTGACAAAGACGGAAAAGCATCGAAACAATTGCGCGATCGGGGTGCAGCCACTGCCCGGAAACCCGAGCAAACCCCCAGCTCACCCCCGCAGCCGCTCCAAAGCAGCATCAATCATCGGAATCAGATCGTCCACATTCCCCGGCAACGACTCCAACGGCCACCACTGCAAGTCCACCGACTCCGCCGACCGCACAGGCTGAGCCCCCACCGGAGCCCGGACCAAGAACCGCACGTCAAAGTGCCGAGTAGGCACCCCCAACGAACAAGTGATCGGGTGCACGTCCAGGTGGATCGGCTGCGGCTCGATCCGCAATCCCCGAATCCCCGACTCCTCAACGGCCTCCCGGAGCGCGGCCCCCACCAACGTCTCATCGGACGCTTCGCAATGCCCCCCGAGCTGCAACCACCGCCCCACCCGAGGGTGCAACGTCAACAACGTCCGCTCCCCGGTCCCGTCCAGCACCAGCGCCGAAGCCGTGATGTGCCCAGCCGCACAGGACCGCGCACAAGCGTCCTCCCGACCGGCCAGGAACCCCAGGTAAGCCTGCCGAAGCGCCTCCTGCTCCCTCCCGACCGGCTTCCACCCCTCCAGCGTGGCCACGGCATCCGCATGCAGCGTCACAGCTCCACGAACCCTTCATCGACCGGCGCACGCGGCGTCAACGGCTCCAGCGGATGACCAACGGCCACCGCCCCCAACGGCTCCCAAGACTCCGGCAGCCCCAACACCTCCCGCACCACGTCCGCGCAGAAGATCGTCGACGACACCCAGCAGGACGCCAACCCGACCCCGGCCAACGCCACCAGCAGCCCTTGCACAGCAGCCCCACCGGCCACCGTGAACATCGTCACCTCAGCGGCAGCCCGCCGCGAATCCGGATACGAGTGCGCCCCTTCCCGCACCAGGAACGGCAGCACGATCTCGGTGGCCCCGTGCAGCAGATCCCCCCGCTTCACCCGCCGGGCGATCCGATCGTCATCCCACCCGTCGGCCCGCAGATCCGCTTCCCACTGCTCCCGCATCGCGTCCAACAAGGCGGCTCGCCGCTCGGACACGTGCACGAACCGCACCGGCCGGGTGTGATGCGGAGCGGGCGCGGTCAACGCAGCCCCGACAGCCCGCCGCAACACCGCCGGATCCACCGGTTCACCGCTGAACTCGCGCACGGACTTCCGCACGAGCACCGCCTCGGCTCGCCCCTGGGCGATGGCTTCCTCGGTCCCCAGCCGAAACAGATCCTCCTCGATCGGCCGGGTCAACTCCTGCGCGGTAGACCCGTCGTCCTCAATGGACAGTCCACGCAGGACAGCGACGGGCATTCCCCCGAGCTTCCCCTTCACCAGGTCCGCCGCCGAGGCGATCTCATCCGCCACGGCCACTTCGGTCACCACGAGCTCGTTCCCCTGGGAATCGACCTGCCCCCGGTACCGGTGCACCACCGCCAGACCGGCGGACCCGATGGCGGCGTCCGTCTGCCCGATCCGCCAAGCCCGCCCCATCGTGTCCGTCACGACCACTCCGACGGAAACCCCCAACCGGTCCAGCAGATCCGCTCGCAAAGCCGCCGCCGACCCATCCGGATCCAAGGGCAGCAACGCGATCTCGTCCCCGGCCACGTTGGACGCGTCGATCCCCGACGCCGCCTGCACGATCCCCAACCGGTTCTGCGTGATCAACGTCCGCGCCCTGCGCGCCACCACCCGCACCGACTCGGCGACGACCCACTCCCGCCGAACCGCGTCCCGCTCCTCGGGATCCGAGGGCACGGCGATCAGCCGACCCTCCACTTTGGACACGATCTTGCTCGTGACGACGACCACGTCACCATCGCGCAACCAAGGCGCGGCGGCCGCGACAGCAGCCCCCAGATCATCCCCTGGTCGGAACTCCGGCAGTCCGGGAACCGGCAGCACCTCGATCCCGGCAGGCGCGGAATGGTCAGTCAACGGAAACCCCCGCCAGGTCCAACGCCGCCGCCGCCATGGCGGCCGTCGCGTCCACATCGGACATCAACAGCGGCACCGCCCGCACCGCGACACCTTCCACGTCGGCCGTGTCCCCGGTGTGCACGAGCCACCCGTCGAGCACCCCTTCGTCGGAGCACTGCCGCGACCCGAGGTACCGCCCCACGGCCTCGGCGCTCGTCTCCACGCCGATCGCCGTCAGGCACGCGTCGGCCATCCCGCGCAGCGGCTTCCCGCCGATGATCGGCGACAGCCCGACCACGCTCGCCTCCGTCTTGCGCAGCGCGTCCCGCACCCCCGGCACGGCCAGGATCGGCCCGACGCTCACGACGGGGTTGGACGGGGCGATCAGCACCGCGTCGGCCGACGCGATGGCCTCCAGCACCCCCGGCCCGGCCGTGGCCTGGTCGACCCCGACCGAGGCGAACGACTGGGCGGGCAGCGCCGCGTGGTGCCGCACCCACCACTCCTGGAAGTGGATGGCCTTCTGCTCGCCGTCCTGCTCGACGACGACGTGCGTCTCGACCCGGTCGTCCGACATCGGCAGGAGGGTCACTCCGGGCTCCCAGCGCACGCACAGCGCCTCGACGACCGCGGAGAGGGGGTACCCCGCCCGCAGCATCCGGGTGCGCACCAGGTGCGTCGCCATGTCCCGGTCGCCCAGCCCGAACCAGGTGGGCTCGGCGCCGTAGGCGGCCAGCTCCTCCTTGACGGTCCACGACTCGTTCTCGCGACCCCACCCGCGCTCGGTGTCGATCCCACCGCCGAGCGTGTACATGCAGGTGTCCAGGTCGGGCGTGATCCTCAACCCGTGCATCCACACGTCGTCCCCGGTGTTCACCACCGCGACGACCTCGTGCCCCTGCCCGGACCCCAGGAGGGCCTTCAGGCCGACCAGGAACCGGGCACCGCCAACGCCACCCACCAAAACGACGACCTTCACGGGTCGCGATCCTCCCACGAGGTGAAACTCCAGGTTCCGCCAGCGCCGAACTAGCGCCAGAACAGGAAGTTGTACTGGCCGAAGCTGGCGAGCGCCCGCTCGCCGCCGACGAGGCCGTACGCCGCCCCGCCGATGTCGAAGAAGACCGACGCGAACGCCGGGAACGCGAACAGCGCGGCGAACAGCGCCAGCGGCGCCCACGGGCGCACCTGCGCGCCGAACCGCTGCGCCTTGTAGGGCAGGTACGGCTCCCAGATGCCCCACCCGTCGAGGCCGGGGATGGGCAGGATGTTGAGGACGAACGCGATGATCTGGAGGTACGCGAGGTACGAAAGGGCAGCCGCGAGTGCCACGGACGGGTTGAAAATGGCCACCGATCCGGCGAGAAGGGCCCCGAGCACGAGGTTGCTCAGCGGACCCGCCAGGGAGACCATCGACTCGACCCCCTTCGACCGCAGGGAGTGGTGGTTGATCCACACCGCGCCACCCGGAAGGGGGATTCCGCCGAACGCCAGTAGCACCAGCGGTAGCACGATGCTCAGCACTGGATCGGTGTAGCGGCGGATGTCGAGGGTCAGGTATCCCTTCTCCCGCACCGAGTGGTCTCCGCCTCGGTAGGCGACGGCGGCGTGCCCGAACTCGTGCAGGCACAAGGAAACCGCCCATCCGCCGAGCACGAACAGGACGGTTCCGGTGACGGCGAGGGCCCCGGTTTCTTCGCCGAAGGTGGTGAGCACGGCCCCCGCTGCCGTGACCGCCAACAGACCCAGGAACAGTGGACTGGGTCGCACAGCTGATCGCTTCACCCCATCAGTGTGGCCTGTCCCGCGGAGTGCCCTCTAGGCCGTTGGAGCTGCGGGCATCGCTGCGGGCAGGGGACCAATCACCGTCTGTGCTGCTAGTCAAGGGTTTTGAGGCCATTCGCGGGAATATCCCCCGTCCTGTGGACTCGGCTTGACCCCCTGCTGTGACGCAGGTGTAATCACATCGGTGTCATTCGTCGTTGTGGGGACGGCGAGTGGTGTCCGCCAACCGGGGAGAGCGGAAGGCGAGGAGGCGGACGGTATGCAGGAAATCGACGGGGATCGTGTCGTGGACCGGTTGGAGGGCTCAGCGCAGGAGCTGGGCGTGCTGACCGAGTTGTACGACCCGACTGACGAGCAGGACTGGCAGGAGCGCGCCCTGTGCGCGCAGACCGACCCGGAGGCGTTCTTCCCTGAGAAGGGCGGATCCACCCGTGAGGCCAAGCGCATCTGCCTTGGCTGCGAGGTGCGTTCGGAATGCCTGGAGTACGCCTTGGCGCACGACGAGCGCTTCGGCATCTGGGGCGGCCTGTCCGAACGCGAGCGGAGGAAGCTCAAGAAGCGCGCCGTGTGAAAGCTCGCCGAACCGGCCTGTCGTGAGGAATGCTCAGCGGACAGGCGAGGCGGCGAGCGGCACGGGAGTGGGCACTTGGTGAGCAGTACCACTCCGCGGCTTCGGACCGCGCCGGTGTTGGCCGTGCTGGTCTGCCACGACGGGGACCAGTGGCTCGGCACCGCGCTGTCAGCGTTGCGCCGCCAAGAACCGAGGCCTCGTCACGTAATCGCGGTCGACACGGGATCGACCGACCGCACGGCGAAGATGCTCGCGGAGGCCGCCGAAGGTCCGGACCGGATCCTCGACGGCGTCCTCGGGATGCCGAGGGGCACGGGGTTCGCCGCCGCCGTGCACGCGGCCGTCGACCACGCCGTCCAGCGCTGGGGCGACCCCGGCAAGTGGATCTGGCTCCTGCACGACGACAGCGCGCCCGAACCGGACTGCCTGTCCTCGCTGCTGACCGCGGCCGACCTGTCGCCGGG
>Ga0247771_1000132_pt1 | contig 29320 bp, 22 predicted proteins | sample UWRJL197509C6_FD_179948 | JGI IMG/M metagenome (GOLD analysis project Ga0247771, IMG submission 179948) | Plant litter microbial communities from Arlington Agricultural Research Station in Wisconsin, United States - UWRJ-L197-509C-6 | ecosystem: Environmental > Terrestrial > Plant litter >... | reverse complement strand
CCTGCTGCTCATCACCGACAAGGGCTACGTCTCCCGCGAACTGGACCACTACCTCACCGAGCGCGGAGTCCGGTTGATCCGACCTTCCTACCGCAACCGGACCCCACATCCCGGCGAACCACTGCTCAAGTCGATCCCTCAACTCATCGAGTCGGTCAACGACACCCTCAAAGGCCAACTGAACCTCGAACAACACGGCGGACGCACCATCGAGGGTGTCGGAGTCCGTGTCGCCCAACGACTCCTGGCCCTCACCGCGGCCATCTGGCACAACCGGGCCACCGGCCAGCCAGTCACCCGATCCCTGACCGCCTACGACCACTGACCGAGTTAGGAATTACTCGTCTAGGAAGCGGCGGTGTACACCAGGGGAACAGCGCCGACCAGTGGCTGTTGTAGAAGTGCTCCAGCAGGGGCAGGTAGTCGTCCAGTGGTGGGCCGCGAATCCAATCAATCCCTAGTTTTGGTCTACACTGAAGGAATAAGGATTATTGTGCCGCGCTGGTCGGGTCGTGTGTCGACTGCAGTCATGACGCCCCACGAAATGCAAGGACACCGGTGGTCGACTGCAACCTCGGCGAACGTGGGCCGCCCTCAGTCTTGGCGCTGCGATGTATGGATCTTGTGGGCGTGCAGTCCCTCGTGAACGGTCCACAAAACGACGCCGAGCGTGCAGACCTGGCCAGCTCCTGCACGAAGCAAACCCGACAAGCCCAAAGGTTCCGTCGCGCTGGACTCAGGGTCGTTCACACTCCTGAACGTGGGGACGATATTGCCGTTGGCGACCTCGCACAAGCTGCCCTCCCATGGTTTCGCCACCCACATAGCGCACCGTTCAAGCCATCTTCCATCATGCAAGTTCGACACAACTGAGCAAGGCGCCTGGATCGCCCCAATCGGAATCGCAAACGGCTGCAGCATTAATAAAATTAAAGATTTTTGATAACGACTCAGGCTCCCACTTTCGAGACCGCCGCCCCCCTTGCCAATGGGCCAACGACACGGTTTCTGCCGCTCGCCTTTGCCTTATAGAGCGCAGAGTCGGCGGATGCCAGAAGAGCCTCCAAGCCTGCACCAGCCACCCCAGCCAAGGCAATACCGATGGAAGCCGTTCGATTGCTCAATATTACTGGTTCCCCACCAGCGGATCGCGTGAAGACCAAGTCGATACCTTGAACTCTTTGACGGATTCGCTCCGCGATTTCGGTAGCATTCTCGCCATCACGGAGGAAGACAACGAACTCTTCGCCGCCGAAGCGGCCGACGATGTCTTCCGGTCGCACCGAGGCCACCAGTTCGTTGGCGACTTCCCGGAGAAGCATGTCACCGACGAGATGGTGATAGCGGTCGTTGACCTGCTTGAAGTGGTCGAGGTCGATGATGAGGAGGCCTGGTTTTTCACCTTGACCGGGGGCGTCGAGGAGCGCCTGGGTCGCCAGTTCGGTCCATCTGGCCTTGGTTGCAAGCCCGGTTCCTCCGTCGCGGCGTCCGACTTCCCTGTCCGCGAGAAGATTGTGGACGCTTATCGCAATGAAGGTCACCACCACGGTCGCAAACACAGAGGCCCCAATGCAAGCGAGCAGGATTGCGAGTCCGATAGCCGTGCCGAGATCGATGAAATGCTCTCGCGATCCGAAAAGTTGCATTCGCGTCAAGCGACCGCCTGCTTGGGCGGACAAGAGTTTGAGGATTGCCACGATGAGCACCTGTTGCACTACATAGCAGATGCCAGCGATGATGATGAGCAGGGCGTAGAATTCGAATCTCCATGCCCCGTCGTGCGGTTGATATCGATGCGTCCACACGACGATGTAATGGGCAGACATGGCGGCCGCGATGATGGATGTGGTGGTCATGATGAAGCGAAAGGGTGGCTGTCGGGCGATGAGGTATCTGCCCCATCGGACGGTGGCGACCAGGGTGATTGTCAGCCACAGGGGCAGCAGTACTGCGGCTGGGAAGAAGTAGATCGAGGTGAGGTCGCCGTGCGGGCGGCTTGAGCCGGTGCGGGCGCGTCGGCGTTCTTCCTGGTTGCGGGTGAGGCGTTGGTAGGTGTGGGCGGCGGTTAGCAGCACCGTGAACTGGATCCAGTTCTGTTGGGTGGGGTTGTTGCTGTGCCCGAGTTCGGAGATCACGGCTGCGGCGACGAGCGCTTCTGCGGTCCAGACGAAGGCTCGGACGCGTCGGGGTTGAGCCCAGATGTTCCAGGTTGCAATGCGAGCGGCTTGTTGGTTGAGAGCCGTTCGGGTCTTGGCCGCGAGGTGTCGTGGCGACATGCTGTGAGCGACTCGTGACTCCCCAGCACGTGTGGCGGTTGACGTCAGCTCCCTATGGGTCGGCGTGCTTCCGTGTGCGTGCGTGTCTTTTGGAGGCCGTAATGGCTCACCTCGCACTGCTGTCCCCCCTGTATGTGTTGTCCGCTGCTGCGGTTGGTCGTGGTGATGTCGAGTGGACGTTTCGTGGCGATGTCGAGTGGACGTAGGCCGCTTCTGACAGATGGTGACTCTGTGTGCAACTACCGGCTGGGCCAGCTCCGCGATCCGTGGTGCTGTTGAGCTTTTTCGACTGGCTCCACGCTAGGGATTGAGTCCGCTGAAGTGCGGCCCCGATCGAGTTGATCACCCTTTTGGCCGTTACACGATTACCCGTGGTGATCATTTTGGGTGATCCGATCTGGTCCACCTGGGTGACGCGAGGGGATGTTTCCTGGTCGCGCTTGAGTGTCCTGGGTCATCATGGGCTGGTGACGGTGTGTGTAGGCGCGTGCCCGAGCGGGTCTTGCCCGCTCGGGCGCTGTCGCCTGCGCATGACGTCACGAGGGTGTGACCGCCCCTCGTTGTTCTCGGTCATGCGCGTGTCACTGGCATCCGCTCGACCACCTCTGGGGTGTTGCCGATCCACGCTGGCGGGGATGTCGCGGTGACCATGGATCACGGGGAGCGCCGGCCGTCGTTGGCGTTCGGGACTCGGTTGCGGCAGCTTCGGGAAGCCAGTGGGCTGAGTCAGCGCACTTTCGGCGAGCTGCTCAACTACAGCCACCAGCGGATGAGTCAGATCGAGCGTGGTGACATCCCGAGCAAGGCTTTCGTCGAAGCGGCTGATCGCCTCCTCCATGCCAACGGCGAGTTGGTCGCGCTGGTGGAGGCGGAACTGTCCAGCAGCAGCGGATGGCCTCGACCAGCCCAGTTGCCCGCGGGCCGGGCGCTGCTGGTGGGGCGCGAAGACGAGTTGGCGCTGATCGCCCAGGTCACGACCGGCCCTGGACGCGAGGTCGGGACTCCCGCCGTGGTGGTCATCGAAGGGCCGCCAGGCGTGGGCAAGACGGCGGTGGCCGTTGCCGCGGCGAGGGCTCTGGCCGGGTCACATCCTGATGGCACGTTGTTTCGGGACTTGGCCGGGGTGTCGGCGGGCGGTCCGTCCGCGCACGCGTCTGTGGTGTTGGAAGAGTTCTTGCGGGCGTTGGGTGTTCAGTCCGAGGTGATCCCCGCAGGTCTCATGGAGCGGTCGGCGTTGTTCCGGAGTCTGGTGCACGCCCGGCGCATGGTGATCGTGCTGGACAATGCCGCGTCCGATGCGCAGATCGCGGACCTACTGCCCAATGCGTCGGGTTGCACGGTCATCGTGACGAGTCGCAGGAGGCTCACGGCGGCGTCGGGACGGACGGCGGGTCGTCTGGTGGTGTTGGGGCCGTTGGCCGAGCGTGATGCGGTCCGATTGTTGGCGACGGTCGTGGGTGAGAGCAGGGTCGAGGCCGAGCCGGAGGAAGCAGTGCGGTTGGTGCGGTGGTGTGGTCTGTCGCCGTTGCCGGTGTGTATGGCGGCGGATCGCATCGTGCTTCGTCCGCATCACAGTCTTGCTGACATCACGGCCGATCTCGGCGAGTTCGATCTTCTGAGCGCGGTGTCGGGCGAGGATGATTCGACGCCGGTCCGGGTGATCCTCTCGTGGTCCTACCAGGCGTTGTCTCCGGAGCAGCAGCGTGCGTTTCGGCTGTTGGGTCTGCATCCCGGGGATGACGTCAGCACGGTGTCGGCGGCGGCTCTATTCGGTATGTCGCCGCGTGGGGCTCGTGCTGTGTTGGAGGGGTTGGCGCTGGCGCATCTGGTGATGGAGACCGCGCGGGACCGGTGGCGGGTTCACGCTCTTCTTCGCGCGTATGCGCAGGAACGCTCGGCCGCTGAGGATGACCACGCCGATCGAGCGGAGGCGGCGTCTCGCCTGGTGGGCTGGTATGCCCATAGTGTGATCGCTGCCGCGAGGTTGATCGCTCCTTGTCGTTCCGGACCGCTGGTGCCGCTGCCGTTGTGCGCCAGTGTGGTCCCGCTGGGTTTCGAGGATCGGTCGTCGGCGCTGGAGTGGTGTGACGTCGAGCGGATTGCCTTTGTCCCCATCTGCAGGCTGGCGGCCGAGCACGGGCTGTTCGCCTGGTGTTGGCAGTTGGCCGTGGCGTTGTGGGATTGGCTGTCGCTGCGGTGGCCGACCGAGGTGTGGAGGGAGACCCATCGGATTGCGGTCGAGGCCGCGCGGGCGGCCGGTGACTCGTTCGGTGAGGCGTGGGTGTTGGCCAACGCGGCGCACTTGCAGCGAGAACGGCGGGAGTACGACGCGGCCGAGGTCGGTCTGAGGCGTTCGCTGCTGCTGCGCGAGCAACTCGGCGATGATCATGGACGGGCGTGGTCATTGGCCGGATTGGGTTACTTGGATCTGCACCAGGAGCGCGCGTCGGTAGCGATGGCCTACTTCGTCCGCTCGTTGGAGATGTTCGAACGTGGTGACAGCGTCGACCACCAGTGCGGTCGAGCGACGGCGTTGGTCGGGTTGGGCGAGGCCTTCGTCAAGCAAGGCGATGTGGCTCGGGCGCTGCGGTATTGGGATGAAGCCAAGCGCCTGGTCGACGAGTTGGATGACGACCATGGTCGAGCGCTGGTCGCTGCGCGGCGGGGCGCGTTCGAGTCGATGTCGGGCAACCACGTGGCTGCACTGGTCATTCTGCAGCGGTCGCTGGCATGGCGGGTGAAGGTCGGCGACCGAGCGGGTGAAGCCGACAGCTTGGACCAGCTGGGGCAGGCCTACTACCGGGCGGGCCGGAGTGCGGAGGCGCACACGTCGTGGACGCGGGCGCACGCGCTGTTCGAGTCGTTGGACGTTCCGACACGCCACGAGGTGAGCCTGCGGCTCTCGGCATTGGATCTTGCCCCGCTGGACTGAGTCGGCAGGGTGCGGACGTAGGTCGCCGCAGCGATTCGGACAGGTGCGGCGGCAGGCAGGATCCGTGAGCCGGGCCGCATGGTCGTCTCGCGGTATGGGCCGTCCGCGAGGCTCGGTGGCGTGACGTTCTCGCCATCGCAGTTCGGCGGCACTCCGGGTCCGGTCCGAGCCCAGGGTCTCGTTGGCGCGCTCACCTGGGTGTCTAGTGAAGAACTAGAGACCCGATCTCTTTGTTCGAACCCACCTCACCACGAATAGTGACAGTGTTACCTCCCGGGTTCCGGGACCGCGGGGCACGACCGGAATCCAGGATCGGTTTCTTGGCTGCACACAACTGGCGAGCGCAGAAGCGCTCGCTGTGGACATCACCGGGGGGAAGCCGTCAGATGCACAGAGTCCACACACGAGGATGGCTCGGATAGGGGCGGATGGGATGACGCGAGCAGAGCAGAGGGTGGGGACGTCGAGGCGCGACCGCACCGCGCTGGGTGGCATGAGCAACCTGCCTGCGGAGTTGGACAGTTTCGTCGGACGGGCGGCGCTGCTGGAGCAGTGCGAGCAACTGCTGGTGCAGCGGACCGCGGCGGGACGGAGAGTCGTGGCGTTGGCGACGCTGGTGGGGCCGGGAGGTTTCGGCAAGACGAGGCTGGCGCTCAAGGCTGCCGAACGGATCGGGCGGCATCGCTCGGAGTATCCCGATGGTGTGTGGTTGGTGGAGCTGGCCGAGGTCGACGATGAGGTCTCGCTGCACAGCGAGGTGATGGCCGCGCTGCGGAGTCCCGACAACGGCACGCGGTCGACCGGGTTGACCAAGCTGGTGGAGGAGGTCCACGACAAGCGGATGCTGCTCGTGCTCGACAACTGCGAGCACCTGTTGGAGACGGGCTTGCGCAAGCTGGTCATGACGTTGCTTCAGGCGGCGCCGGGTCTGCAGGTGTTGGCGACCTCGCGTGAGCCGTTGGGCTTGGCTGGTGAGGAGCACGTGATCGTTCCTCCGCTGGAGGTCGCCGCCGAGGTCGACGAGGATGGCGGTTCGGTGGTGGCGGAGTTGGAATCCGTGGCGCTGTTGACCGACCGTGCGGCGTCGGTGCGCTACATCGTCACGGCGGCCGAGCGGCCGCTGGCTGTGGCGTTGTGTCATCTGCTGGAGGGGTCGCCGTTGGCGATCGAGCTTGCGGCGGCGAACTTGCGGTACATGACGTTGTGTGAGTTGGTGTCGGAGTTGCGGGGCGACCACGAGGACCAGGACGTGGCCAGTGAGGTCCGCGGGCGTTTCACGTTGCTTCAGGGCGGGCAGAGCACGAACCAGCGCCACCGGACGCTGCCGGAGATGATCGAGTGGTCCTATGGGTTGTGCACGTCTGGTGAGCAGCGGCTGTGGGCGCGGTTGTGTGTTTTTCGTGGTGGCTTCGATCGCGCGGCGGCGGAGAACGTGTGTGTGGGCGGCGGAGTGGCCGCCGATGAGGTGCTGGGGTTGTTGATCGGTCTGACGAAGAAGTCGATCGTGATCGCGCACAAGACCGTCGACGGGATGCGGTACCGGATGCCAGAAAGCATCCGGGAGTTCGGGCTGCTCAAGATCGACGGCGACGAGTACCGGGCGATGCGCCAGGCCCACGCCGACGAGTACTTCCGTCGCGTCGAGCAGGCCTCACAGGACTGGTTTTCCCACCGGGAGGTCTCCTACACCCGTGGCCTTCAGCGGGACGTGAAGAACAATCGGCTGGCCATGCGGTATTTCCTCGGCGATCCCAACCAGCAGTCCACCAGGGCGCTGCGGATGTGGCGCCTGGCAGCGTCCACGCGGTGGCACGTGTTTTCGGGCAACCACAAGGAGAACGCGCGGTGGTTCGAGTCCGCGGTGGCGTCGCACCCGGAGGAGCCCAGCAGGGAGTTGCAGGAGGCGCTCGCGCTCGGTTCGTGGGGCGCGTTGATCCAAGGCGATCCCGCGAGCGGCTTGGCGTTGCTGGACCAGTGCCGTGAGGTGACGGACAGCTTGGCGTTGCCGGAGACCCCGGCGGCGGTGCTCTACGCGGAGGGCACCGCGCTGTGGCTCACCGAGCCGGATCCCACGGTGGCGCGGGGAGCGATCCCGATCCTGACTCGGGCGTTGGAGCGGTCCCGCCGTGAGGACTATCAGGGCGTGTCGATGATGATCGGCCTTTTCCGTGCGATCGCGGCGGCCTTCTACGGGACCACGTGTGAAACCGCGAGCGCGGCCACTGAGGTACTCGCGGCCACGGAAGCCCAAGGGGCGGAGTGGGCGATCTCGTGGGCGACGTGGACCACAGGGCTCTACGAACTGCTCCACACCAAGGATCTCGTGCAGGCCCATCGTTTCGCCCAACGCGCGCTCACGGCGCAGCACGCGATGGGGGAAATCTGGGGCAAGGCGTGGAGCTTGTGGTTGCTGTGGCTGATCGCGTCGGCGACAGGAGACCACACGAGGGCCGCGCAGCTGTGTGGTGGAGCCCTGCGGTTGCTGCACCGCAATCGCGCTGAACTGGTGGCTCTGCTTCCGTTCGCCGCCGTGCACGCCCAGGCCGAGGCGCGGACCAGGAAAGCGCTGGGTGATGACGAGTTCGATCTTCAGTTCGCGCTGGGTCGGAGGCAGTCCTATGACGACATGGTGGACTTCGCCCTGGAGCCCTTGGTGCGAGAGCAGGCCTCTGCGGAACCGTCAGCGGTCACGAAGGCGAAGTTGACCTCACGCGAGATCGAGGTCATCACGCTGGTCGCTCACGGGATGACCAATCGTCAGATCGGCGCCACCCTGTTCATTTCCGCCAAGACCGTGGGCAACTATGTCACCTTGGCGAACAAAAAGTTGGGTTTTACCAGCCGCACCCAGCTGGGTGTGTGGTGGCGAGAGCAGCCGGAATCATCGGGTAAGCATGCGAGCTGAACTCGTCGCCCTATTGGCCGTTGGGCAGGACGAGCAGTTCCTCGAAGGAGTTCATGATCGCTGAGGGGTGCCTGCGCGGAGGCTGGTTCTGGGCCAGCCTCGCGTGCGGGAACCGCTCGGACAGTGCGCGAAGGGCGATCTGTCCTTCCAGCCGGCCGAGCACGGCCCCGATGCAGTAGTGAGCGCCGAGCCCGAACCCGAGGTGGGTGTGGTCGCCGCGGTACATGTCGAACGTGCCGGCGTGGGGGTAGCGCGCCGGATCTCGACCGGCCGCACCCAGTGCTACCAGGACAATCCGGCCCGTGGGGATCAGGACGTCACCGATCGCAACCGGCTCGGTGGTAATGCGGTAGGTGGAGTGACGCACGGGGCTGTCCCAGCGGAGAACTTCTTCGACGATGGGCGAGGCGAGTGCGGGCTCGGCGACCAGTTCCCGCCAGCGGGCTGGATGGGACAGCAGTGCGTACACGGCGTTGCCGATCAGGTTGCTGACCGTTTCATGGCCTGCGACCACCAAGAGGAACAGGGCGTCGACGACCTCGCGTTCAGTGAGTTGTTCACCCTCGGGATCGGCTTGCAGCAACGTGGAGAGCAAGTCGTCGCACAAGTCAGCGCGTTTGGCCTGGACGAGGCGCACGAAGTACTCCTCCATGGCACGCGTGGCCGGCCCGGCGATCTCCGGGGCGTCCTGCATGAGATCGGCCGTCCACGAACGGAAATGGTCCCGATCGTCGCTGGGAACTCCGATGAGTTCGCAGATGACGGTGATCGGCAACAGGAACGCGAACCGGGCGACCAAGTCGACCGGTGCGGCGACATCGAGGAGGTCCAGGAGTTCGCCGGTGATCTGCTCGATGCGGGGCCTCAGTGTCCGCACTCGGCGTGCGGTGAAGGCGCGTTGCAGCAGTGCGCGGTGTCGTCGGTGGCGGTAGCCGTCGTTGAACAAGGCCGTATCGCCGACCATGCCGCTCTGTCCGGGATCACGCCCAGCCCGCATTTGGGCTTCGACCATGGCCTCTCTGATGAGGTGGTGATCCTTGCTCAGCCTGGGGTCGACCAGCGCCGCACGTGCCTCGGCATCACGCAGGACTACCCAGACCGCCACCCCTTGGGGCATGGTCGCTTCGACGACGGCGTGACGTTCACGTAGCTCATCCTCGACCGCGGATGCGTTGTCCCAGTACAGGGCGCTGAACAGGGCGTGAGGGCACGGCATGGCAACTCTTCTCGCAGTCGACTCGACCACACGTTGGCGGCGCGGCGTAGGCATGGACGTGGCGCGGACCCACCACCGTGGTGGGTCCGCGCTCACATCTCCCGATCAGCGCGTCCGGGCAGGAGTGGGTGGAGGTGCCCGCGGTGGCTCCCCAGCGTCCGCGGTGACTGTCGATCTCGTGACATCTCCCCCACGCGGTCGTTCCCGAACGGTCCGGTGACGAGCACGCGGGTCACTCCCCGCTGCGGTTTCACGCCGCCATCAGCATGAACGGCGGGAAATAGGTGCCGACATCGGGAAAATTCCCCGTCTACGCCCAGGCCGCAGTTGTGCGGGCTAGGGAAGATTCCCCGACTCTGCGGCTGCTGCCCGCCGAACGGCCAGTCCCCGTGCGGCCACCATCACCCCGAGCAGTGCGATCAGGGCCACCGATCCCAGCGAAGACCCCACGGCCTGCGATACCAGTCCGCCCAGCGCGGCGCCGATCCCCTGGGACACGCGCAGCACCGCGCGACCGATGCCCATCAGCGTGCCGCGGTACTCGATCGGCGCGTGCTGGAGGTACTCCACGGACAACGCCGGGTGATAAGCCATGCCCACCCCCGACACGACCAGCAGCGCCACAGCGACCCACACCGAGGGGACGGCGGCCAGCAGGACGAAGACGACCAGTGGGGCGAGGGAGATCCAGACGAGTCGATCCACAGCGCGATCGTCTGAGAAGAACCTGCGCCGCAAGGGGATGCCGATAGCCGTGCCGACGGGGTGAGCAGCGAGTATCCAACCGAGTGTCCAGGTAGGGGCGTCGAGTTCGACGACCAGCGGCGCCGATACGGCATCCGGCACGATCGTCACACCTGCCAGCGACAGCAGCATCAGGATCGACCACAGACGTCGATCGCTTCGGAGAACCGCGAGCGCGGGGCGAATGATTCCGTGTTGCTTCTCCGTCGGCTCTCGCTGAGGGCTCCGCGTGTCGGGCACTCCCCCACGAATGATCGCTGCGGCGATGACGAAGGTCGCGGCGTTGATCAACAGAGCTGCTGATGTCCCGACGAGGACGACGACTCCACCGCCGATGGCGAATCCGCCGATCTGCACGACTGTGCGGGTCCAGGTCATCAGGTCTTGCACGGCCTTGAGGTCCGACGCCGGCACAAGGTCGGGGAGTTGGGCCATGGAGGCGGCACGGTAGGGAGCCAACGCAATGGCTGCGAGTGCGACAAGCACGGCCACCCCCCAGGGCGGCTGCCCAGGAACGGCCATCGCCGCGAAGCAGCTTGCTTGAACGAGTGATCCGATCACCATGATCCCTCGACGGCTGTACCGGTCGGCGAGCCAACTGAGCCCCAGCGAACCTGCGAGATCGGGCAGGTAGGTGAGCGCGAGGGTTGCGGCGACCCACACCGCCGAGCTTGTCTGTTGATAGACCAGCACCATCACTGCGATCCGAGCAAGTTGATCACCGATCGTGGATTGGGCTTCGGTCACCCACAGGGCGGGCATGCCACGGTGTGACAGGGGCCGCGGCCCGGATGGCTGTGCTGCCGGTTCGGGATGGCTTGTGGACGCTTCCTTGCGCTGTCTAACCACGGCTGACGCTCTGCCTCCGATACTGCCGCGACTTCACCATCAGTGATGTACCACACGCGCATCGTGAGCGTCAGCGGATTGACCTCAGCGCCCGTTCACTGCAAGTGACCATGTGAACGCCCCGCGCACTCGATTCATCGGACTCCCAAGACCTGATCGTGCGGATGAATCCGCACGATCAGGCCTTGGCGGATATGACACCTGTTCGCTGGAAGTGGCCATAAGGACGAGCCACATCGCAGGGTTACTACTTGAAGTGACCGCCCAGACACAATGGGAATCATACCGGGTAGTCATGCCTGCCACATCCACAATGAAGCACATGCACATTTCAGGCACTTCTCCCTGCGACATCACCTCACGACGTGAACCCATCCCAGAATTTGGGCATACACATTCTCCCGCTAGGCGGATACAGAACACCCCTCATGAGCTACGGTCACCACATCCGCAGACACAGCCAAGCCGGAACACCGACCGGAAGTAAATACGCTTGCACGAAACACTCAATCAAGCGGCCGACATCCGACCGAAAGCCGAATCGAAAAGATATATACAGCAAGGAAATCACATGAATACCACATCGACCGCAGGGCGAAATCCGGAACCTCAAGGCTCGAACTGCGACAAGGAAGAGCACACCGCTCTTCACGAGGAGGGACTTCCGCTCGACACTGAGAGCCAAGAAGATCAGCGATCCCGCGAACCAGTCCTATCACGTGGCCTACGCGTTCTGGAAGCACTTTCCAGCGCCTCGACCCCCATGCGCCTGAAAGAGATCAGGGAACGAGCCAATCTCCCGCTGACTACAACACATCGACTCGTCGGCGCCCTCGTGGAGGCAGGCGCGTTGGAACAAGTTCGCCCTCGGCACTACCAGATCAGCCCACGTCTTGTCGCAGCCCTGAGCCGCGCACCCACCGCCACTGCTTGCTACGTAAGCGAGCATAAAACTCGGTGACAGACCTATCGATCACCCGCGCAGTGACACCTTAAAAACAGGAGACGGCAGTGCCCGAGTCAACCTTGCCGGACGAAGAAATCATTCGCCGGATGAGAAAACTCATGATCCTCATCAACACCATGGATTGCCTGAGCATGTCATTGAGCGCTTGGCTCGCCCTGCGCGATAATGACAAGAATGGCGTGATCCACGACTTGATGGACTCTTGCAAGCGACCAGCAACAGATAAGGAGGCTATGACACTCCAACTTACGCGAGGCGAGTCCACCGTTTATCGGACGGGATCCCTCTGGGCCGACCTCGGTGGCGTTCCGACCCCGATCGCTACTTCAGCCAACGCACTCGTTGTCACAAGCCGCTTGAGCAGCGGCGTGCTCACGGATCTCAAGAATGGCGTGCCACTGGGGATCGCGCTGCGAAAGACCGGAGTTCGCCGCCATACTCAACCACCGGTTTTCGATCTGGTCCCTGACGGTTCCTCTGGTAAGCGACTGGTCATGCGACTTACTTCGACTCTCTTCGTCGGAGGCAGACCGTGGGCTGTCACCGACGAAGAGATCGACCAGGTTGTCGTCACTCATCGCGAGCCTGGGCCAGCAGCGTTGACGCATACGGCCCTTCGGTTGAACCATCCCTGACCCGCCGCACGATCTCTACGTGTTTCACCAGACCTCGCGATCATCGATATTCGTCCACCAGAATCGATGGCTGGAAGAAGTGCCGTTCGCAAGGATCGCGGTGTTACCCATCGCTGTCACACCCCGCTTTCCTAGCAACATCTGTAGCCGACCGACCATGGTGGTCGATCGGCTACAGATGTCTGTCAGGGCACGCCCGACGGTAATTCCTGCGGCGGGAGACGGTGATCAGCAGCCTTGTCCGTATGAGTAGGCGTAGGTGATGTTGCGGCCCGGAACTCTGTTGTCGAGGTTGGTGTAGTAGGTCCAACTCGCGGGACTGACGCACGTCCACACGGTGTCCGACCACCCCCAGTTGATTTCGATGGCGACCCACACCTTGCCATCGCCGCAGTGGTTGTACAGGTGGACCCACGCAGTCTTCGCACCGTAGTTGTAGCCGCAGGCCAGGCCACTTGACGCCGCCACCGCCAGGCCACCTTGCGCGGTATCCGGGAGTGCCACCAGCGCCGCGGTGCGATATCCACCGCCCTGGATGTTCGACTCGGTCCCGGTTCCGGCCGTCGTGACCTGGGCACTGGCACCTCCGGCGAGAACACCGACAACAAGGGCGACGGCGACGGCGAGGACGCCGAGCACGCGAGCAAAGAGAGTTCGATTCATTGTCAATCTCCGGGTTCTGGATCGGAAGTTCCACGTCCCGAATTCGCGACGGCGCAACGATTTGCCACTGCGCAACTGCGGGGACTTACCCAGAAGAACCCGATCACTGGGATTCGGTCAATCAATAGGCCGAAAATCCCGCACAAGAATTTTCGGCACGCAATAAGGAAAGCACCCCTAGCCGGTCAGCCCCGATGGAGGGCTGACCGGCATTTCCATGGTGCACGAAAGTGCCGATCTCGGCACTGATTAACTTCGTCTACGAACCGTTCGGCCGGCGTGCGGTGGCTGGGCCTGTATTCATGCGGAGGGCAGACCGCTGACGGCCTCCTCACCCTGTGGTGGAGGTGAGGGGACGACACGCAGAACGGGCTGGCTCACTGGTTTGTCCGTTGTGATCAGGCGAGCGATGGAAGGTCCCAGTCCGGTGGCGAGCAGGATCGATCCCGCCCCGACTGCTCCGATGGTCAGTGCTGCGCTGGGGCCGATAAGCAACCATCCCGTGACCAGGCAGAGGACGTCGGCGCTGACGCGGATGGCGGCGAAGTTCCAGCCGCGGCGGTGCTGCAGTGCGCGCATGAGTCCGTCGCGGGGCAGTTCGCCCAGTCCGGAGCCGAGGTACAACGCCACGCCGGCGGCGAAGAGGGCTCCTCCCGCGATCAGGAGGACGATGCGGACTCCGAGAGTGGTCGGTGGCGGAAAGTACGCGAGGACCACGTCGCAGACGACCGCCGGGATGACCGATGTCGCCACGGTCCCGATGCCGGGACGGATTCTGGCGGGCAGGTAGGCCGCGAGCAACACTGCTTGTGTCGCGATGATCGCTCCGCCGATGGTCCAGCCCGTGCACTGGGCGATGGCAGAGTGCAGAACGTCCAGAGGCAGCAGGCCGAGCCGAGCTCTGAGAAGTAGGGCCACCGCGGTGCCCATGATGAGGTTGCCGCAGAACAGCTGGGTGAGCTGGATGCCGAATCGTCGTGGCGCTTCGGCGGCGCGGTGGGTCATGACCTGGCACCTGCCAGCGACGGAACCTTGCGGTTGGCGCGAGTACGAGGGCGTGATCGCTGGAATGCGTCGCGAACGAGCTGTGGTGGCACGTGAAGCGCGCGGTGGAACCGGAGGACGATCGCGTCGGGGATCGTTGCGGTGAGCAGGTACTCGGCGGTTGCGGTCACGGACAAGTCGAGGATGGCCGCGAGGTAGACCGCGTTGTGCTGTTCGGCCACGGTGCCGAGTTGGCCGGTGTTCTCCCAACAGGCGAGCCTGGTCGTCCGGGTCGAGAGTCGCTGAGCGAGTTCGGGTCGGGTCCATGCGCGGAGGGTGCGGAGGTCGGCGAGTGTGGGCGCGTCGGGGGGCCGCTGCAGGGAGCTGGGGTCGCATCCCAGCAGGGCGGAGACCTGGCGGAGGCGGAGGGCGGGGATGGGGGCGGTGGCCGTTTCCCAGCTTCCGACCACGGAGTGGTGCATGTGCAATCGCCGTGCGAGGTCGATTTGGCTGATGTTGCGTGCCTTCATGGCCGCGGTCATACGAGCCGGGTCGAAGTGTGGAACTTCCGTGGTCATGGTTTCTCCCGTTGGGGGCAGGATGCAGCCAAGCTTCTACGTGCGACAGGCGGCATGAGTGATCTGCGAAAGATGCCCTCGCGAATGTGCCTATACGTCGAAGACGTGGCGACGATAACCGAATCACCACTGTTGTCATAACTTTCCGCCTCACGGAAGTTTTTCTTCCTTCCGGAAGGCGGAAGCAAGGAAGTTCCTGCAGGTAACATTCCTCCATAATTTCCGAACCGCGGTAATTTTCACTGCGCAGCGGAGTGGGCTGGCTACTCGCACGGCATCGGGCCCTACGGCTTACCGATGTACCGCTTGGCCCATCACGTTGACGTCGGTCTTCGGTTCGCCGCGGTGCCGTCTGTCGATGTGCGGACAGCAGAGCGGGGATGCCCTCGACGAAAGGCACCCCCGCTCATCAGGGCTCACGCGACGGGGCGTCGCACGCATCCCCTGGGTTCACCGCTGACGCCTCACGGCCCCCACGGTCGAGCCGACGTCACGCGGTGCGCCACGGATCAGGTGGTGGCGAGCACAAGCAGCCATGCTCCGCTTGTCCCCACTGTATTCCTGGTCCGGTTTAGCGCCGTAGTGCAGGCGCCCTGCGACCATGACACGACACCTATGTCCAGGTCATGCGTTCGCGCCGAATACCCGCACATGCGCACGGACAGTTGTCGACCGGACACGATGGATACGCATCGGGCGCACGTAGCTCTCAGAACAATGTTCTCGCAATAGAAATTTCCGAACCGCGGAAACAATTGTTTCCGGAAACCGGAAATTTAGGCAACTTCCAGAATTTCAGTTATCGTTCGCAGGTCTCGCCTCGTCCCCAGGCCGACGCGTTCATTCATCGTGAGCAATCACAGAGAGGGGACATTCTCATGCACCACACGTCATCCAGTGACGATCGCGAGTACCGCTATGGCCGGTCGTAGGTTCTGGCCTGGTTCGGCGCGGCGTGCGCGCAAGCGAGCAGCCGGCCAGGCTCAGGCGCCGAGAGGAACCGTGCTGTGGAACGGGCCAGTGCCGAGCTACGGGCCGCCTGAGGGCGCTTTTGCCCGGCGACCGCCGCGGTTGCCGGGAGGCGAGTGGCCGTCATCGCCGCATCCGGGTTACGGCGCACCAGGCCAGGGGACTCGGTATCCGGTGCAGCCGACGTGGCGACCGGCTTCGTCCCCGCAACCTCCGCCGACGCTGCCCGCTGTCCCGCCGAGATCCGCGTTTGAGGGCTCGACAGGGGATCGTGACCATCCTCCGGATTCGCGAAGTGAGCGCCAGGCCGACGCCGAGCAGGTGCGTCCCTTCCATGCGGTGTCGGCTCACCCTCGGCAGTCGTGGTGGGTCCGCCTCCGGCGCCTTCTTGTCGTCACCGTGACGCTGGTCCTGGTGATCACCGGCGGGGTGAGCATCGCGACCCAGGTCCGCCAGTGGCTTCGCACCGAGACGCCGGTGGCGACCGTGGCCGTGTCCGACACGGAACTCGACGGTGCCGCCGAGGTCGCTGCCACCGACTACCTGGCGTGGGACGCAGGTGCGAAACCGAGGCGGCAGGCGGCGTGGCGGCGGGTGACGGTGTCCGGCGCCATCGCGGACGGCTGGGATGGCAACGGACGTCAGTGGGCGGATAGTGCGACCGCGATCGGCCAGACTCGGTTGTCGGGTGATCGTGCGGTGGTCGACGTTCGTGTGCGGGTCATCGGCTTCACGGCGAGCGGCGCACCGTCGGCGCCCGCTCCCACCGCGACCTCCTCACCGCCTGTGCCCCCGTCTCCTGGTGCTCCGGCGCAGGAGCCAGGCGATGTCGGCTCGGCACCGGATCTGACCGCTACTGGGTGGACGGCCCGTGCTCCGCGGTGGCTGACCCTTGCCGTGCCGCTCAAGGTTGTGGGGGGTCGTCCGATGGTGACGGCACCGCCCGCGCTGATCGGTCCCGTCCACGTCGAGAACAGTGCTGCCGACATCGCTGTGGTGAATACCGCGGACGATGACACTTTCGCGGAGTCCACGAAGGACACCGCGTCGACGTTCCTGCGGAAGTTCGCGAGCGGGGAGTTGGACTTCGTCCGGGCTCCCCGTGCGGAGATCACCGGTCTGGGTGGTGCCGTGGAGTTCGGTGAGTTGGTGCGGTGGCGTGTCGTGAAGTCCGCCGACGGCGCGGACGCCTCGGAGCGGGTCGGTGTCGCGATCGTCACCTGGGTCCTGCCCGGTGACGGCGCGGGGAAGCTGACGTGCGCCTACCGGGTCACGTTGCGTCGACATGAGGACCGCTGGCTGTTGGCCGCGATCCAACCCCATACGGAGGCAGAGAAGTGATGATCCTTGCCGGTGCGGATGTGGTGCAGTTGGCGCAGTTGTCCGGGACGTCGCTGGACCCGCTCAAGGGCATCATCCTGCCGATGATCGGCACGGTGGTGGTGATCATCCTGGCGTTCCGGTCCGCAGTGGCGTTCGCCGAGGACAAGCCCGGCAAACTCGTCGGGGCGTGGGTCGGGGCGGTCCTGGCGGTGATGGTCTGCTTCTTCCCGGACACGACCCTGACCATCCTCAAAGGACTGGGGCAGCTTGTCCTGGGTGGGCAGGTCTAGCGCACATGCCGATGCGACTTCCCACCGACACTCAGCACATGCGGTTGCGGACCCGGCAGTTCGAGCTGTTCAACCGTTCCCTGGGCCAGGGTATCGAGCGCCGGACGATGCTGATCGCCGCGGTCGCGGCCGGGGTGTGGTGGCTGGTGTTGTTCATCGTCGGGATGCCGGTGCTGACCAGGTTCTCTCCGCTGGTGTACCTGGTGCCGCCCGCGTTCGTCGTGATCAACGGGACCCGGCAGGACGAGTCCGGCCGGATGGTGCTGATGGGCTGGTACGACTGGCTGCTCAGCCGGCGTCCGGCCCGCCGTCGTGTCATCCGCAACCCGCTGCTGAGCCTGGACTCCTCCCCCACCCCCCTGCGCTTGAGCGTGACGACCGAGCTGCTGCATCAGCCCGGTCCGACCGAGGTATCGCCGTCAACCGGCATCGCTGAGCACTCCAGACAGGACGCAGCGTGAACTTTCTGACCGGCAAATCCAAGAACCGTCATCGCCTCACCGTGCCGCCGGCGGCACCGCTGCTCATCGCCGACGGGATCGAGGTGACCGAGGACTCCGTGTGGTCGTGGGTGCAGATTCCCGACGGGTCCACCGAGTTGATGGAGGACGACGAGTTGGCGTCCGCTACGTGGGGCGCGGCTGCGGCGTTGGGCAGCCTGTTGCCGGTGGATGCCGATTTCCATGTGAAGATCATGTGGACTCGGCATACCTCGGCCGACTACCGGGCCTCCTGGGAGGACCTGCGAAGCGTTCGGGCGCCCGGCACCGAGCACTATGTCGACATCGGCGCGCACCGCATCGATCGCAACAGCGACGACGGGCATTTCCGTCGTCGTGTCGTGCTGCTGGGTGTCCGGTGGCCGACCACGCCTGCGGCGAAATCGGCCGCGGACAGGGGTCGTCGGGCGGCTATGGGCTTACTGCGGTCGCACGCGGCGGTGATGCGGGAGGCACGGGACCGCGTCGAGCAGCTGCGCCTCACCGTGGATCGGTGGTTCCGGCAGATGGAATCCAGTGTCCTGCGGACGCGCGTAGCCAATGCGGGAGTGATCGCGTGGGCGTATGCGCGGGAGATGCGCCGCGGCGCGGACCTGGAGGCCCCGAGCGGGTCGGAGGTGTCGGGGACGCGGCTGGTGTCGTTGATGGACGGGGAGATGGACCCGGCACAGGATCCGGGTTTCGTCGTGGTTACCGATACCGCGACCGGCCGCCGCCGCTACGTGTCGGTGCTGGTGCCCGCGGTCAACGGGTTCCCGCCCGACGAGCTGGAGATTCCGGGTGGTGAGTGGCTGGCGTTTCTGACCGAGCTTCCCGGTGTGGAGGCGTCGGTGCGTGGGGTGAACCACGGCCGGGCCAGTTCGGTGGAGATGCTGCGCAAGGCGCGCAAGTGGACGAGGTCGCAGTCCGCAGAGGCGGGTGAGGCGGGCAGCGCCGTCCCGGAGGAGATCGACGAGGCCGAGCTGGCGTTGACGGAGCGGGAACGCGAGGTGCGGCGCCGCATCGACGTCCTGACCACCACGCACGCCCGGTGGGTGGTGGAAGCCGAGACTCCCCAGGCGCTGGTCGACGCGGTGGAGGCTGTCCGCAAGCGGTACGTGGGCATCGTGGCACTCGAGCTGGTCCCCCACGTGCAAGGTCTGTTGTGGCAGGAGTTGCTGCCTGGCGATCAGGTCCGGGTGGCGGAGTTCGGCCAGGTGCAGCCGATGCGCACTCTGGCGGGTTCGTGGTTTCACGGCGGATCCGCCGTCGGCGACGATCACGGCCCCTACATCGGTGGCAACCTCGGTGCGACCCCCGGACCGGTGCGAGTGCACCTAGTGTCACGCGCCGCCTCCGATCGGCGATTGCCGACGTCGGTGTCGTTCACCGGCCGGTCAGGGTCGGGCAAGTCCACCGCGGTGATGCTCACGGTTCTGGCGGCTCTGGCCGAAGGCGCATGGTGCCTGCTGGTCGATCCGAAGGGTGACCTGGGTGGGCTGGTGGAGGTCGCCGACCGGATTCTCGGCGTCCCGGTGCAGATGATCGACGTCACCGAGCCCGCTTCCGCCGGGAGCATGGATCCGATGCGGTTCGCGCCCGGACCGGACGAAGCCCGCTCGCTGACCTTGGACGCGCTGCTCGGCGTGCTGTCGGCCGACGACCGGCGCGGCAGCGAGACCGTGCTGGAAGCCGCGATCGACCGGGTCGTGCGCCGCGAGCGCGCCGGATGGTCCTGCCCCGCGGTGATTGGCGAACTGGTCGCTACGACCGGTGACTCCCCGACGGCGGTGCAGTCGCGTCGGATCGGTGAGACGTTGGCGTTGCGGTCACGGCAGCCCGGCATCCGCGCGGTCCTGGGCGTCCCGGAGACCGGCAGCAACCCGATGATGTTGGGTCGCGGTCTGGTGTACCTGAATCTGGCGGGTCTGGGGCTGCCGCAGCCCGGCGGTGATCCTGATCGGTGGACGGTGTCCGAACGGTGCGCGATCACCACGTTTCGGGTGTCGCTGGGGTATGCGTTGCTGCAGTCGCGTCATGTGCGCGAGTTGATCAAAGTCGTGGCGTTGACCGAGTTGCACCGCATCACCGGGCACGGCGAGGGCCGATCGTTCGTCGAGTGGTTGGCGCGTGTCGGCCGTGCGCTCAAGACGTTCGTGCTGCTGGATTCCCAGTCGGCCACCGACCTCGCCGCGATCACCGGCCTGATCGAACAGCTCATCATGTCGTTCGCGTTCGAGGCCGGCGGTGCTGAGGAGCAGGACGCTCAGGCGATGCTGCTCAAACGTCCGCAGGCCGGTCCACGTCTGCGGGACGCACAGGCAGGGCTCGGGCCGGGTGAGGCCGTGATGCGCGACCGGCACGACCGACTCGGGCTGGTGGCGTTCGACCTGCTGACCGAATGGATCGTGCAGACGTTGTCCACCGATGCGGGCGACGACTCACCCGACCTCCTGAGCTACGACACCGAGCCAGTGCCAGCCTCACCGTCCGAACCGGACGAGGCGCCATCGGATCTCGGTGACAACGACGCCAGCAGTGGCGCAGATCCGACTGCCGAGGAGCCAGCGACTCCGGGGAGCCGGCCGTGATCACCTCGAATGCGAGCACACGCCACCGAAGTTGGTTCCGGCACCTGGCCTCACTGATCGCGTGGATTGCTGTGCAGGTGCGGGTCTTCTCGCCTCGCCCTGTGCGGTGGTTTCTGCAACGTCCCCAGCGGTTGCTGATCGTGGCCTGGATGGTCGGGCTCCTGGTGGCCGGTCACGCTCATGGGGCGTTGGCCGATGACGAGATCATCACCGGTCCCGACCTGGCTCACGGCGGGCCGAAGACGCTGTTCGAGAGCTTCGGGTTTCTCGACTACGCGTTGACCGTAAAACCCGACGACAACGCCAACGGCCCACTGGAAATCATGTTGATCGTGTGGCAGGTCGTCGGCCTGCTGTGCCAGATCCTGCTGTGGCTGTGTCTGGGGCTGCTCGACGGCGCGCTCACGCTGCTGGAGTGGCTGCTGAACCTGACGATCTACGCCGACGGGGAACGCCAAGTCGACATCGCCGTGAACACCATCGCGTTCCACGTGTTCTGGCCGCTGATCAGCGCCACCGTCGCCATCGGCGCGGTCACCGCCTACACACGCTGGCGCGGCGAAGGACGCGGGTTCGCCTCGGACTTCATCTGGGTCGTCGCCGCCGCGGCCATCGGCATGGTGTTCGCGTCACAACCCTCCGCATTCATGTCCACAGTGGACGACACCAGGCAGGCGATGGCGAACGGCATCATCGCCGGATCGTCGCAATTCGTCACCAACACCGGAAATCCAGTGGGGTTTCCGGACCCGAAGATCGACGGAAACACCCAGGAGGCGGGCACACGCAAGCTCGTCGACGGGATGTGGAACAACTTCGGCGCCACCACCTACTGCTACGCCCAGTTCAAGTCTCTGGACGTGTGCAAGGTCGTCGGATCCCACGCCCTGGCCAACGACGACACCTGGAAACGGTGGATGCAGGTCCTCGACGACCAAGGCGAGGTGCCCGAGTTCGGCGTCTACGGCAACTACATCCGCGGCCAGGACATGAGCCGACTGGGGATGCTGCTCGCTCTGGCGGTCTTGATCCTCCCGCTCACCGCGATGCTGATCAGGCTGGTCATCGCCGGCATCACCGCGGCGGTGGGCGTGCTGCTCATGATGATCGTGGTCCTGCTTTTCCTGGTCGGCTGGCCGATCCCCGGCCCCGCGCGCAGCGCCGGTACTCGCGCGCTGGTGTTCACCGTCGGCCAACAATTCCAGTCGCTGTTCATCACCGGGTCGATCAGCGCGGTCATGGTCGGCTCCACGGTGATCATCTCCCTGACCGGTAAACAGGGATTTTTCATCGTCACCGTGCTCAACCTCGGGTTGCTCGGCGCAGCATCGCAGCTACGTGTGTGGCTGGACGGTCTGATCGGCAGCAAAAGCTCCCAGTCGATGGGTGCCGCGTCATACCTGGTGATGCGATCAGTGGTCCGCACGGTGGCCAAGACCGCCGCCGCGGTCGTCAGCGGCGGCACCAGCACCGTCGGCGCGGCAGCGGGGGCGATCGGCAAAGCCGGGATGCGGACCGTGTCCGGCGGCCTCAAGGCAAGCGCTGCGAGTCCGCGGATGAGACGGATGTCCGGAGTGGACTCCGGTCCAGTCCGGGCCACGGCGACTCGGATACCCCCGTCGTCGGCCGTCGATCGGACCGGACCTCGCGGCGTGCGCCCACATCAGCTGTTCGATCCGCTCAAGCCGATCGAGGGTCCGTCCCGCCGCGGCATCGCCGGGCCGCCTCGCTCCCCGTCACGACGCCCCAGCCCGAAACCGAGCGGCACCACCTTCGACGGCCAGCGCAGGTTCACCGCGCCCGGCAGAGTCTGGGTCGCTCCCCCTGGCGGCCAGGACACCGCGCGCCAGCCGCACAGCGGCGTGTCGAGAACAGGCGACTGGGTGGTGCCTGCCGGCAGCCGCCACCTCTCGCCACCGGACAAGACCGCGCCTCCCCCGGCACGCATCCGCAGTGGGGTCCCTCGGATCACCGATGCGCGACCCGCCCGGCGGATGCCCAAGCGCTCCCGTCCAGGCCGACCGACCGATCCCAGCAGCGACACGTAAGCCCGCTCAACGAAAGGCAGCGACATGGGGGAATTGAACGATCACCACTCCGAAGACGTGCGGCTTCCACAGCTGCCGCGGTGGCATGGGGTTGATGACGCTTCGTCGACACCACCCGCGCCAACTCAGGAGGTCGCTCCCGACGTGGGGTCTGCCGAGGACGGCCCGACTTCGCCCGAGGAGAGGCCGCTACGCGAGACCGACGACGCGGCGCCCGATGAGGCTCCTGGAGCGGTGCTGCGTCAGGTCGGTGGGGCCTTGCTCGGTCGAGATCTGATCGGGCCGAGACCGGGCCTCGTTCCCGTCGGGGCCAAAGCTCGCGCTCGCAAGCAACGCCACCAGCAGATCGAGGCCGAAGCCCAGCGGCGGCGCACGGCCCTACGACAGGAGTTCGACTGCGCGTTGGCGACCACGCCGCTGCCGACGCGGTGGCGGCCGGTCGAGCGGGCCCGCAACGTCACGGTCATCGCGTCGCTCGGTGTCGTGGTGCTCGCGGTCGTGGCAGCGCTGTGGTGGACCGGAACCCGCAACGCACCCGAACACTCCACACCGACCGTGCTGGTGCCGAGGTCATCGACGGTGAGCACCACAGGGTCACCGCTCACGCTGCACACCCCGTCGCCGTCCTCCCCACCGGCGTCGTCGTCGCTGCCCCCTGTCGCGCCGATCCCGGCCGGTGGCGTCACGGCGATCACCCCGACCGCACCGGCTCCGATCGCCGCGGACACGGTGGACCTCGACCCGGTGCCCACCAGTGCGCCGGAGGCCGGGGAGTTGTCGACGCCGGAGAACGCGGCGGTGGCGTGGCTGCGCCGATGGTGCACGTTCACCTGGACCGACCCACTCGGTACGGCCGAGCGGCGGGCGCAGCCCGCCATGACCGCGGCGGCGTGGACGCTGTTCGATCCCGCCCGCAGCGAGCGGGCGCTGGCCAGTTGGCAGCGCACCGTGGCCGCGCAGGAAAGCGGGCAGTGTTCGGCCCCTCGCGCGATCGTCTCGCCAGAAGCACCGCAGTCGCCGCGCAGCGCGATCGTGCTCGTCACAGCCGACCGCGTGGTCACCGGTGCGACAGGCGCCCCATATGTGGAGCAGGTCCGGGAGACCCGCATCGTGCTGCGGGAGGACGACACCCTGTGGCGGGTCGACACGACCACCGAAGGCGGCTGATCAGCGTGGTCAAAATGGTCATCGGTGCGGCCGGCGGATTGCTCGGCGTGGTGCTGCTGGTCGGGGTGGTGGGCATCGGCGGTGGTGTCTCCGGCAGTGCCGTCCCGGCAGGCGGATGCGCGACCTCGCCTGGTGCGGTGCAGGCCACCAGCAGCCAAGCCGCGCAGAGTGACCAGGTCGACGCGGTGCTCGACGCCGATCAGATGGCGATCGCACGCACGATCATCGCGGTCGGCAAGGGCATGGGCGTCACCCAGCGCGGCACGGCCATCGCCCTGGGAACGGCGATGCAGGAATCCACCCTCAACCCCACCATCACCAGCGGCCGCAGCGTCGGACTCTTCCAACAACAGGGTGCGCTCTACATCACGGTCACGCGGACCGACCCCACCGACGCCTCGCGGGCGTTCTACGACCAGTTGCTCAAGCAGGTTCCCCAGTACAACGACGCGGCGGCGGTGAGCTTCGCCGCTGCCGCCCAGACCGTGCAAGCCTCCGGCGCGGGCGCGTCCTGGTACGCCCGCCGGGAACAATGGGCCACAGCCCTGGCCGCACAGCTCTACGCCGGCACCCCCGCCCAGGACGTCGGCGCAGCCAACGCACTCATCTGCAAACCGGGTGGTGGCTCGGGCCCGATCCGCATCATGGTGCGCGGCAACACCATCACACTGCCGCCCGAAGCGGGCATCCCCGGTGAGCTGGTGATGCCCGACCAGACGGCCACCACGGTCGTCGCCGCGGCGTTGAGCTACCTCGGCACCGCCTATTCCTGGGGCGGCGGCAACGCGAACGGGCCGACCAAGGGCATCCGCGACGGCGGTATCGCGGACCTGTTCGGTGACTACCTGCACGAGGGGTTCGACTGCTCCGGACTCATGCTATACGCCTTCGCCCAGGCCGGGATCACCGTGCCCCGCACGTCGCAACCCCAGCAGCTGTTCGGCCGATCACTGCCGTGGGCGAACGCCCAACCCGGCGACATGGTGTTCTGGGGCCGCCCCGCCCATCACGTCGCGCTCTACATCGGCACCCTCAACGGGACTGCGTACATGATCGAGGCTCCGCAGAGCGGCGATGTGGTCAAGGTGTCGGCCGTGCGCACCACGGCCTCCGACTTCGACCCTTTGGTGGTGCGAGCATGGCAGCAAAGCAACGGCGTAGGCACCTGAGCCCGCACCAACGACGCCACAGGATGGCTGCGGTCCTGGCGGCCGTGGTGGGCGGGATCGGGAGCCTGTGGTTGGCCGCGACCGTGATCGCGGTACTCACCGGCCATGGCTGGCAACCGCCCCGCCTGCAGCTGCAGTCCCCGTTCACCGGCGCCACCCGCAGCGACGGATTGCTCGGACTGCCGCACTACACCGAGCCCGCCACTGCCGCGGCGACACCGTCATCGACAGGCAACAGCGCCCCCGAAGACACTGCGGCGGCTCCGATGCTGCAAGCGCCGTTCACGCTGACCTGGCCCGTTTCGGTCACCTGGTCGGTGGCGTTCGCGGCCGTGCTGTGGGCGGTGTGGCTGCACACCGTGGTGCGCTGGATCGTCGGCGGCCGTGACGAAGGGCTCGCCGTCTCCGCCGACATTCGCCGGGTGTTGGGTGCGGGGCAGGCACGCGCGAACGGGAAAGTCACCTGGCCGAGTACCCATAGATGGGCGCGTGCGCTCATGGCCACCTCGGCGTTCGGGTATCCCCTGGGTCGCACGTTGCGTGCTGCGGGTGGTCGGCGGGTGCGGTTGTGGGCGAAATTCGAGACCAACGTCCGGATCATCGCTCACTCCGGGTGGGGCAAGACGCTGCGGTTGCTGGTGCCGATCGTGCGGCAACTGCCCGGTGCCGCAGTGGTGTCGACCAACGAACAGGCCCTGTTCACCCACACCGTGCTGGCCCGCCGCTACCGCCGTCCACCCGTGCGGTGGCCGGTCCTGCGACTGCTCCCCCGCAACCGCCGAGTCACGGAGTACCCGGTGCTGGTGGCCGACTTCTCCGACCCCGACAACCGGTGGGCCGCCGGGTTCGAGCAGGTGCGGTGGAACCCGATCCCCGGCTGCGAGGACCACTTCGTCGCCGTCCGCCGGGCTCATGCCTCGGTCGAAGGCGCCGAAAGCTCCGAGGGCGATACCCGCGGCAGCAGCAAAGACAAGTTCTGGAGGCACTCCGCGACCGAGGTCATCGCCGCGTGGCTGCACGCCGCCGCGCTGGGCGGCTACGAACTTGTCGACATCCAGGAGTGGCTCGGTGACACCGGGCACCCGACCCCGCGGCGGATCCTGGCCGACGACCACCGCGCCGATCCCACCGCGCTGACCTCGCTGACCAAGCACTTGGACCAGCGGGCCGAAGGCACCACCTCCGGTGTCGAGCGCTACACCACCCTGGCGATCAACGCCCTGGTCAGCCGGGAAGGCCGACGGTTCTGCGGGTCCCGCGCCGACGGGAACTTCGACATGGCCGGGCTCATCAACGCCGGCGGGACCGTGTACGTGTTGGCCGACGACGAACGGATCGGGCCGGTACGTCCGTTGTTGTCGCTGTTCGCCGCCGAGATGCTGCTGGCCGCACGCCGCGCCGCCCTGACCCACCCCGACGCGCGGCTACCGGTCCCGTTCGTGGCGGTGTTGGACGAGTTGCGCTACAGCGTCGTGGTCCCCAACCTGCCCTACATCGGCAACACCGGCCGCAAACACGGCATCGGTTTCGTCTACTCGGTGCAGGGCAGCACCCAGGAAGACGAGCTCTACGGCGCCGAAGCCGGGGCTCTTCGCCAAGCGGTGGGTATCAACCTCATCGGCGGCCTGGACATGAGCGTGGCACCGGAACTGAGCACCCGCGCGGGCAGCGAGACCGTCGTCGACCGCGCCCGAAGCGGCAACCACGGTGAACACCTCAGCCGTGTGGACGCGCTACCGGTGTCCGACCAGCAGCGAATGCGCCTCGGGCAGGCCATCATCGCCGCCCGCGGCACCGGCCTCTTCCTGGCCTACGCCCCGAAAATCCACGACCGCTACCTGTCCTACCGGCGCATCCGACGCGAGGTCGCACAGGTGCAGAACATCATCCGAACCGCGCGCAACCGCGACCGCGCGGGCAACGACGCCGCGCGCGCCGCCGCTGCCGCAGGCAGCGGCTTCCTCGACCACGGCGGTGCGCTGTGACCACGACGGCAGGGTCGCCGCAGCCGTTCACCGACCGGGACATGCGGATCCTGGTCGAGATGTACGAGGCGAAACCGGTTCCAGGGCAACTTCGGGCAACGCCGTGGACGTGGGCGGCTCTCACCAACGACACTGCGGCCGCGTTGAGCAGGCTGATCGACCAGTGGGTGCACTACTACAACCACGTCCACGCAGTGACCCCGAAGGAACTCGTGCCGCCGTGCTGGAGCCGCCATCACGGCTTGGCGCACAGACTCGGCGTGATGGCCTGGGCCTACTACTACTCCCACCACGACTCGTCGGCCACGCCGTTCATGGCCGCGGATTACCACGCCCGATACCTCACCGGCTTCCGCACCGACCTGGACCGCTTGCTGGGGCGCGACCCGATGGCCTGCCGAGCTGGAGACCATCCTGCGACGTGGCGCAGCACGACCGACGACCAAGCGGACCGGTTCTCGGTGGTCGATGCCACCGACGAACTCGGCCCGCTGATGGCCCACCACTTCGGTTTCCTCCCGTAAGACCGTGGCCTCGTGCCATCTCTCACTCAAGGTGTGTCGCGAGCAGCGGGAAGGTGTGTCGGAGCTCGGTGAACAGTACGGGGTGCCGCCCGTAGCCGAAGGTGATGGCGGCGGCCCACAGCGCCTCGACAGCGGCTCGCAGCGAATCCTTGTGCTGGGTGGCGAAGATCGCCGGGAACGTCATCGCCTGTTGCAGGCAATTGTCGAGTGCGCCGTCAGGCGAGGTCACCGTCGTGTGAGGAACCTGGCTGTCGGAAAGGAGAAGGTCCCAGGCTCGCTGCTGGTCGTCCAACGGGGCCGGCAGCGGTTCTCCTCGATCCATCGCCGTGAGCGCGGGGGTGATCCAGTCGACCTCGACCAAGCGAGCCTCGGTGAAACCGCGACGGGTGACCCAGCGGGCGATCTGTCGTTGACTCGCCGGGTCCACCGCGGCCAGCGCGTCCAGCAGTGGCCGGTCGAGTCGGGCCAGGCTCAGCGCGTGGCTCCGGATCCGTCGCAGGGGTTGGTCGGGCAGTCGTCCACCCCACTCCCGCTGTTCTCGCTCGCGCCGCGCCGCCCGGAGGTCCCGTTCCCGCTTCAGCTTTGTCCGGCGCGCGGCGTCGGCTTTCTGTTCAGCCGTAGGCGATGGTGGCAGGCCTCTGGCCCAGCGGTGCCACTGCGCTGCGGTGTGGGTGGTCTGTGTGAGGATCCGGTCTGGTTGCGGTGGTGCGGGCCAGAACTGCAGCAGGTAGTGGTCGATCACCCGGTCCTCGTCATCGGAGGGGTCACCGTCGCGTGGCCGATCCATGTTCCGTGCGCAGTAGAGCACCCGGTAGTCGGTGTCGTCCAGATCCAGCGGCCAAGCCCCATATCCGCCCCAGCAGAGCAAGTGGCTCCCGTTCTCGGGATGGAAGGACACCTCGACAACTTCCTCCCACTGCTCGTCCACGGGCGGGGCTTGGTCGTGCAGTTGCGCCTCGAAGCCGACTCTGCCGGTGTGCAGGGCGACCATCAGGAACAGCGAGCCCCGGTGCCCGGCGCCGCAGAGTCCGTTGCGCTGGTCGCTGAAGCACTCAGACATGCCAGCGGTGAAACCGTCGTCGCCCGCGACGTAGATCTGCCCGTAGCAGACTGTCACGTCGCCATTCATTAACGTCCGCACTGCCACCCCCTGTGTATGGACCCCGTCCGGACATCATGGTGCAGGGCACCGACAACCCGCCGCGATCCGTGGTGGTATCGACGTGCGTTACCGAGCGGGCGGCATCGATCCAACCGATGGCGATCGACCTTGAACCAGGGGGCCTCAGCACTGGTCGGCGCAGACAAATGCAAGGTTTCAGTGTTCCCTACATCCGTGCTCCCAGGTCCGCCCCCCTCGTGAGGGCTTCGTTCGACTCCTGCAGCTTCCTTCTCGAGCATGACATCGAGGACGCCGTCGTTCGGTTGCGAACGTCGTCCGATCCTTTCCAGCATCCTCACACGCTGGTGAGCTGCCCCGGCTTTGATGGAGACTGATGTGCCCTGGATTTCGTGGAGTCGACTCGGTGGACTTCATGCCACGTTTGGGGCTACGTGGAGCCTTTCATACTCGATCGGGGTGAGCATGCCCAGGGAGCTGTGGCGACGCTGCCGGTTGTGGAAGATCTCTAGGTACTCGAAGATCGCGTTGGCCAGTTCGAGGCGGGTGCGCCATCGCCGGCGATCCAGCAACTCGGTCTGCATCCGGCACCAGAACGATTCCATCATCGCGTTGTCGTAGCAGTCGCCGATCGAACCCATCGACGGCAGAAGCCCGGATTCCTTGGCACGTAAGGTAAATGCCCATGATGTGTACTGGACACCGTGGTCGGAGTGGATCACGGTGTCCACCGCGGCCTCGCGGTTGTGCAGGGCCATGCCGAGCGCGTTGGTGACCAGCGCGGCGTCCTGACGGCTGTCGATCGACCAGCCAACCACCTTGCGGGAGAAGGCATCCAACACCACCGCGCAGTAGACCTTGCCCTCACGGGTACGGTGCTCGGTGATATCGGTGATCCACAGCTGG
>Ga0247771_1000131_pt1 | contig 29489 bp, 27 predicted proteins | sample UWRJL197509C6_FD_179948 | JGI IMG/M metagenome (GOLD analysis project Ga0247771, IMG submission 179948) | Plant litter microbial communities from Arlington Agricultural Research Station in Wisconsin, United States - UWRJ-L197-509C-6 | ecosystem: Environmental > Terrestrial > Plant litter >... | reverse complement strand
TGGACCCGTTGTCCCCCAAGTGGAACGAGGCCACAAGCACGGACACCGGTGCCCGCCAGGCGCTCGTAGCGCTGGTGGAGCACGTCTTGGAAGAACGCCTGCGGGCCCGCAAGGATCGGGACTTCGCCAAGGCGGACGCGTTGCGCGACCGCTTGAAGGCCGCAGGGATCGCCGTCGAGGACAACCCCGACGGTTCGCAGTGGACATTGAGGGACGACTGAGCTCGTGGCTGGTAACTCCAAGCGCAAGGGCGCGATGCGCAACCCCGGTTCGAAGAAGGGTGCCGTCGTCGGCTCCGGCGGGCAGAAGTCCAAGGGCCTGCAGGGTCGTGGCCCGACCCCGAAGGCGATCGAGCGCCCGAACCACCCGGCCTACCGCCGGGCGACGAGCGCGGCCAAGGCGGCGAACACCGAGAAGGCCCGCGCCCGGCGGAAGAACGAGGGCCAGGCCGAGACGGTCGCGGGCCGCAACCCGGTGGTGGAGTGCCTGCGCGCGGGCATTCCGGCGACGGCGCTGTACGTGGCGCTCGGCATCGACTCGGACGACCGCGTCGCCGAGTCCGTGAGCCTCGCGGCGGACCGCGGCATCAGCGTCCTGGAGGTGACGCGCGGCGAGCTCGACCGCATCACCGGCGGCGCGCTGCACCAGGGCCTGGGCCTCCAGGTGCCGCCGTTCAACTACGCGCACCCGGACGACCTGCTGGAGTTCACCCGCCAGACGCGGGAGCAGCCGCTGCTGGTCGCGCTGGACGGCGTGACGGACCCGCGCAACCTGGGCGCCGTCGTGCGCTCGGCGGCCGCGTTCGGCGCGCAGGGCGTGCTGCTGCCGCAGCGGCGGTCCGCGAGCATCACGGCGGTCGCGTGGCGCTCCAGCGCGGGCACGGCGGCGAAGGTGCCGATCGCCATGGCGACGAACCTGACCCGCACGCTCCGCGACTGGGCGGACGAGGGCCTCATGGTCGTCGGCCTGGACGCGGACGGCGACGTGGACGTCGACGGCCTGGAGCTGGCGACCGGCCCGCTCGTGGTCGTCGTGGGCTCCGAGGGCCGCGGGCTGTCCCGGCTGGTGCGCGAGACGTGCGACCAGACGGTGTCGATCCCGATGGCCGCGGGCGTCGAGTCGCTCAACGCCTCCGTGGCCGCCGGTGTGGTGCTGGCCGAGGTCGCCCGGCGCCGCCGGGTCGCCGCCAAGGGCTAGGTCGAACGCCTCCGGCCGGGTCGCGCTCGCGGCCCGGCCGGAAGTTCGGCACCCCTAATACCGCCGGACCGCGAGCGGGCCCCCGAAGCCGCCAGCTAGGGTTCCCGCGATGTCATTCGCCAGCCCCCTCTTCCTGTGGTTCTTCATGCCGCTGCTGCTCGCGGCACTGCTCGTGGCACCCAGGAACTGGCGCAACGGCGTGGTGGCCGTGGCGAGCCTCGTGTTCTACGCCAGCGGCGCCGGGGGCACGACGCTGCTGCTCGTGGCCTGCATGGTGGTCAACTACCTGGCCGGGCCGCGGCTGGAGGTCGACCCGGCCGCGGAGCGCCACGACCTGCCCGGCCGCTCGGACCCGGCGCTGCGGCGCAAGATCCTCATCGGCGTGATCGCCTTCGACCTGTCGGTGCTGGTCGTCTGGAAGTACCTCGGCTTCGCCACCGAGCAGCTGGCCGCCATCGCGCGGGTCGTCGGCGGGGACTTCCCGATCGTGCACCTGGCCCTGCCGATCGGCATCTCCTTCTACACCTTCCACCACATCTCGTACGTGGTGGACATCTACCGCGGCGAGCGCAAGGCGCTGCGCGACCCGGTCTCGTTCATCACCTACATCGCGATGTTCCCGCAGCTCGTGGCCGGTCCGATCGTCCGGTACCGGGAGATCTCCGACCAGCTCCCCCAGCAGCGCACGCACCGCCTCGACGACATCGCCGCGGGCTTCCCGCGCTTCGCGCTGGGGCTCTGCAAGAAGGTCATCGTCGCCGACTCGCTGGCCCCGCTCGTCGACGCCTGCTTCGCCACGCCGACGCACGAGATGACGTTCGCCATCGCCTGGCTGGGCGCGATCGGCTACACGCTGCAGTTGTACTTCGACTTCTCCGGCTACTCCGACATGGCGATCGGGTTGGGCCGGATGCTCGGCTTCCGGCTCCCGGAGAACTTCGCGAGACCGTACTCGTCGGTGACGATCACCGAGTTCTGGCGGCGCTGGCACATGTCGCTCTCGCGCTGGTTCCGTGACTACGTATACATACCGCTCGGCGGCAACCGGCACGGTCTCGTGAAGACGTACCGGAACCTCGGAATCGTGTTCGTGCTCACCGGTTTTTGGCACGGAGCGAACTGGACGTTCCTCGTGTGGGGCTTGTTCCACGGGGCCCTGCTGGTTATGGAACGCGGTTTTGGATGGGATTCCACGCCTGCGGCGAAAAAGGTCCGGATCGCTCGGCGGGCATTGACGATGGCGCTCGTGATGATCGGCTGGGTGTTCTTCCGCTCGTCCGACCTCGGTCGGGCACTCGCGATGCTGGGGCATCTGCTGCTGCCCGATTTCTCCGGCGTATCCGACGCTGTGAGCGCGGCCACAACGAACCAGCGGGTGGTGATCCTGGTCGTGGCATTGGCTATCGTCGTGCTGCCCACAGCCCCTGTGAGCGGCCCGTATCTGGAGTCCTCACGGGACAAGATCGCCAACGTCGCCCGGATCTCGCTCATGACGGTCGGCTTGGCCTACGCGGCGATCCTGGTCGCGGGAGGGACGTTCAGCCCGTTCCTGTACTACCAGTTCTGAGGCGGGGGAATAACCGCGCGCGTCCGGACATTGGGCGATAAGCATGAATCGAGCTGGCCCACTCGGCGCAACCCGCGAGGCGCCCGCCAAGGGAAGTTCGACGGAGCGTGGGCAACGTAGGCTTCCGTACCGGCAAGCGAACGTCAACTGTCAATATTAACCAGGCCAAAATTTGTATCATAACTACCTTATGTAACCGACCTACTCCGTTCAGGTACACAGTGTGGTAGGACAGAGATTGCACAACCGACAGCTTCTACCGTGCTAACGGAGAAATAGGTTACTTCGGGTGGGGGTAACGTGACTCGCTCTTCGGGGCCGAACGACCTGGAGGGGTTGTGACCTCCGGGGGAACGTTGCGCGCGCTCGTGAGCGACCGCGAGTTCCGCGGGCTGTGGATCGGCTCGACGGTGTCCACCGCGGGTGACCAGCTCGCGGCCGTCGCGCTGTCACTCCTGGTGTTCGAGCGCACGGGATCCCCCCTCTGGACCGCCCTCACGTGGTCGCTGACGCTGTTCCCACCGCTGATCGCGGGTCCGCTGCTCGCCTGGCTCGCCGACCGCTTCCCCCGCCGCACGGTGATGATCATCTGCGCCTGGCTCCAGGCGGCGATCGTCGGGCTGATGGCCCTGCCGGGGATGCCGCTGTGGCTGATGATCGTGCTGCTGGTCGCCGTCCAGATGGTGGCCTCGCCGTTCCTCGCCGCGCAGGAGGCGAGCCTGCCGTCGGTGCTCCCGGACAAGCGCTACGACGACGGGGTGGCGCTGTTCGGCACGTCGGTCGACGTGGCGCAGATGGCCGGGCTGGCCGCCGCGGGGTTCATCGTGACCGCCTCCAGCCCCAGCGTCGCGCTCGCCATCGACGCGGTGACGTTCGTGCTCGTCGCGATCCTGGTGCACACCTCCGTGAAGCACCGGCCCGCCGCCGACCCCCGTCGGCACCGCAAGGCCGACACGTCCGGCGAACCGCCCCGCCAGGGCGTGTTCACGCTGCTCGTCACGGAGCCGCGGCTGCGCAGCCTGATGGGCATGCGCCTGCTGGCCGGGCTGGCCATGGTCCCCGAGGGCCTGGCCGTGCCGCTGGCCGCGAGCCTCGACGCCGTGTGGGCCGTCGGGCTGATCCTGGCCATCGAGCCCGCCGCGAACGTCCTGGGCGTCGCGGTGCTGTTCCGCTGGGTTCGGGAACCCGCCAAACGGGAGCGGTTGATCGGACCGCTCGCTATTCTGTCGTTGGCGCCGCTGGTCATGTTCGCCTTGAACCCGAACCTGACCTGGACGATCGCCCTCCTCGTCATCGCGGGCATGGCGGGCGCGTACCACACGCCCGCGCGTTCGGCCTGGATGAGAATGCTGCCCGACGCGTACCGCGGCCGGGCATACGGAATCGGCAGGGCCGCCCTGCGGTCCAGCCAGGGTGGCGGCATGGCGGTGGCCGGAGTGGTGGCCCACGCTGTGGGCTCCATCACCGCGACCATCGCGGGCGCCGGTGGCATCGGGCTGCTTCTCGCAGCCCAGGCCACGCTCTCCTGGCACCGGGCACGGATGCGCGGCGACCGGAAGGTGGTGGTCAGCTGAAACGGACTCATCACATATCGCGATTGTCAAACATGACAGCCCCTTCGTGCGCGTCCAGCGAGGATTCGGATACGTACGGTGAGATTCAGGCCCCTAACTGAAGGGAGGGTGGTCTCACATGTCGCGGTTGCGCATGGCAAACCCTCCTTCGCACGGTGGTCGGGCAGCGACTGGTGCAAGTAGCGGGTACCCCAACTGCACGGTGGTGTGCGGACACCGCCGTGGGATTGTCGGGGGGACGTGGTGAAGAACAGTTTGACTGACGACCAGCCCTCCAGGGCAACTCGTTGGGTACCGATCGGGAACTGGGACCTCTGGACACTGCGGCCCGCGGCCCTCGCGTTCTTCCTCCTGGTCGAATCGGCCGTAGCGGGAGCCGCCATTTGGCTGCTCAGCGCGCTCGGCACCGTCTCGACCACGGACTGGATGCGGTTCGGCGCGATCCTGGTCGCGATCACGATTCACCTGGTGATGGTCAAGCGCGCCGAGGAGTCGCGCCGCAACGAGTCGGCGGGCCCGCACATCGACCTCACGTCGGTGTGGACGTTCGCCGCCGCCATCGCCCTGCCGGGCGGTCTCGCGGTCATCGTCACGCTCTGGATGCGGATCCTGATCCAGCCCATCGCGCGCCGCCAGCCGTACCGGTTCGTGTTCAGCTCCTCCAGCATCCTGGGCAGCACGATGCTGGCGTGGGCCGTGGTCCACCTCTCGGGCTTCTCCCTGGCCGCGACCGGCCACATCCCGACCGACCTCGGGCTCGTCCTCGTGCTCGCGCTCGCCGCGGCGCTGAACTGGTTCGCCCAGGTCGCCACCATCGCCATCGCGCTGAAGATCGTCACCCCGCACACCCGGCTCGTCGAGTTCCTCGGCTCGAAGAACGACAACATGCTCGAGGTCACCACCTTGGGCGCGGGCGCGATGCTGGGCATGCTGATCACATCGCACTGGGTCGGTCCTCTGTTGCTGGTCGCTCCCGTCATCCTGGTCAACGCGCTGCTGAACAACGCCGCAGAACGGCGGGCCCACCTCGAACGGCTGCTCAGCGAGCAGGAGCAGCTGCACCAGCAGCTCGCCGAGGACGCCCACACCGACTACCGGACGGGCCTGCTCAACACCAACGGCCTCGCCGAGTACGCGAACCGGCTCACCGAGCGGTCCAGGCACGACGGCCAGCCCGTGACGGTGCTCGCGATCGACCTCGACTTCTTCAAGCGCATCAACGACACGTGGGGGCACCCCGCGGGCAACGCCGTGCTCGCGGAAGTGGGCCGCATCCTGCGCGAGAAGCTCCGACCGGGCGACGTGGCCGGAAGGGATGGGGGCGAGGAGTTCCTCGTCGTGCTGGCCGACACAGGGCTCGCACAGGGCATCTCCATCGCCGAACGCATCCGGGAGGCCATCGCCGAGGCGACGGTGTCCACGACGGACAAGCACCGCAACACCGTGACGCTGCGGGGCCGGGCGCTGCCGCCCGTCGACGACGACGGCCCGGACGTGCGGGCGATCTCGGCGTCGATCGGGGTCGCGGTCGTGCCGGACAACGGCGACAGCCTGGCGCTGGCGCAGCACAGCGCGGACGCCGCGCTCTACGTGGCCAAGGAGAACGGCCGCAACCAGGTGCGGGTGGCCGACCTGGACATCGGCGCGGGCGCGCGGGTCTCGCTCCCCCCGCTCCCGGCGCTGCCCGTGATGCCGGTGCTGCCGGTGCTGCCGGACCTGCCCAGCCCGCGGACGGACCAGCAGGCCTCGGCGGACGACTCCCAGATCAGCCGGTCGGCCTGAGGCCCGGCGCTCAGGCCGCGACGGCCACCCTGCGGTCGCCGATGCGGCGGACGCGGACCCGGCCGACGATCCGGCAGCCCACGTAGATGGCGAACGAGATCGCCGTGACGAACGCGCTGACCGGCAGGCCGGGCGCGAGCGAGAGCACGATCCCGCCCAGCACGGCGACCTCGGCGAACAGGACCGAGAGGACGGTCGCGCGGCCGGGGCTGGACGTGACGCGGCACGCGGCCGCGGCGGGCGTGATCATCAGCGCCAGCACCAGCAGCGCTCCCACGATCTGCACGCTCAGCGCCGTGGCGATGCCGACGAGCACGGCGAACACCGGCGTGAGCACGCGAACGGGCACGCCGCGGGCGGCGGCCACGTCGGGGTCGACGCTGGCGAACAGCAGCGGCCGGTAGAGGAACGCGAGCACGAGGAGCACGACGGCGGCCGTGCCCACGAGCTGCCACACGTTGTCCGCCGCCACGCCGAACGGCTGACCGACGAGCAGGCCGAACTTGGTCGTGGCGCGGCCGTCGTAGAGGGCGAGGAACAGCACGCCGAGCCCGAGTCCGAACGCGAGCACCGCGCCGATCACCGAGTCCCGTTCGGAGTCACGCTGGCTCAGCAGCCCCAGCAGCAGCGCCGCGAGCACGGCACCGCCGACGGCCCCGTAGCCGACGCTGACGCCGAGCAGCAGGGCCGCCGCGCCGCCGGTGAAGGCGAGCTCGCTGGTGCCGTGGACGGCGAACGACATCTTGCGGGTCACCACGAGCGGCCCGAGGACGCCCGCGAGCAGGCCGAGCACGGCCCCCGCGATCAGCGCGCGGTGCACGATGTCCAGGCCGAGCAGCTCCGCCGTGAGGCCGAAGTCGAAGAAGGTGTCCATCAGCTCTCATCCACGACGTGGTGCGGCTGGTCCTCGCAGAGCTTGCCGGTGGCGCCGACGACCAGGACCTGGTCGCGCACCCGCACGACGTCGACCGTGGTGCGGTACAGCTCCGACAGGGTCTCCGACGTCATGACCTCGCTCGGCGGGCCGATCCGGAAGCGACCGTCCACCAGGTACAGGACCCGGTCCACGAGCGGCAGCACCGGGTTGATCTCGTGCGTGACGAACAGGACCGCGGTGTCGGCGGCCTTGCGGCGGGTGTCGATCAGGTCGCTCACGACCCGCTGGTGGGCGAGGTCCAGCGACAGCAGCGGCTCGTCGCACAGCAGCACGCGCGGGTCGCCCACGAGCGCCTGGGCGACGCGCAGCCGTTGCTGCTCGCCGCCGGACAGCAGGCCGATCGGGGCGTCCGCGTAGTCGGTGGCGCCGACGGCGGCGAGCACCTCGTCCACGCGGGCCCTGCGGTTCCTGCGGCCGCGCAGCCCGAGGCCCCACGTGTGCCCGTCGAGCCCGAGTCCGACGAGGTCGCGGCCGCGCAGCGTCAGCGTCGGGTCGAGCGAGCGCTGCTGCGGGATGTACCCGATCTCGCGGTTGCCCCGGCCCGGTGGCCTGCCCGCGATCTCCACGGCCCCGCCGGACAGCGGTTGGAGGCCGAGGAGCACCCGCATGAGGCTGGTCTTGCCGGAGCCGTTGGGGCCGAGGATGGCGAGGAACTCGCCCGGCTGGACCTCGAGGTCGAGGCCGTCCCAGAGCACGCGCCTGCCGTAGGCGAGGGCGGCTCCGCGCAGCGAGACCGCCCCGCGCGGCTGCGCGGGGCGGTCTGCCGGTGTCACGTCGGTGGTGGTCGACGGTGCGGTCGTCATGGCGTCATTTCTTGCTGAGGGCGGTGGACAACGCGTCCACCTGCTTCGTCATCCAGTCAAGGTATCCGGAAACGCCCGCGGGCAGGGTCTCGGTCACCCCGACGACGGGGACGCCCGCGGTCCCGGCCCGGGAAACGAGCTGCTGGGTGACGCTGTTCTCGGTCTGGGTGTTGTTCACCAGCGCGGTGACCTGCTTGCCGGTGATCAGGTCCGTGGCGGCGGTCAGCGCGGCGACCGGGACGTCGGTCTCGTTCTCGATGGCCTCGCTGAACTCGGTCGGGGTGGCGTCGGTGACGCCCGCGGCCTCGAGGAGGTAGTGCGGCACCGGCTCGGTGACGACGACCTTGCTGCCGGGGTGGTCCGTGCCGAGCTTCGCGACGGAGGCGGCGAGGGTGTCGACCTGCTGGTCGAACTTGGCCGCGTTGGCGGTGAAGGCGTCCTTCTGGTCCGGCGCGGCGGCGGAGAGCTCCTCGGCGACCTTGTCGGCGACCTTCTTGACGGTCGGCAAGTCGTACCAGACGTGCTCGTTGGTGCCGTCGGCCTTGCCGGAGAGGCCGAAGGCGTCGACCTGCTTGGCGCCGTTGTCGCCGGAGTCGGCGATGAGCTTGGTGAAGAAGTCGTCGTAGCCGCCGCCGTTGAACACGACCAGCTTCGCCTTGGCGAGCGCGGCCACGTCGGCGGGCTTGGACTCGTAGGAGTGCGGGTCGGCCGACGGGTCGTCGATGATCGAGTGCACGGTCACGGAGTCGCCGCCCACGGCCCGCACGACGCTGCCCCAGACGTTGGTGGAGGCCACCACGGCGACCTTGCCGTCGGCCGCGGCCGGTGCGTCGGAGCCACCGCCGCACGCGGTGAGGGCGAGCAGGGCGGCGGCGACGGCCGCGCCCGCGCGGAGGTGACGCAGCGTCATCAGTGAACTCCTCGACAGGGTGAAGCTTTGGGGATGGAAACCGTTGTCGAGTTCATCTTAGAACGGACGGCGACCACTTTGTCCAGCACCCCACGTGCGACGAGGGCCACCCGTCCTCGAACGGGTGGCCCTCGTCGGTGCTGCGGGTGGGTCAGTCGGTGAGGCGGTCGCCGCTCTCCGGGTGGAACAGGTGGATCTCGGACGCGTCACGCACAGCGACCTTGACCTCCTGGCCCAGCGTGGGCGGCGTGCGGCCGTCGACGCGGACCACGAAGCGCTCGGACGAGTCGCCGATCCGGACCGCGCCGTGCACGAGCGCGTCCGCGCCGAGCTCCTCGACGAGTTCCACGGTCATCGCCAGACCGTCCTCGGTGGACGACGACGGGATGATCCCCAGCGCCTCCGGGCGGATGCCGAACGTGACCTCGGACAGGCTCTTGCCGGACGCGGCGTCCAGCGCGGCGCGCGGCAGCGGCACGACGATGCCGTCGAGCTTCGCGCCCTCGGCGGTCAGCGGAACGGTCTTGAGGTTCATCGCGGGCGAACCGATGAAACCGGCGACGAACGCGTTGGCGGGCTTGTCGTACAGCGCGCGCGGGGTGTCGCACTGCTGGAGCAGGCCGTCCTTGAGGACCGCCACGCGGTGACCCATGGTCATGGCCTCGACCTGGTCGTGCGTGACGTAGATCGTGGTGGTGCCGAGGCGCTGCTGGAGGGCGGCGATGTTCGCGCGGGTCTCCACGCGCAGCTTCGCGTCCAGGTTGGACAGCGGCTCGTCCATGAGGAACACGGCGGGCTCGCGGACGATCGCGCGACCCATCGCGACGCGCTGGCGCTGGCCGCCGGAGAGCGCCTTCGGCTTGCGGTCCAGGTACTTGGTGAGGTCGAGCAGCTTCGCCGCCTCGCCCACCTTCTCCTTGATCTCGGCCTTGTTGACGCCGCGGAGCTTGAGCGCGAAACCCATGTTCTCGGCGACGGTCATGTGGGGGTAGAGCGCGTAGGACTGGAACACCATCGCGATGTCACGGCCCTTCGGGGGGACGTTCGTGACGTCCTTGCCACCGATCTCGATGGCACCCTCGTCGATGTCCTCCAGGCCCGCGAGCATGCGGAGAGCGGTGGACTTGCCGGAGCCGGACGGGCCGACGAGGACGAGGAACTCGCCGTCGGCGACGTCCAGGGACAACTCGTCCACCGCGCGGACCGGCGGGTTGCCGGAGAAGATCCGCGAAGCCTTGACGTACGCGACCTCAGCCATGTGACGCACCTTTCCAATCCCAAGCGATGAGGCCAACGTATGGATTGCAAGCGCTTACGGGAATGGGGGGATTGGTCTAGTTCTGGTGAGGTGGGATGGGCCTGGGGGGCGGTGTCCGCTTGCGGGCCCGTTGGAGTGGTCCGGTGCTTCGGGGTCAACCCCCGGTTGCGCCGATTGTCCCACCCTCTTTCGTCTTGTCAAGGCGGGAAAGATGCCTTGACAAGACGAAAGAGGGTGGGGGCGCAAAAACAACCGGGGGCCGCCAGGGGTGGGGGTTGAAAGAACCTGCCGGCATGGTCCGGTTGGTGCGCGGTGCGAGTGCCGGCCGGGGGCCGGAAGATGGACAGAGCAGTTCCGATCGGTGCGAGTTCTAAGACACTTGCTCAGCCCTTCACGGCTCCGGAGGCCAGGCCGGCGACGAGGAAGCGTTGTACGAGGTAGAAGACCGCGATGGCGGGGATTGCCACCAGGATTGAGGCGGCTGCCAGGTGGCCCCATTCGGTGCGGTTCTGCTGGACGAAGACCTGTAGGCCCACCGCCAAGGTCTTCGACTCGTCTGCTGCTGACAGGAATGCCGAGGCGAAGGCGACCTCGCCCCAGGCGGTGATGAAGGCGTAGAACGCCGTCACTGCCAGGCCGGGTTTTGCCAAGGGGAGGATGAGGCGCCAGAAGACGCCGAACGGGGAGAGGCCGTCGACCCTGCCTGCCTCGTCGATGTCTGTTGGCACGGTGTCGAAGTAGCCCTTCAGCATGTAGGTGCAGAAGGGGACCGCTGTGGTGCAGTAGACGAGGACCAGGCCGAACTGTTCGCCTTGCAGGCCCAATGTGAGCAGGATGTTGTAGAGCGGGACGATGAGTACCGCGAACGGGAACATCTGGACCACGAGGAAAGACATCATCAGGGTGCGCTTGCCGGGGAAGCGGAAGCGGCTGGCGGCGTAGCCCGTTGTCGCCGAGAGGAAGACCGCTACCACCGTGGTCATCAGGGCGATGAGGACCGAGTTGCCGAACCAGGTCAGGAAGCTGCCCTTGTCGCCCGACAGGATGCGGGTGTAGTTGTCCAAAGAGGACTCGTTGAATAGCTTCGGGGTGGTCTCAACCGCTCTCGCGTCTGGTTTGAACGAGGTGACCAGTACCCAGAAGACCGGGAACACCGCGATCAGGGAGGCGATCGCCAGCGTCGCGTGCAAGGCGGTGCTGGCGGCGCGTGAGCGTTCGTGGCGTTTGTGGGCCACGCGGTCCGGGCGGACCACCTTGAGGGAGCTGGCGTCCAAGGTCATCTACCACACCTCGCCTTGCTTGCGCAGTGCTCGGCGGTACACCCCGGCGAACACCAGGAGCACCGAGAGGATCAGCACGCCGTAGGTGGACGCGATGGCGTAGTCGCGGGACGCGCCCGAGAAGAAGCGTTCGAACGCGTAGGTCACCAGGATCCTGGTGTTGGGGTTCGGGCCCGTGATCAAGTAGATGATCGCGAACATGTTGAACGTCCAGATGATGCCCAGCAGGACCACGGTGCTGGAGACCGAGCGCAGGCCCGGCAGGGTGATGTGGCGGAAGCGCTGCCACGGGGTGGCGCCGTCCACCTCCGCCGCCTCGTAGAGGTCACCGGGGATGGACTGGAGGCCGCCGAGGAGCGCCACCATCATGAACGGGACGCCCAGCCAGACGTTGACGATGATGACCGCGACCAACGCCCAGTCGTTCTGGCCCAGCCAGACCGGGGGGTTGTCGACGCCCACCGCCCTCAGTGCCTGGTTGATGATGCCGTACTGGGCGTTGAACATGTACTTCCACGTGAACGCGCTGATGAACGCGGGCACCGCCCACGGGAGGATCAGCAGCACCCGGTAGACCGACCTGCCCCTGACCTCGCGGTTGAGCAGCAGCGCCAGGCCCAGGCCGATGACGTAGTGGAAGAAGACGCAGGAGAACGTCCAGATCAGCGTGCGGACCAGCGTGGACCAGAACGCGCCGTAGCTGGTGTCGCCGGAGAGGACGTGGGCGTAGTTGCGGAAGCCCACGCCGATGTAGGTCGCCGCGCGGTCGAGGACCGGGTTGGCGATGTTGGCCTCGTTGATGTTCGTGAAGGTGAAGAAGACGCCCTGCGCCAACGGGTAGAGCACCAGCACGGCGATGACGACCACGACCGGCAGCACCATCGCGTAGGCGTACCAGTGGCGTTCCAGGAATCTGCGCACGGAAACCCCATTCCCCGAACGGGAAGGCCGCGGGCGCGGGGCCCGCGGCCGCCCGGTCAGCCGATCGAGTACTCGGGGACGACCTGGTCCTGGTAGGCCTTGGCGACCTCGTCGAGCGCGGTCTTGGCGTCCTTCTTGCCCGCGAGGAAGTCGGCGTAGGCGATCTTCAACGGGTCGAAGAGCTGGCCGCCCTCGGGGATCCACGGTCGGGCGTGCGCGGCCTTCGCGACCGGCTCGAACGCGGCCACGACGGGCTGCGCCTTGACGTCGGCGTTGTCGTAGGCGGACTTGCGGGTGGGCAGCAGGCCCAGCTCCTTCGCCACCTGCACTTGCGCGTCCGTGCCGCTCATGCACTGGATGAACTTGACCGACGACGCCTTCGCCTTGGTGCCCTGGCGGATGACGTAGTCGTGGCCGCCGACGGGGGCGCTGCCCTTGCCCGCGGTGTCACCGGGGACGGGGGCGATGCCGAGGTTCGTCGCGTCGGTGAAGGCCGCGCCCTTGAGGTAGTCGGCGACCGACCACGGGCCGTTGACGACCATGGCGACCTCGCCGGAGGAGAACCCGGCCTGCATGTTGTTGTAGGAGTTGCTCGGGTCCAGCGCGGTGGACGCCGCCTTGGCGTCGAGCAGGCCCTTCGCGGTCTGCAACGCCTTCACGTTGGCCGCCGAGTTGACCACGATCTTCTTCGAGTCCGCGTCCACGAGGTCGCCGCCCGCGCCGTAGATGAACGGCAGCGCGTAGTACGCGTCGTTGTTGAGGAAGAACGACTTCTCGCCGCCGAGCTTGGCGGCCACGTCCTTCACCTCGGCCCACGTCTTCGGCGGCTGGACGCCCGCTGCGGTGAGCAGCTTCTTGTTGTAGAACAGCGCGAGCGAGTCGGTGACCTGCGGGACGCCGTAGGACTTGCCCTCGAACTTGGTGGAGCCCAACGGGGTTTCCAGGAAGTCGGAGGTGTCCTTGGCCAGGTCGGTGTCGCTGAGGTCGACCACGAGGGAGTTCTTCGCGAGCTGCGGCACCCACGCGACCTCGGCGCGGAACACGTCCGGGCCCTGCCCGCCCTGCGCGGCGGTCTTGTAGTTGTTGAGCGCCGCGTCGAAGGCGACCGTCTCGGTCTTGACCTTGTACCCGCCCTTGGTCGCGCAGTCCTGGGCGATCTTGGTGAACACCGGGCTCTCGTTGGGGCCGCTGGTGTCCCAGAACGTCACCTCGCCGGTGTCGGAGCCCGTGTCGGTCGAGCCGCCCCCGCCGCCGCACGCGGTGAGGACCAGAGCGCCGGTCAGACAGGCTGCCGTGGCTGTCACGAGGGTTGTACGTCGCATCGTTGCTGTCGTTCCCTCCTGCTTGCCTCACCGACGTGTCGCGACGACGAGGATGTTGCAAGGATTTGCATCAAGGTTGCCGCGGATTTCATACCCGTGAACCCAAGGTGGTCAAGGGTTATCCCGTAGTTGCGCCTTAACGGACGAGGCCGGAAGTGTTAACCCAGGACCGTTCGGGTGTTTCGGTTGCAAGAACTTGCCGTCACGGAGCAGGCTTGCCCCGACACGAGGAGGCACGGTTGTCGGGGTTGTCCGAGATCGCCAGGGCCGCGGGGGTGAGCATCTCGACGGTCAGCCGGGTGCTGAACCGGCGGGCGGGCGTCAACGAGGAGACCAGGCAGCGCGTGCTGGCCGTGCTCACCGAGATGCCCTACACCCCGCGCGGACTCGGCGCGCTGCAGCGGACCGGCGTGATCGGCCTGCTCGTGCCCGAGCTGTCGAACCCGGTGTTCCCGGCGTTCGCCGAGGCCCTGGAGACGCGCGCCGCCCGGCTCGGCTACTCGTCGCTGCTGTGCAACACCCGCGGCACCGGCACGGCCGCGATGGGCGAGGAGGAGTACGTCCGGATGCTGCTCGCCAGGGGCGTCGAGGGCATGGTGTTCGTGTCGCCGGAGATCACCAACGTCGAGGTGCCGCTCGGTCAGGCGCCGCGGCCGAGCTACTACGCGAAGCTGCTGGCCGACGGCGTGCACATGGTGTTCGTCAACGGCGCGACGCCCGCGCTGGACGTGCCGGACGTGACCGTGGACGAGCAGCTCGCCGGCTACGCCGCCACGCGGCACCTGATCGAGCTCGGCCACCGGCGGATCGGGTTCGTGTCCGGCCCGTCGCGGTCGCTGCCGTCCCGGCTGAAGCGCGCGGGCTGGGCGGCCGCGCTGGAGGAGGACTCGCTGCCCGCGGAGTCCGAGTTCGTGGCGCACGGCCCGTTCGGGCCCGCGGGCGGGGCGGCGGCGCTGGGGACGCTGCTGGACACCGTGCGGCCCACCGCGGTGATCTGCTCGTCGGACCACATGGCGCTCGGCGCGCTGCGGGAAGCGCACCAACGTGGGCTTTCGGTGCCGGAGGACCTGTCGATCGTCGGGTTCGACGACATCCCGCCCGCGTCCTACTGCTCCCCCTCGCTGACCACGCTGGCGCAGCCGATCGAGGAGATGGCGGCCGCGGCGGTGGACGAACTGGTGAACCGGCTCGATCCGGACAGGAAGAGGCGCGGATCGGGCAACTACACGCGGGTCTTCCGGCCTAGGCTGGTCCCGAGGGAGTCCACGGCCCCTCCGGGGCACCCCTAATTGGTCCAGACCAAATACTCTCCACGCAAGACGGTCCGACCTGGGCATACGCAGTAACCTCGTGACGCACGTCCCGACTTGCTTCTGTAATTGGTTCTGAACCGTTACGGTCACTCCATGGCGCGGTCGATGCATGTGCGACGTCCGGCGACGCTGGCCTCCTTGGCCGCTGAGCTGGGCGTTTCCCGGACAACGGTGTCCAACGCGTACAACCGGCCCGACCAGCTCTCGCCAGAGCTGCGTCGACGGGTGTTGGAGACGGCAAGGCGACTCGGATATCCGGGCCCGGACCCCGTGGCCCGGTCACTGCGGACCCGAAAAGCGGGCGCGGTCGGGCTGCTGCTCACCGAGAACCTGTCCTACGCGTTCCGCGACCCGGCGGCGCTCGGGTTCCTGGAGGGCCTCGCGCTGGCGTGCGAGGACGCGGGGACCGGACTGATGCTGATCCCGGCGAGCCCGGAGCGCGAGGACGTGGCGGCGGTGCACCGCGCGGGCGTGGACGGCTTCGTCGTCTACTCCGTGCCGGACGACGACCCGCACCTCGCGGCCGTCCTCGAACGGCCCGTGCCGACGGTCGTCTGCGACCAGCCGGACATCGGCAACGTCGACCGGGTCGGCATCGACGACCGCGCCGCCATGTACGAGCTGGCGCAGCACCTGATCGCGATGGGCCACCGCCGCGTCGGCGTGGTCTGCATGCGCCTGGCGCGCGACCGCAACGACGGCTACGTGTCGGTCGACCGGCAGCACGCCGCGCACTTCCACGTCCAGCGCGCGCGCCTCGCGGGTCTCGCGATGGCGTTCAGCGAGGCGGGCGTGGACTGGTCGAAGGTGCCCGTGGTCGAGCGGTTCGACCACAACACGGCGTCCGGCGAGTCCGCCGCCGCCCAGGTGCTCGACCGCGATCCGTCCATCACGGCGCTGATCTGCACCTCGGACATACTGGCTCTCGGCGCGATGAACGAGGCCAAGCGCCGCGGCCTGCGCGTGCCGGAGGACCTGACGATCACCGGGTTCGACGGCATCCAGGAGGCCGAGCGCGTGGGCCTCACGACGGTGCGGCAGCCGGTGCTGGAGAAGGGCCGCGCCGCGGGCAAGCTCCTGCTCGACGTCGGCGAGCGCACCCGGCCCCGCTCGGTGAACCTGAGCACGGAGCTGATCGCGGGTTCGACGGCCGCCGCTCCCCGGACGATCACCGAGGAGCGCTGGTTCGGGCCGTGATCAGCTGAGCCGGAACACCACGGGGTTGCTGGCCTTGCCGGCGACCTTGGCGACGAGCAGGTAGTCGCCCGGCCCGACCCTGCTGTGGGTGCGGCAGCCCTCGTCCGAGGTGCTGCCCGCCCAGGTCAGGCCGTACGTGAAGACCTCGCGCGGCTGCATGACCCGCACCTCGGAACCCTCGGTGGCGAAGCAGTGGTTGCTCGACCACAGCTGCGTAGCGCCGTCGGCGCTGGTCACGACCAGTTCGCGGAGCGCGCGGCCGATGTCCTTCGTGCACGGCAGCGCGCCGACGTTCGAGACGTGGATCTTGAACTCGGGCTGCTGGCCGACCTCGTAGCTCGGCTTGGCCACCTCGGCGGCGACGTTGACCGACGCGTCGTCGCAGGCCGCGGGCGGTCCGGGCGGCGGGGTGGGCGTCGGAGGGGCCGCGGGCGGCGGGGGTGGCGGCGGTGACGTGCCGGAACTGCTGGGCGGCGCCGTGGACGGCGGGGTCGACGGCGGCGTGGACGTCAGCGCCTGCAACTCCGGCTGCGGGTCCGAGTGGCCGACGAGGCTCGCCACGAGCCAGATCACGAGGAGCAGGGCGACGAGCGACGCGCCGAGCGCTATCGCTCGACGACGCCAGTACACCGAGGCCGGTCGCGGCCCTGTGGGCTCGATCACGACACCGACGGTAACCGGGTGGACCCGTCGCGGGCGGGACGCTGGAGTAACCCGATGCGGTGAAAGGTGACGTTCGTCGAAAGCCCTTGGCACCTGCGCGAACACCCGTTGCAATGGTGGGGAACAGGAGGTGTGCCGTGACCGCGATCGACGAGTTGCTGCGCCGCAACGACGACCTGGGCAACATCGTGCCCGGAGACCGCTCGACCCCCAAGCCGTCCCTCCAGGTGGCCATCCTGACGTGCATGGACTCCCGCATCCGGGTGTTCGAGATCTTCGGCCTCAAGCAGGGCGAGGCCCACGTCCTGCGCAACGCGGGCGGGGTCGTCACCGACGACATGATCCGCTCGCTCGCGCTGTCGCAGCGCAAGCTGGGCACCCGCGAGGTGCTGCTGGTGCACCACACCAACTGCGGGCTGGAACTCGTGACCGAGGACGGGTTCAAGGACGAGCTGGAGACGGACTCCGGGATGCGCCCCACGTGGGCGGTCGAGGCGTTCCGCGAGGTGAAGGACAGCGTGCGCGGGTCGATGAACCGCTTGCGGCACAGCGCTTTCCTGCCGCACAAGGACCAGGTGCGCGGGTTCGTCTACGACGTGCGCACCGGCGTGCTCACCGAGGTGGTGTGACGGTCAGGGCGATCTTGCCCTGACGCGGTCCCGGCGCGGAGTGGGCCTCGGCGGCCCGCTCCCACGGGAACACCGCCTGCACGGGAACGTGGAACCGGCCTTCGTCGGCCAGGGCGGCCGCCGCGGCGAGTCCGTGGCGGCCGTGGGGCTCGCCGCCGAAGTCGCCGACCGAGAGCCGGACGCCGTTCTCCGGGCCGGTGAAGTCGGCGAGGGTGACGACGCGGGCCTGGTCGCCGGTGAGCGCGACCAGGTCGGGCAGCGTGCCCTTCCCGATGACGTCGAGCGCCCGGTCGACCTCGCCGTTCCACCGCACGCACGGGATCGCGCCGAGTCCGGTGAGGAACTCGTGGCTCTCGGGCCTCGCCGTGCCGATCACCTTCGCGCCGCGGGCCACCGCGAGTTGCACGGCCACGCTGCCGACGCCGCCCGCCGCGCCGTCGACGAGCAGCGTCGATCCCGGCCGCACGTCCAGCAGGTCCAGCGCGCGGGTCGCGGTCTCGATGCTCGTGCCGCCCGCGCCCGCCTGCTCCCACGGCATCGCCGGGGGCTTCGCCGCCCAGAACGCCAGCACGGCGAACTCCGCGCTGGCCCCGCCGAGCCGCTTCACGTCCACCGAACCGAACACCTCGTCGCCGACCCGGACCCCGGTGACGCCCTCGCCCACCTCGTCGACGACTCCCGCCGCGTCGACTCCGGGGACGTGCGGCAGGACCGCCGCCGCGGACTTCCCGGCGCGGATCGCCATGTCGACCGGCGACACCCCGGCGGCCCGGACCCGGACGCGCACCTCCCCCGGCCCGGCGTGGGGCTCGGCGAACGGGCCGACGAACAGGACCTCGGGCGGACCGAACCGGTCGAACTGGACTGCGAGCACGATGGCCTCCTTCCCGGCCTACGGTAGGAGCGAAGGGCTCGGTCGACGCGAAGTGAGAAGCACGGGAGCGGCAGTGACTCGGAAACGCCGGGCGGACGCCGAGGAGAACCGGCGGCACGTCCTGGACACCGCGCGGGCCGCGTTCGCCGCCGACGGCGCGGACCTGCCGATCCGCGAGGTCGCCCGCCGCGCCGAGGTCGGCGTCGCCACCGTCTACCGGCACTTCCCGTCCCGGCAGGACCTGCTCGCGACGGTCCTGGACGAGCAGGTGCGGCGGTGCGCCGACCGGCTGCGGGCCGCGCTCGCCGACCCCGACCCCCGGCGGGCGCTGCGCGACACGATCGTCTGGTTCGGCGAGGGCCAGGTCCGCGACCGCGGCCTCACCGAGGCGCTGCTGGCCCCGCGGTACGCCGAGCAGCGCCGCGCGCACGCCGAGGCGTTCGCCGAACTGGTCCGCCGGGCCCGCTCGGACGGATCCGTGCGCCCGCGGGTGACGGTCGAGGACGCCCGCGTCGCCCTGATGGCCATCGCGTCGTTCCGGGGACTGCCGGTCGACGTGGCGGCACCCGCGGTCCGACGGCTGACCGACCTGCTGCTCACCGGTGTGCTGCACGAGGGAACGAGCAGGTCCGAGGCCTGATCTCGCGGAACTGTCGGACCCCCGCGTTACGGTCGTGACTTCGGGGGCCCATCCCAGGGCGCCCTAGGCGTCGTGGGGAGCGGGTCGTGGTCCTACGGTGCACGCCATGAACGCGACGGAGTTGCGGCTGGAGATCGACGGGCTCGGCGGTGCGGAGTGGACGACGTGGCCGCACGCGTACGGCAGCGCCCGCGACACACCCGGTCACCTGGCCGCGCTGCTGGGCGACGACGAGCAGGCCCAGGTCGCCGCCGCCCGTCACTTCGGGTCGGCCATCGTGCACCAGTCCAGCATCTGGCCCGCCAGCCCGGACGCGTTCGCGTGGCTCATCCGCGTCCTGCGCGTCCAACCGCCCCCGGTCGAGGTGCTGGGGAGTTGTCTGTCCGCCTTGGCCGAGGCGGGCGAGAACGTCGAGGACGACGACCTGGCGGAACTGTCCGAGGAAGGCCGGAAGTGGTTGGCCCGCTTCGCGACCACGCCGGACGAGGACCACGAGCTGGTGTGGGACGACTTCCTGGTCTCGGGCGCCGACGAGGACGTCTACCGGTGGCTGATGACCCGCATGGCGGCGTTGCGCCCGGAGGTGGCGGCGCTGCTCGAAGCGCTGGACGGGGTCGCGACGGCGGCGATGCTCGACGACGTCCGGCGGTCCTGGCTGCCATGACGGTGCGTCGAGCCCGTCGCGGGCCTGGTGGGTTCGTGCAGCGGGTGCGGGTCGAGCCGTCGTCCGACACCCGGCGGTACCCGTACACGTTGCCCGCGGTCAAAGCGCTGATCGGCGGCGGGCTCGACCTCGACGCGGGCGTGACGTTCCTGGTGGGCGAGAACGGGAGCGGGAAGTCGACGCTGGTCGAGGCCATGGCCGTGGCGTGCGGGTTCAACGCCGAGGGCGGCAGCCAGAACTTCCGGTTCGCCACGCGCGCCACCGAGTCGTCGCTGGGCGACGAGCTGGTGCTGTCGTGGTCGGGGCGCAAGCCGCGGACCGGGTTCTTCCTGCGCGCCGAGTCGTACTACAACGTGGCGACCGAGATCGAGAGGCTGGATCGGGCGGGCGGCCCGTCGCTGCTGCCCTCCTACGGCGGGGTGTCGCCGCACGAGCGGTCGCACGGCGAGTCGTTCGTCGACCTGGTGAGCCACCGGTTCGGGCCGGAGGGGCTGTACTTCCTGGACGAGCCGGAGGCCGCGCTGTCCGTCCGGGGGTGCCTGGCCGTGCTGGCGCGGCTGGCGGACCTCAGCAGGCAGGGGTGCCAGTTCGTGGTGGCGACGCACTCGCCGGTGCTGTTGGCGCTGCCGGAGGCGTCGATCTTCGAGATCGACGAGGACGGCACGATCGCCCGCACGGCCTACGACGAGGCGTTGCCGGTGCGGCTCATGCGGGAGTTCCTGGCGCGACCGGAGACCTACCTGCGCCACCTGCTCGCCGAGGACTCGTGATGAAGGCCTGGGCGGGGCTGCTCGCGGTGGTGACGGGGGTCCAGTACCTGGTGCTGGAGGCCGTCGCGGCGGCCGCGTGGCAGGACCCCGGCTACCGGTACGCCTACAACTACATCAGCGACCTCGGGGTGCCCGGTCCCCGGTCGGACAGCGGTCAACGGGTGATCGACTCGCCGTTGGCCGCGGTGATGAACACGGCGTTCGTCTTGCAGGGACTGGGTTTCCTGGTCGTCGGGCTGCTGTTGGCCCGGCACCACCCCCGTCGCCTGCCGATCACGGCGTTCGTCGTCGCCCACGCCGTCGGCAACGTCCTGGTCGCCGCCTTCCCCAGCTCCACCGGATCGAGCTTCCACGTGATCGGCGCGACCCTCGCCATCGCGGGCGGCAACGCGGCCGCGTTCACCATCGGCACCGCGAAGGGCAGTCCGCTGAGGGTCGTGAGCGCGGTGCTGCCCATAGCGGGCCTGGTCAGCATCCTGCTGCTCGGGCGGGTCGGGGCCGGGGAGATCGACGGGGTCTGGGAGCGCGGCGGCGTGTACTCGATCACCGCGTGGGAGATCGCGTTCGGGGTCGCCCTGCTGGTGGCGAGCCGCCGGCGCCTGGGAGAATCGGCGGCGTTATGAGCCTGGATACCGAGTTGGTGCTCGACTGGTTCGCCGAAACCGCCCGTGACCTGCCCTGGCGGCGTCCGGAGTGCACGGCGTGGGGCGTGCTGGTCAGCGAGATCATGTTGCAGCAGACGCCCGTGGCCCGCGTGGAGCCGATCTGGCGCGAGTGGCTGGAGCGGTGGCCCGTGCCGTCCGCGATGGCCGCCGCGAGCCAGGGCGAGGTCGTGCGGGCCTGGGGGAAGCTCGGGTACCCGCGGCGCGCGCTGCGGCTGCACGCGGCAGCGGCGGTGATCGCGGCCGAGCACGACGACGTCGTGCCGTCCGATGTGGACACCCTGCTGGGGCTGCCGGGGATCGGCGCGTACACGGCGCGGGCGGTGGCCGCTTTCGCCTACGGGCAGAAGGTTCCGGTGGTCGACACGAACGTGCGGCGGGTCGTCGCGCGGGCGGTGCACGGGGCCGCGGACGCCGGGCCGCCGTCGACGACGCGGGACCTCGCCGACGTGGACGCGCTGCTGCCGGAGGAGCAGGCCGCGGTCTACTCGGCCGGCCTGATGGAACTGGGCGCGTTGATCTGCACGGCGCGCGCGCCGCGGTGCGCGGACTGCCCGGTGTTCGGCGACTGCGCGTGGCAGATCGCGGGCAAACCGGCCTACGACGGGCCCGCGAAGGTGGCGCAGAAGTTCGCGGGCACGGACCGGCAGGTGCGCGGCCTGCTGCTGGACGTGCTGCGCGGCACCAGCGACGCGGTGCCCAAGGCGAAGTTGGACGTGGTGTGGTCGGACGCGGGCCAGCGGGAAAAGTGCCTGCACTCGCTGCTGGTGGACGGCCTGGTCGAGCAGACCGCGACCGGGCTGTTCGCGCTGCCCGGCGAGCACGACTGATGGCGCAGGGCGTGGTCGTCTTCTTCGACGACGAGGCCGACGCGGCCGTGCGGGCGTTGTGGCGGAAGCTGGCCGAGGTCGGCGTGCCGACCGACCAGAAGTTCCCGCCGCACCTGACGTACGCGCTGGCGGGGTCGATCCCGGCGAAGGCGCGGACCGCGCTGCGCGAGGAGCTGGGCAGGCTCTGGCTGCCGGGCATGGCGCTGGAGAACCTGTCGTCGTTCGCGACCAGCGAGAACGTGCTGATGCTGGCGGCCGTCGTCGACGGCGAACTGCTCGCGGTGCACTCGGCGATCCACGACGTGCTGGCGCGCAAGGTCAAGAACTCCTCGGCGTACTACCTGCCCGGCCACTGGGTGCCGCACTGCACGCTCGCGGTCGGCCTGTCCGACGAGCAGATGGTGGCCGGGTTCGGCGCGCTGCACCCGGTGTCGCCGATCCGCGCCAAGGTCGGGCGGGTGTGCGTGGTCGACTCGGCGACCGGCGAGGTCGACGAGCTCACCTAGCCAGGAACGCCTCGACGGCGCCGCGGAACACCTCCGGGGCCTCGTCGTGGACGACGTGGCCGGACTCGGGCACGAGCAGGTGCGTGCCGCCCGTCCGGCGGGCCATCTCGGCCATCTGGCCCGGACGCATCCCGCCGCGGCCCGCCTCGATGGCGAGAAGTGGACACGTCACGGCGTCGACGAGGTGCCAGTAGTCGCGGACGCCCCACTCGGCGGCGATCTCGTACAGGTCCTCCATGCGGGCCAGCAGGTGGTAGCCGTCGTCGCGCTCCTCGAAGAGCTCCTCCACGCGCGGCACGTCCACGACCGACCGCACGTGCGCGAGCGACCGGAACGGCACCGGCCACGCGTCGAAGTACCACTTCCAGTCCTCGACGGACTTGCCGGTGTTGTCCGGCACGACGTCCTCCACGACCAGCGCGGACACGAGTTCCGGGTGCGTGGCGGCGACGCCCAGCGCGTGCAGGCCGCCCATCGAGTGGCCGATGAGGACGGCCGGACCGAGGTCCAGTTCCCCGATGGTGTCGGCGATGTCGGCGACGAAGTCCTCGGTGCGCCACGGCCCGCCGCGGGCGTTCCGACCGTGGCCGCGGGCGTCGACGGCGACCACGCGGCCGTACGGCGTGAGCCACCGCGCGACCGTCCACCACGTGCTGGCGCGGCTCATCAGACCGTGCAGGAGGAGGATCCCTTGGCCGGATCCGCCGAACTCGATGGTGCCCATGCGTGCATCATTGCCGCATGGCTATCAGCTCGAAGGCGCGCCCGTACCTGCTGATCCTCGCGGTCGTGCTGGTCGTCGTCGGTGTGGTGGTCGCCAAGCTCCCCGGCCAGACCGACGGGTCTGCCGTGGCGACGTCGACGTCCGCGACAACGCCCACCACTCCCCCCGGTGTGGGCGGTGACGGCGCCGGTGACCCGTACTACGCGACGGACGGCAACACCGGCTACGACGTGGACCGGTACGACGTCGCCATCAGCTACGACCCGGCGACGAAGAAGCTGGACGGCAAGGCGACGATCACCGCCAAGGCGACCGAGGACCTCACCAGGTTCAACCTCGACCTGCACAAGCTGACGGTCAGCGACGTGCGCGTGGGCGACCAGGTGGCGAAGTTCTCCCAGGAGGGCGAGCACGAGCTGGTGATCACGCCCGCCGCGGCGCTGGCGGCGAACCAGCCGTTCACCGTGGTCGTGGCGTACGCGGGCGAGCCGCAGGCGTTCGACGACAAGGCGCTGGGCACGAGCGGGTGGCAGATCTCCGCGTCCGGCGGGGCGTTCGCCGCGGGCGAGCCGCACTCGGCGACGGCGTGGTTCCCGGCCAACGACACCCCCAAGGACAAGGCGAAGTTCACCCTCGCCGCGCGCGTCCCCAACGGCTGGTCGGTGATCTCGAACGGCCGGGAGGGCGCGTCGGCCAGCGCGGACGGCTGGACCACGTTCAACTGGACCGAGGACACCCCGCTGGCGACGTACCTGGCGACCGTGGCGATCGACAAGTGGCAGTTCGAGCGGTCGGAACTGCCCGGCGGCACGAAGGTCGTCAACGCCTACGCGCCCGGCGCGGAGGGCAAGAAGGCGCAGCAGAACAAGCTGCCGGAGATCCTCGCGTTCCTGTCGGAGAAGTTCGGGCCGTACCCGTTCGACGAGGCCGGTGGCATCTACCTGTCGGACAACATCGGGTTCTCGCTGGAAACGCAGACCCGGCCGATCTACGCGCAGTGGGCCGACCTGGAGACCGTGGTCCACGAGAACGCGCACCAGTGGTTCGGCGACTCGGTGTCGGTGTCGACGTGGGCGGACATCTGCCTGAACGAGTGCTTCGCGAGCTACTCGCAGTGGCTGTGGGCCGAGGCCAAGGAAGGCGCGAACCTCGACGACCGGTACCGCGCCGAGATCGAGAAGCGCAAGGACAACGACGGCTACTGGGGCAACAAGCTCTACGACATGGGGCGCGGCAACGAGTTCCGCGGCGTGTACGACAAGGGCATCCTCGCGCTGCACGCGCTGCGCAGGCAGATCGGCGACTCGGCGTTCGACCAGGTGTTGAAGGGCTGGACGTCCCAGCACAAGGACGGCAACGCGACGTGGCCGGAGTTCGAGCAGCACGTGGAGAAGATCGCCGGACAGGACCTGAAGGGGTTCTTCGCGGCGTGGTTCCGGGGTGACCAGCGTCCCTCCGACGAGTACCTGCTGCCGGGCACGCTGCGCCGATAAGGTGGAGCGCATGGCAGTCGTGAAGATCAACGCGATCAAGGTCCCCGAAGGCGCGGGCCCCGAGCTGGAGAAGCGGTTCGCCGCCCGACTGGGCACGGTGGACCAGTCCCCCGGCTTCCTGGGCTTCGAACTGCTCCGCCCGGTCCAGGGTGACGACCGGTACTTCGTCTACACCCGGTGGGAGACCGACGAGGACTTCGAGAACTGGAAGAACGGCGGCGCGCGCGAGGCTCACGCGGGTGAGCGGGCGAAGCCGGTGGCCAGTGGCGCTGACCTGCTGGAGTTCGAGGTCGTGCTGAGCTCGACGCCCACCAAGGATGCTTGAGCAGGCAGCCGAGCTGCTCGCCCGTGCCGACGCGGTCCTGATCTGCGCCGGTGCGGGCATGGGGGTCGACTCCGGTCTGCCGGATTTTCGCGGGGACCAGGGGTTTTGGCAGGCGTACCCGCCCTACGAGCGGCTCGGCCTGAGCTTCGTCGAACTGGCCGACCCGGTGCACTTCGCTGATGATCCGGGGTTGGCTTGGGGGTTCTACGGGCATCGGATGCACCTGTACCGGGACACCGTGCCGCACGTGGGGTTTGATCTTCTGCGCGGGTGGGGGCTGGAGCAGAGGGTGTTCACGTCCAATGTGGACGGGCAGTTCCAGCGAGCCGGGTTCGTGGATGTGGCCGAGGTGCACGGGTCGATCCACCACCTTCAGTGCGTGGAGCCGTGTAGCGAGGACATCTGGGCGGCGGATTCGTTGTCCGTGGTGGTGGATGTGGAGACGATGCGCGCGGTGGGGCCGTTGCCGCGGTGTCGGAACTGCGGGGGGTTGGCTCGGCCGAACATCCTGATGTTCGGGGATTACGGGTGGGTCTCGTCGCGTAGTCAGGTGGCGTTGGACTCGTTGGCTGAGTGGCGGCGGGGGTTGCGCGGGAAGTCTCTGGTGGTCGTGGAGATCGGTGCTGGTAGCGCGATCCCCACGGTGCGGCGGCAGGCCGAGCTGGCCAGTGCGGCCAGTGGGGCGTTGATCCGGATCAACCCCCGGGAGCCTGAGGTGCGGCACGGGCGTGGGGTGTCGTTGGCGATGGGGGCCGCTGAGGCGCTCACAGAGCTGGCACGACGAACCGCGTGACGACCGCGCGGTGGTCGGTGCCGGGGATGTCGAGGACGTCGTAGGTGTCGACCGGGCAGCGGTTGTCCACCAGCACGTGGTCGATGGTCACCGGCGGTGGCCAGTAGGTTCCCGACGGCCAGGTCGGGGTGAGGCCCGCGCCTGTTTCGTCCGCGGCGTCCACGTAGCCGTTGAGGAGGAGTCTGCGGAGGCCTACGTGGTCGAGGGTGGCGTTGAAGTCGCCCGCGAGCACCCGCGGAACCCCGTTGAGGTCCCGATCCGGCAGGCCTGCCAACTCGCGCTGCCACGTCTCCGGTCCCCGCGTCACGACGGGCGGCATCGTGTGCACCGCGACGACCTCGATGTCCTGCCTGCCGGGCAGGTCCACCAGCGCGCCGGGCTGCCGCATCGTGGCGGGCGGCGTGAGGGTCTTGGCGGTCACCGGGTAGCGCGAGGCGATCCCGGACCCCAGCGCGGTCGTCTCGGCCTGGAACACCCGGTTCGGCAGCAGCGTCCGGAGGCCCGCCCGGTCGAGCGCGACCACCGCCTGCGTCGTGAGCTCCTGGAGGCTCAGCACGTCGACCTGGTTGTCCCGCACGGCTTTCACGATCGCCGACGCGTCGGCCTGCCCGAAGAGCATGTTCACCGACATCACCCGAACCTCGGTGCCGACGCCGTTGGGCCGCGAGTCCGGGAACGCCCTCGGCGCGACCGCCGCGACCAGCACCACGGCCACCAGCAGCACCACCGTGCCCGCCGCCCACCGGCGGAGCAGCAGCGCGAGACAGCCCAGAAGTACGCCGGCCGCCGTCGTGTACGGCGTGAGGGCGGTCGTGGCGACCATGTAGCGGGTGCCGTCGATGCCGAGCAGCCTGAGGCCCGCTGCCAGGAGGAACGCGATGGTCAGCAGGACGATGAACGCCGACAGGGCTCCGCCGCCTACGCGTCGTCGTTTTCGGACTTCGGTGTCGGCCACGTTGTCAGTGTGCCTGAAAGGTGTGGGCTGCGTGGGCGTTGTGGGGGCAACCCCCGATTGCGCCGATTATCCCACCCTCTTTCGTCTTGTCAAGGCTGGAAAGACGCCTTGACAAGACGAAAGAGGGTGGGGGCGCAAGAACAATCGGGGGCCGGCCGGGGTGGGGGTTAAAAGAACCTGCCGGCACGGTCCGGTTTGGGCGCGGTGCTAGTGCCGGCCGGGGGCCGGAAGATTTTGGTGCGGTTTCGGGCGGTGCGATTTAGATGTGGGGCGAGTTGGTCACGGGGTTTGGTTGGGGCCGGAGGCCCGGTGGCCACGGCTGCCGTCGCGGGTGGGCGGTGAGGGCTGGAGGTGCGGCGCCTCAGTTTTCAGGTTGCCTGCGGCAGAACGCTTGCAGTGGTTGAGAGTGCAGGGTTGCCTCCGGCAGGCCTACGAGGGTTGAGAGCGCAAGGTTGCCTGCGGCAGACAGCCTGTGGCGGTTCGGTCGAAGGGTTGCCTGCGGCAGGCCTGCTGCTCGTCGACGGCGAAAGGTTGCCTGCGGCAGGCCCACAGAAGTGGATGGCGCAGGGTTGCCTGCGGCAGCAGGCTTGAGAGCCGATTGCCTACCTGCTCGGGCTGGCTGGTTGGTTCGTGTCCGATTTTATTTGGGGGATTTGCCCCTTAAAATTGGAGATCGGGCAGGGCTTTGGGGCACTGCCTTTTGGCCCGATCAAGGGGCAAATCTAGGGGCCCCAAATCAAATCGGACACAGCACGCTGGAAATCGAAGCCAGTGAGTAGGCGAGCTGGAAATCGAAGTCACTGGGCGGCCCAGCTGGAAGCCGTAGCCGCCGAGTAGGCGGGCTGGAAGCCGTGCCGCTGGGTGGCCCGGCCGGAAGCCGCAGCAGCTGGGTGACCAGGCTGGGAATCGAAGCCGGTGAGTGAGCGGGCCGGGAATCGAAGCCGCTGGGTGGCCCGGCTGGAAGCCGCAGTCAGACACCCGACCAGGCTGGAAGCCGCAGCCACCCAACCCACGCGACACCCCCAGAACGCCGAAACGCCCCCGGCCAAAGGCCGGGGGCGTTTCGGGAGGCGTGAACTACTCGCCGACTGCTTCGGAATCGCCTGCCGGGTCGCTGCCGGCCGAGGCCGAGAGCTCTACCGGCGGGGAGTCCGGGACGCGGTTGGGCTTGGCTTCGCCGCGGAAGACGAAGTGGGCCTTGTCGTCCGGGGTGCCTTCGCCGTCCCAGCCCTCCACGTCGGTGAGGACGATCTGGCCGGCGGTGAGTTCGCCGAACAGGATCTTCTCCGACAGGGCGTCCTCGATTTCCCGCTGGATCGTGCGACGCAGCGGGCGGGCGCCGAGCACGGGGTCGAAGCCGCGGGTGGCCAGGAGCTTCTTGGCCCTGTCCGTCAGCTCGATCGCCATGTCCTTGTTCTTCAACTGCGCCTCGACGCGGTTGATCATCAAGTCCACCATCTCGATGATCTGGTCCTGCGTGAGCTGGTGGAAGACGATGATGTCGTCGATGCGGTTGAGGAACTCCGGCCTGAAGTGCTTCTTCAGCTCGTCGTTGACCTTGTTCTTCATGCGCTCGTAGTTCGACGCGCCGTCCTGGCCCGTGGTGAAGCCCAGACCCACGGCCTTGGAGATGTCGGACGTGCCGAGGTTCGACGTGAAGATGATGACGGTGTTCTTGAAGTCCACCGTCCGGCCCTGGCCGTCGGTCAGACGACCGTCCTCCAACACCTGGAGCAGCGTGTTGTAGATCTCCTGGTGGGCCTTCTCGATCTCGTCGAACAGCACCACGGAGAACGGCTTGCGGCGCACCTTCTCGGTGAGCTGCCCGCCCTCTTCGTAGCCGACGTAGCCGGGAGGGGCACCGAACAGCCTGGACGCGGTGTAGCGGTCGTGGAACTCACCCATGTCGATCTGGATGAGCGCGTCCTCTTCACCGAACAGGAACTGCGCGAGCGCCTTCGACAGCTCCGTCTTACCGACACCGGACGGGCCGGCGAAGATGAACGAGCCGGACGGGCGCTTCGGGTCCTTCAGACCCGCACGCGTGCGGCGGATCGCCTTGGACACGGCCTTGACCGCGTCGACCTGGCCGATGATCCGCTTGTGGAGCTCGTCCTCCATGCGGAGCAGACGGGTCGTCTCCTCCTCGGTGAGCTTGAAGACGGGGATGCCGGTCCAGTTCGCCAGCACTTCGGCGATCTGCTCGTCATCGACCTCGGCGACGACGTCGAGGTCGCCGTCCTTCCACTGCTTCTCCCGCTCGGCCTTCTGACCCAGCAGGGTCTTCTCCGCGTCGCGGAGCTTCGCGGCGCGCTCGAAGTCCTGCGCGTCGATGGCCGACTCCTTGTCCCTGCGGACGTCGGCGATCTTCTCGTCGAACTCGCGCAGGTCCGGCGGAGCGGTCATCCGGCGGATGCGCATCCGCGCGCCCGCCTCGTCGATCAGGTCGATCGCCTTGTCCGGCAGGAACCGGTCGTTGATGTACCGGTCGGCCAGCGTGGCTGCCGCGACCAGCGCGGAGTCGGTGATCGAGACGCGGTGGTGCGCCTCGTACCGGTCGCGCAGACCCTTGAGGATCTCGATCGTGTGCTCCAGCGACGGCTCGCCGACCTGGATCGGCTGGAACCGGCGCTCCAGGGCGGGGTCCTTCTCGACGTACTTGCGGTACTCGTCGAGCGTGGTCGCGCCGATGGTCTGCAGCTCACCGCGGGCCAGCATCGGCTTGAGGATGCTGGCGGCGTCGATCGCGCCCTCGGCGGCACCCGCACCCACCAGGGTGTGGATCTCGTCGATGAACAGGATGATGTCGCCGCGGGTGCGGATCTCCTTGAGCACCTTCTTCAGGCGCTCCTCGAAGTCACCGCGGTAGCGGGAACCGGCGACCAGGGAGCCCAGGTCAA
>Ga0247771_1000130_pt1 | contig 29496 bp, 11 predicted proteins | sample UWRJL197509C6_FD_179948 | JGI IMG/M metagenome (GOLD analysis project Ga0247771, IMG submission 179948) | Plant litter microbial communities from Arlington Agricultural Research Station in Wisconsin, United States - UWRJ-L197-509C-6 | ecosystem: Environmental > Terrestrial > Plant litter >... | reverse complement strand
CCGCGCTTGCGCTCTCTTGCAACAACAGTTCCGAAAACAAGGGTACTGCCGGCACCGGCCGCGACTCGGCCTCGGGCCCCGCCATCCCCGACCGCAAGAACTTTCAATCCACCATCAACGGCAAGGGAACGGACCTCTACGTACTGAAGAACCATGCGGGCATGACCCTCGCCGTTACCAGCTACGGCGGCCGCTTCGTGAGCCTGCTGGTGCCCGACAAGGAAGGAAAGATGCGCGACGTGGTGGTAGGCTTCAAGGGCGTGCAGGACTATGTAGCCTCGTCCGAGCCTTATTTCGGCGCGACGATCGGCCGCTACGGCAACCGCCTCGCCAAGGGACAGTTCAGCATCGATGGGAAACCCTACCAGATATCGATCAACAACGGCCCGAACACGCTGCACGGCGGCAAGAACGGCTTCCAGTCGGTCGTGTGGGATGCGCGCCAGCCCAACGATTCGACCCTCGAGCTCACCTATGTTTCTAAGGACGGTGAAGAAGGCTTTCCCGGCAACCTCAACGTACAGGTGACCTACGGACTCACGGCCAATAATGAAGTGACGATGGAATATACCTATTCGTCCGACAAGCGCACCGTGGCCAATCTCACCAACCATGCCTTCTTCAACCTCAACGGCGAAGGCAGCGGCACCATCAACAACCACCTGCTGCAAGTGGATGCCGACCAGTACACGCCCGTCGATGCAACCCTCATACCGACCGGCAAGCTCGCGCCCGTAGCCGGCACCCCGTTCGATTTTACCAAACCCACGGCTATCGGCGGCCGCATCGACACTACCAACAACGAGCAGCTGAAATACGGCAAGGGCTACGACCACAACTTCGTGCTGCGCGCCGGCGTCACCACCGACCTGCACCACGCGGCCACCATCACCGGCGACCAGTCGGGCATTACGATGGATATACTGACGCAGGAGCCGGGCCTGCAATTCTACGGCGGCAATTTCATGCAGTCGAAGAACACGTTCAAGAGCGGGGCGAAGGATGATTTCCGCACGGCCTTCTGTCTCGAGACCCAGCACTTCCCCGATTCGCCCAACCAGCCCTCCTTCCCCTCGACCCTGGTCGATCCGGGCAAGGTGTATAAAACAAAAAGTATTTACCGATTTTCGGTGAACAAATAACTTCACTCCTAAACCACCACCATGCAATTAGGCGCGATCGACTACAGCATCATTGCCATCTATTTTCTCTTTGTCGTGAGCATCGGCTTTTTACTGAAGCGAAAGGTAAAGACGGGCAACGACTTCCTGATGAGCAACCGCAGCATACCGCTCTGGATTACTTCCCTGGCCTTCATCTCCGCCAACCTGGGCGCGCAGGAAGTACTCGGCATGGCTGCCAGCGGCGCCAAGTACGGCCTCTACACCACGCACTTCTACTGGCTCGGCGCGGCCTTCGCCATGATCTTCCTCGGTATCTACATGATGCCCTTTTATTACGGCAGCAAGGCGCGCAGCGTACCCGAGTACCTCAAGCTCCGCTTCGATGAAAAGACGCGCACGTTCAATGCGATCACCTTCGCCATCATGACGGTCTTCTCCTCGGGCATCTCGCTGTATGCGCTGGCCATGCTGATGCAAACCATACTGGGCTGGGATTTCAACGTGTCGATATGGCTTGCGGCCAGCATCGTGCTCGTGTATACGTATATGGGCGGACTTACCAGCGCGGTGTACAACGAAGTGCTGCAGTTCTTCCTGATCGTGCTGGGCATAGCGCCGCTGGTTTACCTCGGCATGCACCAGGCGGGCGGCTGGAGCGGCATCGTGCACAATGTCGAGAACGCCAAGCTCCACCTCTGGAAGGGCATGGGCAGCGCCTCCACCAATCCGATGGGCGTTGACGGCTTCAGCCTCGTGTTCGGCCTCGGCTTCGTGCTGGCCTTCGGCTACTGGTGTACCGACTTCCTCGTGGTGCAGCGGGCCATGATCTCGCGCAGCCTCAACGAAGCACGCCGCACGCCCATCATCGCGGCCGTGCCCAAGATCTTCATGCCCATAATCGTCATCATGCCGGGCATCATCCTGCTGGCCCTTCAAAAAACAAACACCGGCTTCGACCTGCCGACAAACGTGAACGGACAGGTGGACTATAACATGGCCCTGCCTACGCTGCTCCAGAAGCTGTACCCCAGCGGCATCCTGGGCGTTGGCATCACGGCGCTGATCGCTTCGTTCATGTCGGGCATGGCGGGCAACGTAACGGCCTTCAACACGGTGTGGACCTTCGATATCTATCAGTCGCATATTAAACGGAACGCCTCCGAGCAGCACTACCTGAACGTGGGCAAGGCCACGACCATCGTGGGCATCCTTATATCGGTGGCTACGGCCTACGTGGCGCGCCAGTTCAACAGCATCATGGACCTGCTGCAGCTCGTGTTCTCTTTCGTGAATGCGCCGCTGTTCGCCACCTTCTTCCTCGGCATGTTCTGGAAACGTACCTCGGCCAACGGGGCCTTCTGGGGCCTGCTTTCGGGTACGGGCGCCGCGGCCATCACGCACGGCCTCACGGTGGCCGAAGGCAAGGGCGGGTGGATCGCCAACGTGCATGAATTTTATTCCGGCACCTCGCAGGCCTTCAACATCGCGGGCATCGCCTTTATCGTTTGCTTTATCGTAACGGCCCTCGTGAGCATGGGCAGCAAGCCACGCCCCGACAGTGAGCTCTTTGGCCTTGTGTACAGCCTTACGCCGAAGCAGACCGACCGCGCCAAGCGCTGGTACAAGAACCCGCTGTGGCTGGGCGTGGCCGTGCTGATCGTGACCGTTATCCTCAACATCATCTTCTATTAACCTGATTGCATGAATAAGCTATTAGACCTCCGCTTTGTCATCGGCCTGTTCTTTACGGTCGTTGGCCTGATGCTGCTCGTATTCTCCCTTACCTCGGCTACGGTCCATTCGCCCGTTAATACGTGGTCGGGCATCGTATTCACCATCTTCGGCGTGCTGATGATAATACTGTCGTTCCAGAAAGATGCGAACGACGAGCTGCTGGACGAGAACCCTAACCGCAACACGGGCCACTAAACCGACGATCATTCCTGACGCATGAAGAACAGCAGAACCTGTGCAGCCGCCGGCCTTTCCTTCCAACGCGTATGGGCCGTGCTCGTCATCGCCCTGGGCCTTGCGGTGCAAAGCCGCGCCCAGCTTGTGCTTCCCGGCGATCATGCCGACCCCTCCGTAACCCGCATCGGCGATACCTACTGGGCCAGCTCCACCACTTCCAACTGGATGCCCGCCTTCCCGCTCATGCAGTCGAAGGACCTGGTGCACTGGACCACCACCGGGCATGTGTTCAATACCCTGCCGGACTGGGCCGATTATTATTTCTGGGCGCCGGAGATCAGCTATGAAAAAGGAAAAGTATATATATATTATTCTGCGCATAAAAAAGGCGGCAACCTCTGTATCGCCGTAGCCTCCGCCGACCGGCCCGAGGGTCCCTACCGCGACCACGGCCCGCTGGTTTGCCAGGCTGCCGGCTCGATCGATGCCTTTCCCATGCGTGATGAAAAAGGCAAACTTCACCTGATATGGAAGGAGGACGGCAACAGCATACGCAAGCCCACGCCGATCTGGATACAGGAGATGAATGAAGAGCGCACGGCCCTGCTAGGCGAGCCGAAAGAGCTCTTTCGCAACGACCGCCCCTGGGAGGGCAACCTCGTGGAAGGCGTGTCCATCCTGCGTCACGGCGATTATTTCTATGCCTTCTATGCGGCCTCCGGCTGCTGCGGCGCCGGTTGCGCCTACGCGGAGGGTGTGGCCCGCTCCAAAAGCCTGACGGGTCCCTGGGAGAAGTATGAAAAAAATCCCTTGCTCGTCAATGAGGGCGAATGGGTTTGTCCCGGCCACGGCACGGCGATAGAAAAGGGCGGCCGCTACTATTTCCTGTACCACGGCTACAGCGGCAAGACCCGTATTTATACGGGTAGGGAAGGACTGCTGAAAGAATTTCGCTTTACCGCCGACGGCTGGGTTGAGTTTATCGATACGCCGCTCGGATCGAATACGCCGCCGATGCAGGTGCGCGACGACTTCAACGGCAGCCGCCTCTCGGGCGACTGGGAGTGGAGCGTGTTCCAGCCCCTGAAGCAAAGACTGTCGAAGGGCAGCCTCGAGCTGAATGCCCTGCCGGCGCCGGCGGGTTCCTTTATCGGCCGCATACCGGTGCGGGCGGACTATACGGCGGGTACGGTGGTGGACCGTATTAATACGGGTGCCGCCGCGGGCCTGGCATTATTGGGTGATGAGAAGAATACGGTATCGGCCCTCGTAACGAAGAACCGCGTGCAGGTCATTATATTGAAAGATGGAAAGCAGTCGGTTGCTCAAACCTATACCTTGCCCGCAGGCAGCCTGGCCTATCTGCGCATGACGGTCCGCAACGGCAAGGACATCAGCTTTTATGCGGGCGCCAGCAGCAAGACCGTAAAGCTTCTCAATGCCGAGCCGCTCGACGGCAGCTTCCTGCCACCGTGGGATCGTGCGCCGCGCATCGGCCTCGTATCGAAAGGCGCTGCGCGTGACAAGGGCGTCTTCCGCGAGTTCACGATTGATTACAAGCAGTAGGGTTACTCTGCTTGATTCAGCTATATAAATGATTTTTCTGTATCAACTTATTTTAGGACGAGGCGAAACGGTTTTCAAAAGAGTCATTATTTGTTTGAGTGTTTACAAATCTATTGTCACAGATGTTATTGGGTATTCATTTAGCTTTTTGAGGATTGTTTTTACAAACGATATTCCTGCCGACCCGATATCTATCGTGAACTCGATTCCCGTAGGTACTAGCCCTCCGTTGCAATTATGCACGACACCATTTGCACGTCTTTTTTCCTCAGATTTTCTGTTATAGCTCTCTACCTCTCCATAGAGCGTATCAATGATTTCTTGTGCGGCAACTGTATCGGTTAGCTCGATGTGAAGGGTCATGGGCGTCCCAACTCCGTTTACGATAAGCCGATATGAAAGATTCTTTATTTTAAAGGGATGATCGATTGCGGCCTCGTGCACTTCTTCCCAATACAGGCTCGGCTTTAAGCCTTCGATCCAGCATTCCAGATCGCCTTCATCAAAGTCTTCATCATCGGTTCTTATGATTTTTCCGCTCCTGGACTTCCAGCAAAAATCTATAGGGTCTGTAAATTCGGGGAGAATCGATAGAGCTGTGTGTATTTTTGAAATGGGCCCCTGCTCGTACATTGGCCCGGCAAGGTCATAGGGTTTAAAGGTGCTTAGGCTTACTTTCGTACTCGGTTTCAGCCCCGCTTCCCGATAGAGGATTTCTTTAACGTTGTTTGAAAAATACTCGCAGAACTTCTTGCTGAAATAGATGCCATACTCGTTCCAAAAGGAGCGCATCTCGTCCGTACAATAGAAGAATCTCATTTCCATGCCAAGGCAGTTATAGGGCAATTGCAAAGCGGACGATTCGGTAGGCCAAAACAAAACAGGCCCAGTCGTCCAATATCCCTGCTCCTAAGGTAAGAAGATCCTCAACGATTGTTCCTACAATGATGGCAACCCCTGCGCCGATCGCAGCAGTTTTAATATAAGTCACGACATCCGGATTTTCCTGAAAAAACTCCGCAATAATTTGATCGCGATTGGCCCAATTGCCGTTGAGCCGATCAATAAGGTCTTGAAATTTATCAAGCACTGATACGGGGATTACTGTTGGCGCAGGCACCGGATTCATGGTGGTGATGTACGAATACAGGATAACGCCTGGACTTCCGAGCCTTGCTTGCAAATAGCGATTCGGCAGTATGGTAGGTAATACCACCGGCGAATAGGAAGAACCGGCAGTCCATACTGCTCCGCTCGGAAGTGTTGACATACAAAACAGATTTAGCCTTAGCAACATAATTAGGGCATCTTCCGCGAGTTCACGATTGATTATAAGCAATAAGATCACTCTTCATTTACCACCTGCAACAGTATGACCCAGCCTTTGGCTATGTGTCCCCATACGCGCAAATAATTACCTTTCTTTTTGCCTTGCTTCACGTTGCCGAACGCGTAGGCAAGGTCTTTTGCTTGCGACACGCCGCCGCCCAACGGGTCGAAATCGAAAAGGTTTAGGGCCGTCAAAGCCTTATGCAGCGCGGCTTTCGTCGTGATGGGTTGATGACCTTGCAGGTTGATCGTGCTTCCTTTTACGGCATAGTGTTCGAAGGCGGCGGCGCCTCTGGTGCGATAGGTCCTGATGAAATCCTGTTCCAGCTTTTCATAATCGGCTGTGGCGGCGGGCACGAGGCCGGCAATAGTGTCGGACTGCCGCGGGCCGAAGAGCGAGCCTTTATGCGTGGCGCCTATATCGACAAGGGCCTTCCATTCGCCGCGGCTGTTGCGCCGCCACACGGTGCTGTAGGCGCCGGCTGACAGCAGGTTGGCGCCGCTGCTATCCCGTACTTCGAAAGGGCCGGTAGTGAAGCCGAGGTCGTTGCTGGTGGAGACGGCGGCGCGGGCCGGTTCCCAATAAAGTTTCATGGAAGTTTCTTTCATGGCCGAGTACATGCGCATGCCGCTGCTGGCCTGGCCTTTGCTGAAGATGACGCTATTGGTATCGAGGTTGTTGATGAAGGAGCGGCGGATGCCGGAATCCTGCGCCTGGTGGGCAAAAGCGCGTTCGGCCGAGAGAAGCGAGGCATTCTGCGCATGCAGCGCCGGCGCGGCAAGGACCAGAAGAATAAAAATATTTTTCATCTGCGTGGTTTGGCGTTACTAACGTTTATGAATACACGTAAATTCGGATTTTACATGTCCCTTCTTTAAAGCTACGCTTTATCCAAATTACCGCATAAGGCCCTATGTGCACGGATTGCAGGCGCAGCAACTTTTAAAAACGGCTGACGTTTCGCCCAAGCTTATTTTGATTCGAAGACTATGGCCTCCACGGCGCCGGTAGCCGAGTTGATGACACCCGTATTTGTACGTTGGCTCGACATGCGCACCCACACGCCCCCGTAAATATCGCCGAAGCCGAAAGCGCCCCAGATCAGCTTGTGCGGTCCCCAGCCGCTGCCCGGCGCTGGCGCGCTGAAATCCAGCGAATCGCTGAACTCCTGCACGATAAACGCCTTTGTTTCCAGAGCCAGCATAATAGCTTCCTCCCAGGACTGATCGTCCATGAACTTGCCGACAAAAACGTCCTTGCCCTGAAAGCCGGTCGCAGCCTTGATCACGAAGCCCGCACGATTGGCGCGCAGCATGGGCAGCAGCCTGCAGGTGCGTCCTTCGAACGCCACCTCGCCATCGCTAACGATCTCGGTCCAGGGAATGTGGGCCAGCACCAGTTCGTTCTCGCGCGCGCTGAATTTACCCGCCGCGGCCAGCGTACGGAGGATGGCCAGGTTGGCCTTGTTCTTTTGCAGCACGCCGCCGATATGATCGGGGAAATACACCTTGTCCATGATGAAGGGACGCAGCAGCAGCGGCGACAGCCGGCCGAAGTCGGTGCCGAGGGCCAGCACGGCATGGATGGTGCGGTCGTTGAGCCGCACGCTGCCGTCCTCGCCGATCGACAGCGCATCGACGGGACCCACATAGGCGCCGCCGGAAAGGCCGCGGCTTTTAAGCTCGCGGCGCAGCAGGTCGTTGAAAAAAGCGCTGGCATTCTTTCGCGAGGGCTCGTGCTGCGCATTGCCCACCTCGATAAAAACATTCACCTGCGCGTCAACGCCTGAAACATATTGAAGAATTTTATCGACAAGAAATTTTATATAAAGTATCTGCGTATTCCTGGATTCGAAATCGCCGGCCGTGCTGTTGTCGCTGAGGGGCGCGTGCAGGCGGCGTATGAGGCCTTCGAAGCTATGCACCTGCCAGCCGCCGATAGACGTGCCTATGTTCACCTCCAGCACCTTGAAGCCGTCGGCGGTAAGGGTGAGGTCGAGGCGGCAGCCTATGTCTACGTATTTGTTGTGGCAGAGGAGCGCAAACTCGGTGAGCTGCTCGTTGCCGCCGAAATAAAAATCGGCCAGGCGCTGCACGTCGTCGTTAAAATAAAGGGCGGGTATGCGCGCCTGCAGGCGGGGCAGGATGATGGTCAGCTCGGCGAGCTCGCGGGCCTGCTGCGGCGTGATGATGACGGGCCATACGCTCACGGGGTATTCATAATGGCGCAGCAGTCCGGGTATCGAGCGGTCGGACGTATCGATGGTGTCGGCCGCCGGGCTGGCGGCGATCGTGAATGCCTGGTGCTTGTCGGCGAGGATGCTGTTCTCCGGCATGTTGTTCGTCATGATGGGCAGGTTTGCGGTTGCGCTAAAAATGGACCGGATCAGTTGGCGCGGTTCAGCAATTCTTCGTTCTCGAGGCGGCGGTCCTGTGCGGCCTTGACGGTGCTCTTGCCGAAATTATATACGAGGCCGATGCTGAGGCGGCGGCTGTCGTTGAACGTATAGAAGCGCGATACGAGGCGGGCCGTGCGGAGGTTGAAGCCGCTGATGTCATCCTTGAAAATATCGGCGGCGGTGATCGTGTACTGCAGGCGCTTCTGGAACAGGTTGCCCTTGAGCGCCAGGCGCACGAAGCTGCGCTTGCGCGAGAGGGCCAGGCCGTAGGGGCGGGGCGTGCGGTAGTTGATGCCGATGTCGAGCTTCATATCGTTGGGCAGGGAATAGGTGCTGTTCACGCCGAGCAGCAGGGCGAAGCCGTCGCTGGATACGAATTCGTTGCCCAATAGTCCATCGGTTTTATAATAGGTGCCGCGCACGAGCAGGTTGCCCTGCCAGGCCGAAGTAAGCCGGTAGTTATACGTAAGCGTGGTCGCATAATATTTCGCATTGAGGTTAACGACCTGCCATACCGTGGTGTCGCCTTTTTGTATCGGCAGCTGCGAGAAGGAGTTGTTGCTGCCGCTGTAATCGAGGTCGATAAAGAGCTTGTCGCGCAGGTTTGCGTTGATGTTGACGGCATCGGTATGCTGCGGCCTCAGGCCGGGGTTGCCCTGCAGGATGGTGTAGTTGTCGAGGTAGATGCGGTAGGGCGTGAGCTCGACGAAGGAAGGCCGGTTGATGCTCCGCTTGTAGCTCAACGCCATCTGGAAGGTCTTTGAAAATTTTTGCTGGAGCAGGAGCGAGGGCAGCAGGTCGGTAAAGTTCCTTATGTATACGCCTTCCACTTCCATGCGTGTGTTCTCGGCGCGCACGGCGGCATTGAGCGAAAAATCATTTACCGATTTCTGCACGCCGGCATAGGCTGCCAGTATGCGCTCGGTGTATACGTTGCGGAACGAATACTCGGGTATCAGCACCCAGTCGTCGCTGCCCGTCAGCGCTTCCTGGTAGGGGTTCGATTCGAGGCGGGAGAAGTTGGCCTTGACGCCCGTATTCAGTTGCCATTTGTTTTCAAACCGCAGCTGCGCATCCGCCTGTCCTACGGCGATGGACGAGTGGCTGGGATTGGTGTTGCGGATCACGGGCAGCTTGTGCAGCAGGTTGCCCGTTGCGTCTTCGATGTTCTGGTACTGCATTTCGTTCATGGTGCGCTTGTTCAGCGGCGTGTAGACGAAGGCGGCCGTCAGCGTTTTCTTGCCATTGCTATCGAGCTTGCCGCGGTAGCTGAGGCTGTAGTTGACGATGTTGGTGCGGCTGTGCGCGCGTTGCAGGGCCACGAGCACCGAGTCGATCTTGCCGCCGACGGCATTCGAAAACTCGATGCGGTTGTGCCAGCGCGTGCCGTCGAGCATGTGCCTGAAGTTGCCGTCCACCTGGGCGGCGAGCGTATGGTTCCGGCTCAGCGCATATTCCAGCGACAGCACGCCGGCGAAGGTCTGGGTCTTATAGAGGTCGTGGGGCGTTTCGTTCAGCACCACGTTGCGGTTCTGCAGGGTGAGTATGCGGTAGCCATAGTTGCGGGCGAGGAAATTGCCGCCGTTGAAATTGAGCATGCCGTTGAACACGATCTTTTTCTGGCGCACGGTGATGTTCACGCCGCCGTTGCCGTTGGCATAGATGCCTTGCGATCCCGTTGCGCGGGCATAGCCGGTGAGGCCTTGCAGCTGTCCTTTCTTGGTGATTATATTAATGACGGCATCGGCGGTTCCGTCGTATTGGGCGGAAGGGTTGGTGATGAACTCGATTCGTTCTACATCCTGGCCGGTCATCGATTGAAAGATGGAGCCGAGGCTTTCCTTGGGACGCGGCACGCCGTCGATGAGCACGAGCACGTTGGACTTGCCGTTGATGGCTACCGACTCGCCGTCCACATCCATGAAGGGCAGGCTGCGGAAGATGTTCAGCAGGTCGGACGACTGGAAGGTGCTGGCGGCCATGTTCATCACGAAGCGGTCGGGGCGTTTTTCCAGTACGGGCTTGGTGGCGCGCACGATCACGCCGGTCATGCTCTTTACGGAGTGGGCCAGCACGAGGGTGCCGAGATCGGCGGTGGCGGCGGTGAGCTCGAAGGGCTGGGTATGGAGGGGGGTGAATCCCTCGGAGGTGACGAGAAGCAGGTAGTGGCCGTAGGGAATGTTTTTCAGGGTGAAGGCTCCGCGTTCGTCGCTGAAGGTGCTGCGTATGGGCGTGCTGTCGCGCTGGGCCAGTACGGCGATGGTGGCGAAGGGCACGGGAGTCTGGCGTTCGTCGCGGAGGGCGCCGCTGACGTTGCCCTGGGCCAGTGCGGCGAGGCCGATCAGGAGGAAGCCCTGGAGGAGCAGGACGGTGCGGAGGAGCGTGGTGTTTTTATGGTTGGGGAACATACGGGTTGTATATTAATGAATTTGGTGTGATCAGTTAGAATATATTTTTTGCGTCATGCCTTTGCGGGGAAGCAACAGGGTGCCTGACATTTTTTTCGACAATCTGCCGGAAGGTGCTCGACCGCTTTTGCAGTAAAGCGGCTTACTGTGTTTCTACGGTATGACCTATATGTGAAGGCCGTATTAAATCTGCGTGAAGTAATCATATTTTGCTGAATATTTCATGTCGTATTTTATTTCACCTGGCTGCCTGTTTTATAAAGCGCTTGTTAATTTTTTGTTTCGACCGATGGTCTTTACTGTATTTATACGCATCAGTTGCCGTATGGTTAAAACGTATAAATACTGGACGGCGCTTATCTCCAAAAGCTATTTTAACAAATTGATATTCAGCCTGGTATGGATAGATAAAAATTTGATGCCCGGTTGTGCTGATTGATAAGCGGCGCAGCGCTTGCGTGTGAGCGGCGCTTGCGCAGCGTAAAGGGCCTTCGTGTTCCGTTATTTGGTTGCGGTACTGGTTGCCGGGGTCAAAAATAAATTTTTTCCTTATCTGAAATAGTACAATTTTCGCAGCGTGATAAAATAAACAATTCTATTTATAGAATAATTCCAGCATTACTCTGTTTAGGGATTCAATGCTTTCGACGAGCCCGTTTCGATGCCGATGCGACGATGAAGACGAATGAAAACTGTTGTGTGACCGAAACGATTTTTTGCTTGTCCTGCCGTTGACGATACCCTGTTCTGCAGACTACGGCAGTTTCCTTTTTTCAGAGCCGACCCTATGTATGGCGGGCAGAACCCGAGCCGGTTTCTTGCGAGAGCGGCAGGCCCGACCCATGCGTCAACCTGGATAAGGTTGACCTGTTTTCAAACCGATGCGGCAGCAGCAGCAACCGGCACCAGACCCGGCATGCCCCGTCGTATCCAAACCACCGGAACGATTGCAAATACATTAACCAACTAAAAAAATCATCAGACGTGAAAATCCTTGGAATTAAAACGAGCCACGACGGCGCCATGGCCCTGATCGATAACGGGAAGCTGATCTTCTCCTACGAGATGGAAAAGCTGAAGAACAACAACCGCATCGAAGCCTTCAACCTCACCCTCGCCGAAATGGACGCCATCCTCAACGACTACGGCTACAGCCTCCGCACCATCGACGTCATCGCCGTGGACGGCTGGCGCAACGATAAAAAAACCGTTCTTCAATCGGAACAGGAAGCCGACATAACCCTTTTCAAACAAGGCAAGCTCGCCGAAGGACTGATGATCGATTTCAAGCTCGCCCGCTACGGCAAGCTCATCGCCGCCGGCGAAGACGTGCTGAAGCCTGTGACCGATACCGTAAAGGAAGTGGGCCTCACCTATTCCAGCTATATGCACGTGTCCGGCCACCTCTACGGCGCCTATTGCACCAGCCCCTTCGCCGCGGAGAAGAAAGATTCCTACGTGCTCGTGTGGGACGGCGGCATGCCCCCGCAATTGTTCTACTACCATAACGATACGAAGAAGGTCTCCAACCTCGGTCCCCTTTTCCTCATGTTCGGCGGCGTATACCCCGAGTTCTCCTTCGAGTTCCCGCCCTTCGACCGCATCAAGGGCGACGCCCAGGCATCGGGCAAGCTGATGGCCTACATCGCGCTCGGCAAGCCCGACGACCGCCTGCTCGAAGCCTTCAACGATATCTACAGCGAGCTCGAAGCCGAAGTGATCGACAACATAAATATCCGCAACATCAACTACGTGACCACGCAGTTCATCGAGCGATCCAAGGAATACTTCGCCACCACGGGCCTGAGCAGCGAAGACCTGCTGCGCACCTTCCACATCTTCCTCGAAAACCTGCTGATCGAAAAGCTGAAGGCCCGCGTAACATCGCTCGACCTGTCGACCGAAAACCTTTGCTTCGTCGGCGGCTGCGCCCTCAGCATCAAGTGGAATTCCAGCATCCGCGATACGGGCCTGTTCACCAATATGTGGGTGCCGCCCTTCCCCAACGATGCGGGCAGCGCCATAGGAGCGGCCTGCTGCGCCATGCTCGAAAAATCGGGCAACGACATACTCGACTGGAACGTGTACACCGGCCCCGCCGTAGTGCCTTCGCCCGAGCTGGGCGACGACTACGAGCCGCGTCCCTTCACCCTTAAAGAGCTGGCCGCCCTGCTCGTGGAAACCGACGAACCCGTAGTGGTGATGAACGGCCGCGCCGAGCTGGGACCCCGCGCCCTCGGCAACCGCAGCATCATCTCGCCCGCCACCAACAGCCGCATGAAGGACATGCTGAACCAGATCAAGGGCCGCGAGTTCTATCGCCCCGTAGCGCCCATTTGCCTCGAGGACGGCGCCCCCGACGTATTCGTGCCCGGCACACCCGACCCCTACATGCTGTTCGAACATACCGTAAAGGACGAATGGAAGGACCGCGTGCCCGCCATCGTGCACCTCGACGGCAGCGCCCGCCTGCAAACCGTAAACGAAAAAGAGAACGACGTGATCTTCGAGCTCCTCACCGAATACAAAAAGCTTACGGGCGTTCCGCTGCTGTGCAATACCAGCGCGAATTTCAAGGGCAAGGGCTTCTTCCCCGACGTGCAGAGCGTAATGAAATGGGACGCCGTGAACTATATCTGGAACGAAGGCACCCTCTACGAACGCAGGAACAAGATCGCCCTCTATGATAATCTGCCCGAAGCAGAAGCCCTGCCCGGCACCGTTATGCCCATCACCCAACTGATCTAGCAGCGTATGAAAGAAATCCATTCCAACCAGGATGCGACGCAGGACAAGCAGGCCGTTCTCCTCCCTTCTCACGAACGGGAGAGCAGCCCTGCAGTGGCCGCCGACTACTGGCGGGCACAGCTCTCGGGTGAGCTGCCCGTACTGAATTTTCCCGGCGCCCGCCCGGCCGCCGCGGCCCACCACGCCGCGACCGTAAGGCAAGTGCTGCCCGCACCGCTCCTGCAAAAACTGCGGTCCTATGCCGACGATAACGACCGCGACCTTTTCACCATACTGGCAGCGGGCCTCCACCTGCTCCTCTATAAATACACGCACCAGCCCGACCTGCTGACCGCAACCGACGGCGCCAGCCTGGCAACCGCCGATGCGCATGCAGCCAACACCATCGTGCTCCGGAGCCTGGTGGAAGGAGATATGCCCGCAAGCCATTTCCTGGCACAGCAAGAGGCGCTCACCCAAGCGGCCGCGCAGCATGGGCACCACCTTTTTCCCGCCTTGCAGGAAGACCTGCGCGGCACCGGCGTCACCCTCGCGCCCGAAGCCTTCATCGCCCTGCGCGAGGACGACGGACCCGCACCCGATGCGCCTTACGGGCTTCGCTTTCTTTTCCGCATCGCCGAAGAGCTGGAGCTTTCGATCGATTATAATGCGGCGGTGTACGGCGCACGCACCATCCAGCGCCTGCCCGCGCAATTGTCCGTGCTGCTGAACGCCCTCCTCGACGACGACAGCCTGAGCCCCGACGCGCTGCCCTACCTGACGGCACAGGACCGCAAGGAGCTGCAAGCCATCAACAACCTGCATTTCAACTACCCTAAGGATAAGAGCATTGCAGACCTGTTCCGCGCGCAGGCACGGGCCGTGCCCGATGCTATTGCCGTCGTGTCGGAAGGCCGCAGCCTCAGCTACCGCGCGCTCGATGAATTGTCCGACCGCGTAGCTCACTACCTTATTGCCAGCGGCGTGAAGAAAGAAAGCTTCGTGCTGCTTTGCTTCAACAACCACATGGAGCGTTCGCTGGCCGGGCTGCTGGGCATCATGAAGGCGGGCTGCGCCTACGTTCCCGTCGATTCGGACCTGCCGCGCGAGCGCATCGCCTTCCTGGTAAGGGATACGGCCTCGCCCGTCGTCGTTACCAACAGCATCGACGCTACCGTATTTATACGGGAGCCCGTCGGCGCCATCTGTCTCGACAACGAAAGCGAAGACTGGTATGCGGCCCCGCCCTGCGCCCTGCCCGCGGCGGCGCAGGACAGCGTGGCCTACGTGATCTATACCTCGGGCACTACCGGCGATCCGAAGGGCGCCATGATCACGCACCGCAACCTGGTGGATTATTTTACGGGCATCAACGAAACCATCGGCCTCGCGGAGAACAGGACCAGCGCGGCCCTCTCTACCCTCGCTACCGATCTTGGCAACACCGTGGTCTTCGGCGCGCTGGTCTTCGGCAATGCCGTTCACCTCTTCCCGAAAGATGCGCTGCGCAACATCGAGCGACTGCACCAGTATTTCCACGTGAACGCCATCGACTGCATCAAGGTCGTGCCTACCTACTGGAACGCGCTGGAACATGGCGGCAGCTACCTGCTCGCCCGCCGCATGATCATCTTCGGCGGCGAACAGCTGTCCCAAATAACGGTGATGCGCACACGTAAATCGAACCCCGGCGTGCGCATCGTCAACCACTACGGCCCCACCGAAACCACGATCGGCAAGCTCCTGTACGAGACCTCCCCTTCGGACGGCGAGCACCTGATCCCCATCGGACGGCCATTTTCCAACACCCGCGTATATATCGTCGACCGGCAGCTGGCTCCCTGCGCACCCGGCGTGTGGGGCGAGCTGCTGATCGGCGGCGACGGCGTATTCCGCGGCTACCTCAACAACCCCGGACTGACCGCGGAAAAGCTGGTGGACGACCCCGAGCGCGGCCGCCTCTACCGCACCGGCGACCTCGTGCGCCTGAACGACGAAGGCGCAATCGAGTTCGGCTCCCGCGCCGACGACCAGGTGAAGATCCAGGGCTACCGCATCGAGCTCGGTGGCATCGAAGCCTTCATCCGCCAGTACCCGCACGTGCGCCATTGCTTTGTGCATGTTGTGGACAACGAGGATGCAGGCAAGATGCTCGTAGCCTATATCGAAGCGGGCAAGGAGTATGATGAGGAAGACTTTCGCGCCTTTCTCCGCAACAGCCTGCCTGCCTACATGATCCCCGCCGCCCTGGTGCTGGTGCCCGAGCTACCCATGAAATCGAACGGCAAGGTGGACAAGAAAAAACTTTTCCGCACCGCCGCGCTGAAGGCCGCACCGGCTTACGAGGCGCCGCAGAACGAAGTGCAGCGCGTGCTGGTGAGCATACTGGAAGATATCTTTAATGGCCGCCGCATCAGCATCACCGATAATTTTTATGAGCTGGGCGGAGACTCCATCAAATCGATACAGGTGGCCTCGAGGCTGCGCCAGCGCGGCTACAAGCTGCTGCTGAAGGACATCATCCGCAACCCCGTCATCAAGGACCTGTCGGCCTGCGTGAAAGTGAACGGCGCCGTGGCGGTAAAGGATGACCAGCTGTCGGGCGAGGTGCCGCTGTCGCCGATACAAAAGCTGTTCTTCGAGCAGAAGCAGGGCGACTACAATCATTACAACCAATCGGTAGCGCTGCACGCGCCGGCCCTGCAGGAAGAATACCTGCGCAGGGCCTTCGACGAGCTGGTGCGCTTTCATGATACGCTGCGCCTCCGTTACAGGAACGAAGACGGCGCCTGGAAACAGTTCTATGCAACGCCCGAAACGCCTTATGTATTCGAGTGTGTGAACAATGAGGGCGAAGAAGCCGTAACGGAAAAGATGGCCGCCATGGGCCGCAGCTTCGACCTGGAGAACGGGCCGCTGGTGCGCGTTTGCCTCTTCAAGGGCAAAGATGAGGACCTGCTCTATATCGTGATCCATCACCTGCTGATAGACGGCGTTTCCTTCCGCATCCTCATCGAAGACCTGTCGAACCTGTACCGCAAACTCGCGGGGCGGACGGCCTTCGAGCTGAAACATAAAACGGCCTCGCTGAAGGAATGGCACAACCGCCTGATCGATTATTCGAACAAGGCCGGGCTGCTGTCGGAGCTGCCCTACTGGCAACAGGTGGACAGAAGCGCCAGCGATCGCATCAGGCCCGGCGCCGCCGTGCGCAATACCATTGCCGACCGCGAGAAGCTGGGCGTGACCCTCGACGAAGCCGACACCACCGACCTGCTTACGAAGTGCTACCGGCGCTATACTACCGAAACCGTAGAAATACTGGTGTCCGCCCTCTGGCTGTCGCTTCAGGATATGTACGGCGTGAACAGTCTCACCATAAACCTCGAAGGCCACGGCCGCGAGGATATCGGCTACGATACGGACGTGTCGCGGACCCTGGGCTGGTTCACCACCATCTTTCCCGTGCACCTCGGACTGCCCGCCGCGGGCCGCACCGCGCGTCTGCTGCAGGTAAAGGAATGCCTGGACCGCCTGCCCGTAAAAGGCATCGGCTACGGCGTGCTGAAGTTCCTGGCGGGAGCGGAGCTGCCCACGCAGCCCGAGATCACGCTGAATTACCTCGGCGATTTTTCACTGGCGAACGCTGCGCAGGAAGACGTATTCCGCGCGGTAACGTTCAACTACCAGGACGCCTCGCCGCTCACCGCCTGCAGCGACATCATGAATGTTACCTGCATACGCGAGCACGGCCGGCTGTCGATCTATTTCAATTATAACAAGCTGCTCTTCACCCGCGAGGAGATCGCCGCACTGGGCCAATCGTACAGGACCCAGCTGCTGGCCCTCATCGCCGAAGTGGCAGTGGACTGAACCCGACCCTGACCTTAACGCTTAATTGACGACCATGCACAACGCAACGGACGCATTGCCCTCCCAACGGAAGGCCGCCGACCTACATAAGCTACTGACCGCCTTCAACGATACCGCGGCCGACTACCCGGCCGACCGCACCATCGTGGACCTCTTCGAGGAACAGGTGCGCCGCATACCGGAACAGGCAGCCGTAGTAAGCGACGATGGCGCTACCACTTACGATGAGCTGAACCGCCGCGCAAACCGGCTCTCCGCCTGGCTTTCAGACCACCACGGCATTGCCCCCGGCGATACCGTGGCCGTAGCGCTCGAACGCAGCGAGCTCCTCATCCTGTCCATTCTCGCCATACTGAAAGCAGGCGCTATCTACCTGCCCATCGACAGGAACCTGCCCGCCAAACGGATCGAATACCTGCGCGAGGACAGCCGTTACAAGCTTGCTATCGATGCAGATTTTATAGAGCAATTCAACGCGCAGCAAACGCATCTTCCCGAAGACAACCGGCCGCGCCACGACCGCGCTTCCGAAGTGTGCTATATCATCTATACATCGGGAACTACCGGCCTGCCCAAGGGAACGATGATCGAGCACCACTCGCTGGTGAACCGCCTGCTGTGGATGCAAAAGCAATATGCCCTCGGCGCAAACGATACCGTCCTGCAGAAAACGAGCTGCTCCTTCGACGTGTCCGTATGGGAGCTGCTGTGGTGGGCCATCGCGGGCGGCAAGGTCGTGTTCCTGAAGGACGGACAGGAGAAAGACCCCGAGCAGATCGCGGCCTGCATTGAACGCCACCAGGTGAGCGTGATGCACTTCGTGCCTTCGATGCTGGCCCAGTTCCTCGACCACCTCGAAAGCGATGCGGCAGCGGTAAGGAAACTATCCTCGCTGCGGCGCGTTTACGCCAGCGGCGAAGCGCTTACGCCCGCAAGCAACCGCCGCTTTCATGCGCTGCTCGACACGGCGCAACTGGTGAACCTCTACGGTCCTACCGAAGCCACCATCGACGTAACCTGTTTCGAATGCCGCCCGGGCCTTGACCTTATACCCATCGGCAAGCCGATCGACAATACGCACGTATATATACTGGATGAAGCGCTCGAGCCCGTAAGCATCGGCGCCGAAGGACGCATCTTTCTCGCCGGCGCCGGCCTCGCCCGCGGCTACCTCAACAAGCCCGAGCTGACCGCCCAGCGCTTTATCGCCAGCCCCTTTGCTCCCGGCGACCGCCTCTATGATACCGGCGATCTTGGTCGCTGGCTGCCCGACGGCAATATCGAATATATCGGCCGCAACGATGACCAGGTAAAGATCCGCGGCTTCCGCATCGAGCTCGATGAGATCAACCATCACCTCGAAAATATCGATGGCGTAAGCGTAGCCCATGTGCTGAAGATCGACGACCGCCTCGTGGCCTTTATCCATTTCAAAAAAGGCGCGAACGCTGGCCTTGATGACGATTACGAAAAGAGCCTGCGTCATGCCCTGGCCGCCAGTCTGCCCGAGTATATGATCCCGCATCATTTCGTTGCCATCGGCGAAGTGCCGCTGTCCGCCACCGGCAAAGCCGATAAAAAAGCGCTGGCCGATCATTTCCGCAACGCACAGGAAACGGCGACCGCCAGCGCAACGGAATTGAGCGGCAGTCAGCGCGACATGGCCGACATCTGGGCCCAGGTGCTGGGCATCGCCCCGGCTTCGATAGACCCGGCAAAAAGCTTTATCCAGCACGGCGGCGATTCGCTCTCCATGCTTAAGGTGGTGGCCCTCTGCAAGAAGAAAGGCTACAAGATCAACATCAAGGAATTTCTGCTGTCGCCCTACCTGAATTTTTTCGAGGGCAAGGAAAAAAAGAGCGCGGAAAAGACAACATTACCCCAGTCCGCGCCCGCGTCGCAATCGCCCTTCGTGCTGTCGCCGATACAGCAGTTCTTTTTCGATAACAACCCAGCAGGACTTAAGTTCCTGATGCACGCCTCGTACTATATCCAGCCCGGCTTTTCCGTTGCGGCCATCCGCCAGAGCTTCGATGCCGTGGTGGCCGAGCACGACACGCTGCGGCTGCGGTTCCGCCAGGAGCGCGGCTTGTGGCAGCAGCACTATGACTATACCTCGCCGGCCTATACGTTGGAACAAAGCGCACCGCATGAAACTATCACGCTGAAGCAATGCCTCGACAGCGCCCTGCAGGCTATCGACATCACGAAGGGACCGCTGCTCTATGCCCGCATATTCTTCGAGGGCGGCCGGCCGGTGCTCTTTATCGCCTGTCACCACCTGGTGATGGATGCCGTATCGTGGAAGATCCTCATCGGCGACCTGCAATCAAATTATACTCACGAACCGGCTACCGTTGCCGCCCAATAAATATGATGACGACCGTTTATAAAAACTGGATCACGGAAAACCAGCAGGCCGCAAGCCGGCTGATGGATGAAGAGCTGGACTATTGGCTGGCACAGGTTGATCATGCGCCGGCCGCCGCTGCGCGCACAGGTATCGCCCATACGTCTACGCTGCGCGTGCCCGCCCTTGCCGGCCTCAGCCCCGTAGACGTACAGAACCGCGTGATGACCGCCCTGCTCTTCGCCCTCTATCGGCTGACCGGCATAACAGCACCCGTCGTTTTCCGCGAAGGCCATGGCCGCAACCCGCTGACGCACTATGATGTGTCGGGCGCGATCGGCTGGTTCACCTGCAAATATCCCACGCGCTATTCGATCGTGCAGGACAGCATACTGGAAACGCTCAACGGCATCGCCGGCAACAACAGCCGGGTGCCCAACGGCGGCGTAGGCTTCGACGTGCTCCGCTATTTCGGACCGGCCTATATCAACCGGCAGCTCGACCGGCCCGGCACCGCCATCCTCTTCAACTACCTTGGCGATATCAGCTTTACGCCGCAGTCCGATACGCAAAACGACGGGTTGATCCTTTCCGCCCACACCGGCTTTTCTTCCACGCTCGAAGAGAACGCACAGGCGGAGGGCGACGGACTTTTTGCGCTCAACATCAATGCCTGGATCGAGGACGGATTTCTTAGCTGCCGCCTGGATGTGGCGCCCACATTGGGTTTGGACGCACCGGCCGCTCACCGGCTCTCGGAGCTGGCGGGCCAGCACCTGAAAGAATTGCTTTCGGGCGATCGCGCAACTGCGCGCATCAGGGTCATTCCTTTTCAGGAAGGGTTGATCAGCTATGTGTTCAGCAACCCCGGAAGCACCAATTATATTAACCAGAACGTGTTCGGGACCGGCGCGGACCTGGACTTCGGTTTCTTTCGCGAGGTATGTACAGCCTTGACGACCAAGTACGAGATCCTGCGCACCTGCTACTCCTTCGACTATGCCACCGGCGAATTTGCCGGCACGGTGCTGGCGCCCGGTACGCTCAACTGCGACCACTATGAGCTGGATGCAAGCAATCAAGAGGAGCTTGCGGGCTTGCTGTCGGCCATCAAGCAAAAAGGTTTCGCCATCGACCGCGAGCCGCTGATCCGCTTCTCCCTCATCCGGCAGGGTGAAAAAAATATTATCGTCATCACCAGCCACCACATCATCATCGATGGTACGTCGGTGCAATACCTGCTGAACGAGCTGATGACGATGGCCGCCGAGCTGAAGGCCGGCAGGAAAGTGGATACGCAGGTGCCCCAGGCCCTGCGCTTCTCGGCCTATGCCGACTGGATCGCCTCGAAGGACAAGAACGCCGCCGCGGATTACTGGAAAAAACTTTTGACCGGCGCGGGCGCTTCCCTCCTCGAAAACCATACGGCCGGCGAAGTGAATGCGGTTGCAGACACATTCGGAACGGTGACGCATCGCTTCGACATCGATGAGCAAGCAGCCGGCCTGCTGCAAGGCTTGCACATCACGCTGGCCGCCGCGCTCAACTACCTTACGGGTTTCGTGCTGGCGCGCTATGCCGGCCGCGACGCCTTCGTGTGGGGCAATACCGTTACCGTGCGTCCCTTCGATATCGACAGCAAGGAAACCATCGTAGGGCCTTGCATCGCCACCATACCCGTAACGGCCGATTTCACCTCCGCCGGCACCCTGCCCGATGCGATCAGGACATTGCAATTGCAGCTCCTCGAATCGCAGGAGCATGCTTATCTCACCCTTAACGATATTGCCCGCAACGCCGGTCAGCAGCAGCTCTTCAGCGCCTCTTACGTGTACCAGAACTTCGTGACGACGGCCGCCGATGCGCAGCAGTCGGGCAGTTACAGCGCCCATCTTTCGGAGGACGGTAATATCTCCGCGCACTTTCCCATCAACGTGCTGGTGTTCGAAGAAGGCAAGTCCATGACCCTGCGCGTGAAGTACCGCAGCGATCTTTTTACGGCCCGCCTCATAAGCGATATCTGCTCCGCCATCTCCACGCTCTTCGGCCGCCTGGCTTCCGTGAAAGACACATCGGTGAAAGACCTCGACCTCTTCGAGGTTTGCGGCGTGCAGCCTTCGGTGCTTGAAGGACAATCTGCCGAAGGCGCGCACACCACGCTGCACGATGCTTTCATCCGCATGGCAAAAACCTTCCCGAACAAAACCGCCGTCATCGACGGACAACAGGAGCTAAGCTATACGCAGCTGGATGCGCTGAGCAACCGCATCTGCCGCCAGCTGCTCGATGAACGAATAGCCGGTGCCATAGGCGTGCGCATGAAGCGTTCGGCCCGGCTTATTGCCGTTATACTGGGCATCCTTAAAAGCGGCAGTCATGTAGTGAGCCTCGAGCATGATTTTCCGGATGAGAAGATAAGCTGGATCGACAAGAACGTGGGACTCGCGGCCGTATTCACCGATGAAGAAGGCAGCCTGCCCGTAGCGGGACGCATCTTTATCGTCGATGCCATCGAGCCGCTGGTGACTATAAGCGATTTGCCCTTTACCGATCCCGCTGCGCTGTGCTGCATCAATTATACGTCGGGCTCCACGGGTGTGCCCAAGCTGGTAAAGATCAGCCATAGCGGCCATGCCAACCGCGTGCTGTGGCTGCGCGCGCAATTCCCCGCCACCGATCGCGACGTCTACGGCTTCAAGACCCTGCTGTGCTTCGGGCCTTCGCTGCGCGAGGTGTTCGAGCCGCTGATGCAGGGCGCTACCCTCTATGTTTATTCCAACGAATCGAACAACCATCCCCGTAATTTTTACGAGGAGACGGTGAAGTTTCGTGTTACGCGTCTATTCCTCACGCCTACCTTCCTGCGCCTCCTGTATGATTTCGATCTGCAGGAAGCGCTGGCCACATTGGTCTACCTCGAGATCAGCGGCGAGCCTATTCCCCTCGAGCTGTACGAGCGCCTGCGCGCCTCACTGCCCAGGACCCGCATTGTTGGCCGCTACGGCGCTACCGAAGCGCCGGGCACCGTTTACCATACAAGCACCGAGTATACGAGCCGTCGCCACCTGCCGCTGGGTCATCCCATTTTCAATACCGGCATCAGCATACTGAATGACAAGGGCGGCATCGTGCCCGCCGGTATCGTAGGTGAGATCGGCATCCGCGGCGAAAGCATCTCCACCGGCTACGTGAACCGCGAGCTGGAGGAAGGCAACTTCATCGAAGCCGCCGGCCATCGCCATGTAAAGACCGGCGACCTCGGTTATATCGACGCGAACGGCATACTGGTGTTCCAGAGCCGCAAGACCCGCATGGTAAAAGTAAAAGGCTACCGCGTGGAGCCGGCCGAGATCGAGTACAACCTCGCCCTGCATCCTTCGGTGCAGAAGGCGATCGTGGTGCCCGTGGCCACTGCCGGCACTACGCGGCTGACCGCTTTTTATATCAAGAAAAACGTAATAGAAGCCGGCGACCTCCGCGCCTTTCTCGAGCAAAGGCTGCCGCGCTACATGATACCGCAGGAGTTTACCGAGATCAGCCGCCTGCCCCTCACCGACAGCGGCAAGGTCGATTACGTAAGCCTCTCGAAATATGCCGTTGCCAATGCCGGCGCTGCCAGCCGTCCGCCCGGTGCGGGCACCGAGCAGACCGTGTTCGACGTGATTGCCGAAGTGGTGGGCCACCGCGACTTCGACGTGCTTTCGAACTTTCTCGAGACCGGCATGGATTCGATCCTGGCCCTCAAGGCATCGTACCGGCTGCGCAAGGCGCTGGGCGTGGAGGTGGACGTGACCGACATCTACATGCATCCCACCGTGCAGGACTTCAGTCTGCTGGCCGACCGCCGCAGGAGCGGTGTTGAGGACGAAAGCGACCAGCCGTATTATTTCGTGAACCGGCGCGCCGGCAACCGCTTCCTCTTTTTCGTGCCGCCGATCGGCAACAGCCAGATCGACCTGAAGGCCCTGGAAGGCGCCGTGCCGGCAGACGTTACGCTCGTGATCTTCAAATCCATTACGGCCGAACAAACGGCCGGCCTCACCCTCGAAGAAGTGGCGGCTCACTATATACAGCTGCTGCGCACGGCCTACCCCGGACCGAAGCCCAGCCTCAGCGGCTGGTCGCTTGGCGCCACCATCGCTTACGAGATGGCCGCCCAACTCGAGCGCGACGGTATCGAGGTGGGCAGCGTTCTGCTCTTCGACCCGGGCTTTCATACGCCGGGCTACGATGAAGGGCTGGATGAAGAAAAAGTCAGGAACATCATAAAAGGACTGGTGGGTAAGGACGGCGACGAGACGATCGGCGAGCAGGTGGCAAAAGACATCGTGAGCGCCAACCGGCTGATCGTAGGGTATGAGCCTTCGGCCTACTACGGCGACATCGTGCTGTTCAAGCCCGAGGATATCGGCGCCGAAGAACGCAACTACGGCCAGGAGCTGAACGGCCTCGACGAGCACTGCCGCGGCGCCATCGACGTAAAGCGACTGCCGGGCAACCACATGACCATGTTGAATAATGTTTTGCAGAACCGCCGGATCATCGAGGCGGCGATGCAGTGAGGACGTACGGTCAAAATCAAAATGAAAGCGATCCATGAAAAGTGTTGAACAAGCGATCATCGTTAATTACTGGGCCGAAAAGCTGAAGGGCCGCACGCCGGCCGGGCCGGCAGCCATGCCGCTGGCGGTGACCGATGCCGTGACCGTCGGCGAGGCGGAGCTGGCCTATTTCATGCGGCTTACGGGCGGCAACGAAACGGCGGCCTTCACCGTGCTGCTGGCGCTCTGCAATGCGCTCTGCCAGCGCTTCTTCGAAGAGTGCCCGCTGGTATTCTCCAACGCCGCCGCAAAGAAAGATAGTAAAGTATTATATAAATTTAATCAGTTACATACAAAGACCTGCCGCGACTTCCTCGGCGAAGCAAAGGCCGAGGTGCAGGCCGTTTTCGGGCATGCCGACTATGGCAACGGCCTCGACGCCTACGGACCGCTGGAAGCGTATACGCCCTTTGCCTTTTCGTACAACGGCAGCTCCGCGCATGCCTTTCCCTTCCTGCTCGACGTGCGCCGGGAGAACGGCCTCACGCTGGCGGTGCGCTTTTCCGAATCGTTCGTAAGCCGTACCGTGGCGGTGCAGTTCCTCGCCATCGCCCGCGAGTGGCTCCTGAACCTCGAAGCCTATATGACCCGTCCGCTAATGGAGCTGCCGGTGGTTACTGTAGAAATACGGTCGCTGCTGGAAGGCTTCAACGCTACGGCCCATGCGGCGCCGAAGGCGCCGCTGGCATCCCTCTTCGAAGAGCAGGCCGCCCGCACGCCCCAGGCCATCGCCCTCCTCGCAGGCGACAAGACGCTGACATATGCCGCCCTCAATGCCGAAGCCAACCGCCTCGCCCACTGCCTGCAAAGCGCCCACGGCATCGCCCCCGGCGACCTCGTAGCCGTGAAGACCGCACGCAACGAAGGCCTCGTCATCGCCCTGCTGGCCGTGCTGAAAACCGGCGCCGCCTACGTGCCCATCGACATCAGCTACCCCGCCGACCGCATCGCCTACCTCGAGCAGGATTCGGGCAGCCGCCTCGTGATCGATGAAAAATTCCTGGACCGTTTCAACAACGATAAAACCAGCTATCCCGATACCGATCCGGGCGTCGCCATCCCGGCCGATAGCCTCGCCTACATCATCTATACATCGGGCACTACCGGCCGGCCCAAGGGCGTGATGATCACGCAGGCCAATGCCGTCGGGCTTATCACCTGGGCGCAAAGCGAGTTCAATGCCCGTGCCTTCGAAGTGGCCCTTGCCGCCACCTCGCACTGCTTCGACCTCTCGGTGTTCGAAATGTTCTACCCCCTCTCCGTGGGCAAAACGGTGCGCCTGCTCGACAGCCCGCTGGAGATCGGCAGCTGGCTGTCGAAAGACCGGGCCATCCTCCTGAACACCGTACCCTCCGCCCTTCGCAACCTGTTGGAGCAGGGCCACGACCTCAGCCACGTACGCTACATCAACCTGGCAGGAGAGGCCTTTCCCGTAGATATCGCCACCCGCCTGAACGAATACACGGCCGAGGTGCGCAACCTCTACGGCCCTTCGGAAGACACGACCTACAGCACCTGCTACAAGCTGACGCGCGGCAGGAGCTACCGCACCATACCCATCGGCAAACCGATTTTCAACACACAGGTATTTATACTGGACGACTACGGAAACCTGCTGCCCGCGGGCGTTAGCGGCCGCCTCTTTATTTCGGGCGCCGGCCTCGCCAAAGGCTACTTGAACCGCCCCGAGCTGACCGCCGAAAAATTTGTGTCCAACCCGTATAAATACGGTGAGCGCCTGTACGATACCGGCGACCTCGCCCGCTGGCTGCCCGACGGCAACCTCGAGTTCCTGGGCCGCAAAGACCACCAGGTGAAACTGCGCGGCTACCGCATCGAGCTCGGTGAGATCGAAACCGTGATGAGCCGCTTCTCGACCGGCATTACCCAAGCCGTAGCCGACGTAAAGACCATACGCGACGAGCAGGTGCTGGCCGGTTTCTACACCGCAAGCGCAGCCATCGACGAGGCGGCCCTGCGCACGCACCTCGCGGCGCAATTGCCCGCCTACATGGTGCCCGCTTATTTCATCCGCCTCGAGTCCTTCCCGCTGAACATCAACGGAAAGGTGGACCGCACCGCCCTGCGCGCCCTCGAAGCCACCAGCCGTGCGCCCTACCTCGCGCCGCGCAACAGCGACGAAGCACAGCTGGCGGAGATCTGGTCCGAAGTGCTGAGCGTTGCCTCCATCGGCGTGCGCGATCATTTCTTCGAGCTCGGCGGCCACAGCCTCATGATCGCCCAGATCATCAACCGCATATACAAGCGACTGGGCCGGAGCGTATCGTTTAAACTATTTTACGGCAATCCCACCATCGAAGAGCTGGCCCGCGCCCTGCGCGACGAGCAGCAGTTCGAGCAGATACCGAAGACCGAAGACGCTGAATCCTACCCGGTAACGCCCTCGCAGCGGCGCCTGTGGCTGCTGAGCCAACTGGATGGCGGCGGGCAGGCCTACCGCATCATGGGTGCCGAGCAGATAGAAGGACCGCTGCACGTGGCTGATTTCAAAGCCGCCTTCGCGCACGTTGTGGCACGCCACGAGATCCTGCGCACCGTCTTCAGGGTGAACGGGCAGGGCGAGCTGCGCCAGCATATCCTGCCGCTGTCCGCACTGGGCGATACGATGAGCGTCGAAGACCTTTCGGGCGACGCATCGGCGCTGGAAACCCACATGGAGGCCCGTTATCATGAAAAGTTCGACCTGGCACAGGCCCCGCTCTTCCAGGCTTCGCTGCTGAAAATAAGCGAGGTAAAATATATATTTTTATTTTCGATACACCACATCCTCGCCGACGGATGGTCGATAGAGCTGCTGACCTCCGAAGTGCTCCAAGCCTACGGCCAGCTGCGATCGGGAAGCGCCATAACGCTGCCGGCACTGCCCGTGCAGTTCCGCGATTGTGCGGCCTGGCTGAACGGCCGCGGCCACGACCCTTCCCGGCAATACTGGCTCGACCAGTTCCGCGAGCCGGTGCCCGTGCTCCAGCTGCCCTCGTTCCGTCACCGCCCGCCGGTAAAGACCTTTAACGGCAGCCACGTCCGCCACTCTTATCCCACGGCCTTTGGCGAAGAGCTGAAGCGGTTTGCGCAGGCCAGCCACGTAACCGTATTTACACTGCTCATGGCGGGCGTGAAGATGCTGCTGTCGCGCTACAGCAATCAATACGATATTACGATCGGCACACCCATCGCCGGCCGCGAGCACCCCGACCTCGAGAACGGCGTGGGCCTCTACCTCAACACCCTCGCCATCCGCACCGGACTGGATGCGCAGGAAACATTTTTGTCCATCGTTCAGAAAGAGCAGCAGCGCCTGCTCGAAGCGTATTCCCACCAGGACCTGCCCTTCGACGCGCTCGTGGAAGCCCTCGGCCTCGAACGCGATGCCGCCCGCTCGCCCCTCTTCGACGTGATGGTGGTGCTCCAAAACCAGCAGCAGCTCGCCAGCCTGCGCAGCGATACCGTCGCCGGCATCAGCCGAAGCAATTACCGCCTGTCCACCACCACCTCCAAGTTCGACCTGACCCTCACCTTCGAGGAGCATACGGGCTTCGAGCTTGAGCTTGAATACAATACCGACGTGTACGACGAAGCCTTCGTGCGCCGCATCGTGCCCCACCTGCAAAACCTGCTGGCGCAGGGCATGAGCAACCCCTCCATCCAGCTCAAAGAGATCGACTTCCTCGCCGACACCGAAAAGCAATATTTAGTGGAAACCCTGGGATCCGCCGGGGAAGCGGCTTTCCCGGCCTCTACCGTCATCGATGCCTTTTATGCGCAGCTCGATCGCACGCCGGACAACAACGCCCTCGTGTTCGAAGACCGCACACTAAGCTATAAAGAGCTGAACAGCCAATCGAACCGGCTGGCGCATTTCCTGAATGAGCAAGCACCAAACAACGCAGGAACCATCATAGCCGTAAAGCTCGAGCGGAGCGAATGGCTCGTAGTGTCCCTGCTGGCAATAATGAAGCTGGGCGCCGCCTACGTGCCCATCGACCCCGCTTACCCCGCCGACCGCATACAGCACATGCTCGACGATACGCAGGCCCGCATCGTGATCGACGCGGAACTTATCGAAGCCTTCCGCGCCCGCACCGGCCTGCCCGAGACCGACCTCGCAACCGCGATCGCACCGCACGATCTTGCCTATATCATTTATACATCGGGCTCCACCGGCCTTCCCAAGGGCGTGCTGATCGAGCACGGCAGCCTCGTAAATTATCTGTCCTTCTACAACCTGGGCGTACACCGCACGAGCCTCACCTGCAATTATGTTTTCGATGCCTCGGTGCTCGAGATATTCACGTCCATCACATCGGGCAGCACCCTATTCATACCCCATCACGAAACGACGATGAACCCGGCGGCCTATGCCCGCTTCCTCCACGAGCACGAGATAAGCCATTGCTATATCCACCCCATGCACCTTGAGGAAATGGCGGGTCACCTGTCCGGCTACGCACAGGTATACCTGCGGCGCATGATGATCGGCGTGGAAGGCATCCGCAAGGAGGCCATAGCCTGGTACCACCAGCAGGGCATCGTCATCATCAACGGCTACGGTCCTACGGAAGCCACCATCTGCTCCACCACCTACCGCGTGGACGACCTCACCAGTATTTCTACGGCCAACCTGCCCATCGGCCGGCCGCTGCCCAACTACGGCGTCTACCTCTTCAACGAAGACACGCAGGTACTGCAGCCCCAGGGCTCCATCGGCGAGGTGTGCGTATCGGGCACCGGCCTCGCCCGCGGCTACCTGAACCGCGAAGAGCTGACCCGCAGCCGCTTCGAGGAAAGCCGCTTCGGTGGCCGCATCTACCGCACCGGCGACCTCGCGCGCTGGCTGCCCGACGGCAACCTCGAGTTCATCGGCCGCAAGGATTTTCAGGTGAAGATCCGCGGCAACCGCGTGGAGCTGGGCGAGATCGAATGCCTGATTGGCAACTTCAGCCCGGCGCTCAGCCAGATACTGGCCGCCGTGCGCGAGGTGAACGGCGAAAAAGTGCTCGTAGCTTACTACAGCACCACGGAGCCCATAGATAAAACCGCCCTGCGCGCCTACCTGCAAACAAAGCTCCCCGGCTACATGGTACCGAACTACTACGTAGCGCTCGACGAGATGCCCCTCACCTCCAACGGCAAGATCGATCGCAGGCGCCTGCCCCCGGTATCGGAGCAGGATATTATCCGCAAGGAGTT
>Ga0247771_1000129_pt1 | contig 29763 bp, 23 predicted proteins | sample UWRJL197509C6_FD_179948 | JGI IMG/M metagenome (GOLD analysis project Ga0247771, IMG submission 179948) | Plant litter microbial communities from Arlington Agricultural Research Station in Wisconsin, United States - UWRJ-L197-509C-6 | ecosystem: Environmental > Terrestrial > Plant litter >... | reverse complement strand
GCCCATCGTGGCCTGCGTCGCTCGATTGGTCCTCCACCAGTGCCGACACCACGGCCGGACGGACGTCGATGATCCTCTTCCCGTCCTTGGTCGCGCGCTCGACCTCGACCGATTCCGCGGCGAGCAGCGCGGCTACGGCAGTCCGCAGCTCGGCGGGCGACACGCCGTCCAGCTCGACCCGCCACTCGCTCGCCTCGATGCGCTCGGTCAGGTTGCCGCCGGAGGAGACGACGATCTCCAGCACGTCCAGGCCCGGCGGCAGCGCCTCGTCCAGCGCGGCCCGCAGCTTCTCCACGTCGAGCAGCTCCACGACCTGCACCTCGACGTACTCGGCCTCGCTGGCCACGCCGGTCGGCGACGCGCCGATCCAGGACACCTTCGGCCGCGGGCTGAAGCCCTGGGAGTACGCCATCGGCACGCCCGCGCGGCGCAGCGCCCGTTCGAAGCTGCGCGCCACGTCGCGGTGCGAGGTGAAGCGCAGCCTGCCGCGCTTGGCGTAGCACAGGCGGAGCTTCTGCACCGCCGCGGCGGAGGGGTTGTTTGGCTGGTTCTGCCGGCTCAGGGTGGGCTCCTCGGGGTGTGCCGTCGGGATCACGAGCACCCCAACGGCCCAGGCTGCTACTCCAGGGGGACGGTACCGTGGAGGGGTTCCGACCGTTGAGGTTGTCTGGTTCCTCCCGCGTGGTTACCGTCCGCCTACAACGGTCACCCCGAGCCGTGGAACACGTCCGCCCAGCGATGGAGGTCCCCCGTGCCTCTGCTCCGCCGCGCCCGAGTGGTCGCGGTCAGTGCGGTGCTGCTCGCGAGCGGAAGCACGGTGGCCTCGGCCGCCACGTCCGCGTTGCCCGACCAGTACGTCGCGCCGATCGCGAACTGCGTCCAGCCGGGCCCGACGCTGCGCTACCTCGTCGTCTTCGAGGAGGGCACGAGCCAGCCGCTCGCCGAGGCCGAGATCGCGGCCTCCTGCGGCACGTCGACCGTCTACTACCCGCAGATCGCCGTCGCCGTCGCGACCTCGCCGGACCCGACGTTCGGGAAGCGGATGGGCGCCGACCGCGCGTACAGCGCGCAGGCCGAGGCGATCTCGAAGAAGACCGGCGCCGTCGTGAAGAAGAAGGTCGACGAGACCGAACTGGGCAAGGCGTCGCGCACGGGGGCCGTGGACCGCACGGTCGAGCAGTGGGACATGGACCTCATCAAGGCCGCCGAGGCGCACGCCATCACCAACGGCAGCCGCGACGTGGTCGTCGGCGTGCTGGACTCCGGCATCGACCCGACCCACCCGGACCTGGTCGGCGCGCTGGACCCCGGCCTGTCGGCGGGCTGCTCGGCCACCGGGAAGGCCGACACGGCGGTCGAGGCCTGGTCGCCGACCACCTCCGCGCACGGCACGCACGTGGCGGGCACCATCGCCGCGGCCGACGACGGGCGCGGCACGACCGGCGTGGCGCCGGGCGTGCGGATCGCGTCGGTGAAGGTCGTGGACAACGACGGGTACATCTACCCCGAGTACGCGGTGTGCGGCTTCATGTGGGCCGCCGTGCACGGGATGACCATCACGAACAACAGCTACTTCATCGACCCGTGGGTGTTCACCTGCCAGAACCAGGTGGGCCAGAAGGTCGTGTACGAGGCCGTGCGGCGGGCGGTCGACTACTCGTCGAGCCGCGGCGTGCTGACCGTGGCGGCCGCGGGCAACGGCGGCATGGACCTGAGCAAGCCCGGCCGCGACTCGCAGAGCCCGACCAACGCGCCCCCGGAGGACGTGAAGCCGCGCCCGGTGGACAACACGTGCCTGGTGCTGCCCGCGCAGCTGCGGTCGGTGGTGGCGGTGTCGTCCGTCGGCGCGGACAAGGTGAAGACCGGCTACAGCTCGTACGGGCTGGGCGCGGTGGACCTGACGGCTCCGGGCGGCGACCGCAAGCAGGAGCCGGAGCGCTCCGACGACGGCTGCGTGCTGTCGACCGTGCCCGCGGGCTACGACTACTCGTGCGGCACGTCGATGGCGGCCCCGCACGTGTCCGGGGTGGCGGCGCTGCTGGCGTCAACCCACCCGGAGGCGACCGCGCCGCAGCTGACCCGGATGCTGAACGTGCAGGCCGAGACGCTGCCGTGCCCGGCGGACTACGACCTGAACGGGACCGGGGCGCAGGACGCCTACTGCACCGGGTACTCCGAGTACAACGGGTTCTACGGGCACGGGCTGGTCGACGCGCTGGCCGCGGTGACCAAGTAGGGCTCAGGCCTGCGGGGTCCGGTGCTGGCTGAGGGCCTCGGCGAGGTCCGTGCGCCCGGTGATGCCGAGCTTGCGGTAGGCGCCGGACAGGTGCAGCTCGACGGTGCGGCGGGTGAGGAAGAGGGCCTCGGCTATCTGCCGGTTGGTCAGCCCCTGCGCCGCCATGCCCGCCACGCGGGTCTCCTGCTTCGTGAGGCCGTGGACCGTGCCCTCGGCGGTGACGGGCTCGCAGGCCCGGAGCTCGTCGCCCGCCAGCCGGATGAGTGGCTGGGACTCGCACTTCGCGCTCAGCTCCACCGCCCGGCGCAGGTGCGGGATGGCGCGCTCGGGGTGGCCTCGGCGGCGCAGGTGGGCGCCCAGCTCGAAGAACGCCTCCGCCAGTTGCAGCTTCGCGGTGGACTCGGCGAGGAACTCGGTGGCCTTGAGGAGGGCCTTGGTGCCCGCCTCCTCGTCGTCCGCGCTGAGCCCGACGGACAGCAGGGCGGTGCCGAGCGCCCGCGGCGTCCCCCACTGCCGGGCCATCTCGTGGTCCTCCTTGGCCAGCGCCGCGGCGGGCTCGCGCTGCCCCAGCGCCAGGTAGGCGCGGACGGCCAGCGCGCGCCACGGGATCACGGCGGGGCTGTCGACGGCCGACGCCTCGAGCCGCCGCCCGCACTCCAGCAGGTCGGCCAGCGCGCCCTCGGCGTCGTGGAGGGCCAGCTTGAGCTTCCCCCTGGAGTAGAGCACCAGGTTGTGCTGGAACAGCTCGGGCAGCTCGCCGGTGAAGCCGCTGCGCACGAGCATGTCGCGGGCCTCATCGGCGCGGCCGAGGTCGACCAGCACCTCGGTCAGGCGGGCGGCGCAGAGGATCGCCATGGGGCAGTCCTGGACGGACCCCAGCTCCTCGAAGAGGCGCATCTGCCACTTGAGGAACGTCTTGGCCCGGATCAGCTCGCCGGACGCGAGGAAGTCCATGCCGTGCGCCAGCGACACGACGGTGCCCTTGCGCAGGTGGAGGTCGTGGGGCTCGGAGGTGCTGCCGATCATCCGGCGGAACTTGTCCGACAGCTCGGGCGCGTCGACCAGGAAGCAGGTCGACAGGGTGAACACGAACGGCTGGACGAACACGTCCATGCGGTCGCCCGCCAGCGCCTCGTCGGCGTACCGGACGGCCTCCAGCGCGGAGTCGCCGCGCAGCGCGTGGCCGAGCGACATGATCACCGAGTGCAGCTGGCGGAGCCTCGGGGCGTCGGGCTTCTCCGACTCCAGCTCGTCGGTGAACAGGCTGGCGCGCAGCGCGAGACCGAGGTCGTTGCCCGCCGCGACGAGGTAGCAGATGGCGCGGAGCTCCCAGAGCTCGTCCTTCTCCTGCGAGCTGAGCCGGGACTGCACCTGCAGGCCGATGGAGAGGGCGAGGCGGGCCTCGTGGGCGGTGCACGCGCGCAGCAGCATGGTCACGGCCTGGCCGACGGCCGAGCGGACGTCGTCGGCGTGCGCGAGCGCCTCGCGGAGGCGGGCCATGCCCTTGGCCGAGTCGCCGAGGAAGTCGACGTGGACCAGTTCCAGCTGCACGGCCAGGCGCTCGTCGGAGCTGAGCGGTTCGGCCAGCACGCGGTCGAGGAGGTCCGCCGCCAGCGCCAGCTTGCCGTCGTGGGCGGCGGCGCGGGCGGCGTGGCGGAGCACGTCGAGCCCCCACGCGATGCGGATGCCGCGGGCCTCCACGAGGTGGGCGGCGATCCGCGCGTTCGGCGCGTCCGCGTCGGCGAGGAGCCGGGCGGCGCGGGCGTGGTCGGCGGCGCGGGTGGCGACCGGCAGGTCCTGGAGGACGGAGTTGCGGACGAACGGGTGCCGAAAGGACACCGCGTGGCTGTTGTCCAGGATCCTCAAGCGCACCAACGAGTCCATGCCGCGCAACGCCTGGGCGTGGTCCACTCCGGACATCGCGGCGATCATGTTCACCGAGGCCTCGTCGCCGAGGACGGCCACCGCGCGCACGGTCTCGGCGCAGCCGGGCAGCGGTCGCAGGCGGACGCGCAGCTGCTCGCCGAGGTCGGGGGCGCCCACCTCGCGCACCTCGTCCGGGGTGACCGCGCCGATCTCGCCGCCGAAGCGGGCGCGCAGCGCGCCGAGCATGCAGTGCAGCAGGAACGGGTTGCCCTTGGTGACGTCGAGGGACGCGGTGACGAGGTCCGCGTGGACCGGGGCGGAAAACGCTTCCTTGAGGAGTTCGGCGACGCCGTGGACGCCGAGTCCACCCAGGACGACGGTCTCGGCGCTCGTGCCGGTCAACTCCTGCAACGACACCTCGCCCGCGGGCGGGTGGCCGGTGGTGGAGCCGAGCATGATCAGGACGGGCTGGTCGGTGGTGCGGCGGCGGAGGTAGGCCATGGACCGCATCGACCAGATGTCGGTCACGTGGATGTCGTCGACGACTATCAGCACCGGTCTCTTCTCCGCCGCTTGGCGGACCAGCCGGTAGAAGGCCTCCAGCGACGAGACCCGGTCGGGGCGCAGGTCGACGTCCTGGCCGCCGAGGTCGTCGGCGAGCTGGCGGATGACCCCGCCGTCGAGGTGCGTCTCCAGCCGGGCCCCGTGGCCGACGGCGACGGCGAACCCCATGCTCCTGGCGAGTTCGGCGGTGGTCTCCAGCAGGACGGACTTCCCGACGCCCAGCTCGCCGGTCATCGTCACGATCGCCGAGCGCCCGACGGCCACCCTCGCCAGCAACGCCCGCATGGTGCGCAGTTCGGCTTCGCGGCCGTGGCAGACCGGTCGGGCCGACGGCACGAGCACGGGTCTGTGCACCACCCATGCGGGGACTGGGGAGGTCACGCGGGGCTCCGATCTGCGGCGCCTGGCAGGGTGCACGCGAGGCCGTGGGAGCGGGGAGCACCACCGTATGGCATGTGTCCAGACCGAGCGTTCCGGTCGTCCTTCGGTACCGAGAGCCCGCACCGGCACGGACCTGAATTTCCTTCGGTACCCACCGTAGAGACGTGGCAGTCCCGTTGAGCGAGACTGGACCCCTGGACGTTGTAGGCCGATCGGCGGTACGGCGCGATCGGACGGTGGGTCAGACCCACGGCAGGAGCACCGACGAGGCGTGGGAGAGGTGGTTGTCGGCCGGGAGCACCCCGGAGATGGCCAGCACCGCCACCACGGCCACGAGCAGCAGGCTCGCCGCGATGAGCAGGAGACCGCGCACCGGCACACCGCAGTCGCCGAACCGCCGCCTTGTCGAATAGGCAGGGGCGGGAATTCGTCGAGCCAAAAGGCCGAATTGCTCCGCCTGCGACAGCACCAGTGGAATTGTCTGAAATTCGACAAGTTCGCACTGACACCTGACACAACGGGACAGATGCTCGTTAAAAGCATGCTCGGCGCCCTCGTCGAGGACGCCGAGCATGTACGCGGCGACGTCGGAATGTGACGACATCGGCCTCGCCCCTCTGTGTCAGCTTCGCTCGCGCAGTGCGCCGCGAAGAATCTGCATCGCCTTGTACAGCCGGGACTTGACCGTGCCCTCCGGAATCCCGAGCGCGAGAGCGGCCTCTTTGATCGTCCGACCGCGCACGTACGTTTCGTAGATCGCGGCGCGGTGTTCCTCGCCCAGCCTGCCGATCACCTGGGTGATCACCATGAGTGAGAGGGCCTGGTCCGTCTCATCCGGCGCTTCCATGCTGTCCGGCGAGGTCAACTCCACCTCCTGCGGCCTGGCCTGACGCGTGCGCCACCCGTCGATCACGATCCGACGAGCCACTGTCAGTAGCCATCCCCGCAACATGCGCGGATCCCGGACAAGATTCTCGGAGTTCTGCCACGCCCTGATCAACGTCTCCTGCACCACGTCCTCGGTCCATTGGCGATCATGGCCCGTGAGTCCGAGGACGTGGGCGAACAACGCCCCTCTGAACTGTCCGTACAGCTCGGTGACCAGCTCTTCGGCGTGCTTTTTGGACGTACGAGTGGTGACGTGCCGACGATGATCCGCCAAGGCTCCGCCCAGCGCATTCATGGAGAAACCAACCTCCCGGAGTCCTAGCGGCGGATGGGACGCGCCAGTCTCGTTTCGGCGACCGGAAGCGCACCTGCGATCTAATTGATACAACAGGATCGTACGGCACGCTAGATGGCAATCCAAATCTCTGATAAAAACTTCGGTACAGTATCTTTCGGAAAGACCACGACAGACTTCTAGGGGGTAACGCCGGACTTCGAAGGGAGTTACGCAAGTGAACTGTGATGCAGATCACGTGCAGGATAGACTACTTGATCGAACCACTCCGACGCCGGTTCGTAGTACTTATCGGGCCGCACGCTAAAACGATCTAGACCTTGTCGGGGGAAATGTTATGAACGCTCACATCGTGCAAACGGTTGTAGCGGCCACCTCATACGACGCGGGTGTGCGGGCCGTCTCGGCCCTCTCCGCGCGAATGGCCTACGTCGCGATGTGCCTGACGCTGTGCTGGGGCGTGCTCACGGCCACCGGCTGGGTGCACCGGTTGACGGGTAGACAGGCGCTGCGCGGTGGCCACATCGTGCTGGCGACGTTCACCCTCGCGACCGGTCTCACGCACGGACTGGCGTTCCTGCTCCTCGACTCGGGCGGCCTCGGTTTCCTCCAGGTGGTCCTGCCGTTCGTCGACGGCGGCCTCGCGCGGCACGCGCTGGGCATCGTCGGACTGGAGCTCATGATCGCCGTCGCCGTGACGGCGGGCCTGCACCGCGTCCTGGAGACCTCGCAGTGGGTCAACTTCCACCGCTTCTCCTACGTCGGCGTGTGGCTCGTGGCCATGCACTCGTGGCTCGGCGCGGCGGCCAACGGCTCGGTGTCCACGCTGTGGCTGGGCGGGATCACGTTGCTCGCGCCCGCGATCACCCTCACGGTGCTGCGCTTCCTGCCGCCCGAGCCGCTGGCGAAGATCGGCCTGGTCGACACGCCCCACGTGGTCGTCGACAACTCCCCCGCGCCCGACGAACCCGCGCCGGTGATCGACCCGGACAACCCCCAGTCCGCGACCGTGCGGACCGAGGTGAAGGACAAGATCGCCGTCAGCGTGGACCACCAGCGGTGCCACCACTACGGGATCTGCGCGTCCCAGGCGCCGAAGGTGTTCCGGCTGCTGGAGGACGGTCGGCTGCGGTACGCGAAGAACCCGGAGGCCTCCCAGACCCCGCTGGTCGAGGCCGCCGCGCACGCGTGCCCCATGCGGGCGATCAAGATGAGCCGCGTGACGGAGTGACCCGGTCGGCTCCGGGAATTGCGTTCTTGCGGTTGTTCTTTTGCGTCGTCCCACGGTGGACGCCACGGCCGGTGCGGACAACGCGCGAAGGCCCTTTCTTTCGCGCGTCGCCCCGGACCGTTTCGGCTAATGGGTTTTTGGGACCGCTCCCGGTGTCTTAATTGGTCAGGTCTTGCTCAGTGACGGGTTCCGCACCGGGGAGCCACCCCCGACGGGGGTCAACGGCAGCAGGGTGCGCCCGGTCGGGCCGACCTCGATGTCGGTGCCCATCGCCGGGCAGACGCCGCAGTCGAAGCACGGGGTCCAGCGGCAGTCGTCCTGCTCGCGCTCGTCCAGCGCGTCCTGCCAGTCCGCCCAGAGCCACTCCTTGTCCAGACCGGAGTCCAGGTGGTCCCAGGGCAGGACTTCGAGCTCCTCGCGCTCGCGCGTGGTGAACCAGGCCAGGTCGATCCCGAACGCGGGCAGCTCGGCCTCGGCGGCGTTGACCCAGCGGTAGTAGTCGAAGTGCTCGGACCAGCCGTCGAACCGGCCGCCCTCGCGCCACACCCGCTCGATCACGCGGCCGATGCGCCGGTCGCCGCGCGACAGCAGTCCTTCGATCAGCGACGGCTTGCCGTCGTGGTAGCGCATGCCGATGTTGCGGCCCAGGCTCCGATCGGAGTTGACGGCCGCCCGGAGCTTCGCCAGCCTGCTGTCCACGGTGTCCGGGTCGCACTGCGCCGCCCACTGGAACGGCGTGTGCGGCTTGGGCACGAACCCGCCGATGGAGATGGTGCAGCGGATGTCCTTGCGACCGCTGACCTCGCGGCCGGCGCGGATCACGTTCTTCGCCATCTCGGCGATCTGCAGGACGTCCTCGTCGGTCTCGGTCGGCAGGCCGCACATGAAGTACAGCTTCACCTGCCGCCAGCCGTTGGCGAACGCCGTGCTGACCGTCCGGATGAGGTCCTCTTCGGACACCATCTTGTTGATCACCCGGCGCAGCCGCTCGCTGCCGCCCTCGGGCGCGAACGTGAGGCCGGAGCGGCGGCCGTTGCGGGACAGCTCGTTCGCCAGGTCGACGTTGAACGCGTCCACGCGCGTGCTCGGCAGCGACAGGCCCGTGTTGGTGCCCTCGTAGCGGTCCGCGAGGCCCTTGGTGATCTCGGCGATCTCCGAGTGGTCCGCGCTGGACAGCGACAGCAGGCCGACCTCCTCGAACCCGGTCGCCTCCAGCCCGCGCTGGACCATCGCGCCGATGCCCTCGATCGACCGCTCGCGCACCGGGCGGGTGATCATCCCCGCCTGGCAGAAGCGGCAGCCGCGGGTGCAGCCGCGGAAGATCTCGACGCTCATCCGCTCGTGCACGCTCTCGGCGAGCGGCACCAGCGGCTGCTTCGGGTACGGCCACGCGTCCAGGTCCATCGTGGTCCGCTTGAACACGCGGTACGGCACACGCTCGCGGTTCGGGACCACGCGCTGGATGCGGCCGTCCGGCAGGTACTCCACGTCGTAGAAGCGCGGCACGTACACGCCACCGGTCTCGGCGAGCCGGGTCAGCACCTCGTCGCGCCCGCCGGGGCAGCCCTCGGCCTTCCACGCGCGGACGATGTCGGTGATCTCCAGGACGGCTTCCTCGCCGTCGCCGAGCACCGCGCAGTCGATGAAGTCCGCGATGGGCTCGGGGTTGAACGCCGCGTGCCCGCCGGACACCACGATCGGGTGCTCGTCGGTGCGGTCGACCGCGTGCAGCGGGATGCCGCCGAGATCCAGCGCGGTGAGCATGTTCGTGTAGCCCAGCTCCGTGGCGAAGCTGATGCCCATCAGGTCGAACGCGCCGAGCGGGCGGTGCCCGTCGACGGTGAACTGCGGGACGCCGTGCTCGCGCATCAGGGCCTCGAGGTCCGGCCACACCGCGTAGGTGCGCTCGGCGAGCACGTCCGGCAGCTCGTTGAGGATCTCGTACAGGATCATGACGCCCTGGTTGGGCACCCCGACCTCGTACGCGTCGGGGTACATGAGCGCCCAGCGGACGACCGCCGAGTCCCAGTCCTTGACGGTCGCGTTCAGCTCCCCGCCGACGTACTGCACGGGCTTCGACACCCGTGGCAGCAGGGGTTCCAACTGGGGGAAGACCGACTCGACCGTCATGGTGGACCAGGGTAACGGCAGCCGTCCGGACGAACTAACCGAACAGCGGCCCGGTGATCGTCAGGCCGAGGTCCTGGGCGTGGCCCGCGTAGAGCCCGAAGAACATCAGCGCGCCGCCGGCGATCGACACGTTCTTCATGAAGTTGTTCATCTCGTTCTGCTTGGCCTGCGGATCGGTCTCCTTCCAGAACGCGTGCATCAGGAAGGCCGTGGGCAGCAGGAACAGCACGACGAGCAGGGCTCCGAGATCGGCCCAGACGCCGAGCAGGACCATGAGGCCGCCGACGGCGATCAGCACGCCGGAGGCCAGGGTCATGAGCTTCCCGGACGGGACGCCCTTGGACTCCGCGTAGGCGCCCATGCCGTCCGACTGGGTGAAGTGGGCGACCGAGGAGCCCAGGAAGATGGCGGCGAAGAGGATGCGGCCGATGAGTGCGATGACGTCCATGACGACCTCCGTGGGAGCACTGCGATCGTCCAGTATTCGGCCGATCGGCCCGGCCCGCCGACTCACTTCAGCAACAGTTTGCCCAACCTCCTCGCCGCGACGACCAGCCCGCCCGCGGCCATGACCGCGAAGTACGCGAGGTTGCCCAGCATCCCCCAGCCGACCACGCCGGTCGTGAGGCCGCGGAGCAGTTCGATCGCGTGGTAGAGCGGGGTCCACGTGACGACGGTCTGGAGCAGAGGCGGGTAGACCGACAGCGGGAAGAACGTCGTGGAGAACAGGAACAGCGGGAGCACGGCGAGCTGCACCAGGTCGAAGTCCTGCCACGAGCGCATGAACGTCGTCGCGGCCATGCCGACGGCGGCGAACGCGAACGCCACGACCAGGCAGGCGGGCAGCGCGAGCAGCGCCCACGCCGAGCTGATCAGGCCCATGCCGAGCATGACCGACAGGAACGCCGCCGAGTACATGCCGCCGCGCAGCAGCGCCCAGGAGATCTCGCCGACCGCGATGTCCAGCGGCCCCATCGGGGTGGCGAGCATGGCGTCGTAGAGTTTGCCGTACTTGAACTTGAAGAACACGTTGTACGTCGAGTCGAACACCGCGCCGTTCATCGCGGACGCCGCCAGCAGCGCGGGGGCGACGAACACCGGGTAGCTCACCAGGTGGCCGCCGGGGCCCTCGACCTCGGTCACCAGCCTGCCGAAGCCGTAGCCCAGCGACAGCAGGAAGAACAGCGGCTCGAAGAAGCCGGACACGAACGACAGCCACGCGCGCCGGTACACGAGGAACGAGCGCTCCACGAGCACGCTCGCCCGCCCGGCGTACAGCCCCGGCGGCACGATGCGGAACGCCAGCGCGGCTCCCGCCTTCTCCCGGTCGACCGTCTGCGTCACCGTCTACACCGCCAGCCTGCGTCGGAAGTACTTGCGCCCCAGCACGGTCCCCACGACGACCAGCGCCGACAGGTAGGCGACGTGGCCGAGCGCCGGGACCAGCCGCAACGTGCCGAACGTGGCGCCGCGGGCGAGTTCGACGCCGTGCCACATCGGGGTGATCCACGCGACCGGCCGCAGCCAGTCCGGGAGCTGCGAGATCGGGAAGAACGCGCCGGTGAACAGGGTCATCGGGATGACCACGAACCGGAACAGGCCGGTGAAGCCCTCCGCGCCCTCGCGGGTCGCGGCGAACGCGACCACCGGCGCGGCGAACGCGAGGCCCGCGAGCACCGCGAACGGCAGCGCCAGCAGCACGCCAGGCCCGGCGACCGCGCCCAGCAGGGCGGCGACCGCCAGGAACACCACGGCACTGCTGACCAGCCGCAACCCGATCCAGGCGAGCTGGGCGGCGAAGATCTGGCCCGGCGTCACCGGCGTGACGACCGCGCCCCAGTACGACTTCTGCCAGATGAACGCCGACAGCACCGCGTACGTCGACTCCCAGGTCGCGTTCTGCACCGTCGTCACGACCACCAGCGCGGGGGCGAGGTACACGAGGTACGTCTGGCCGCCGGTCGCCTCGCCCGGCTGGACCTGCGACCCGAAGCCGACGCCCATGGCCAGCAGGAACAGCACGGGTTGCAGGAAGCTGGAGATGGCGGTCGACCGCCAGTTCCGCTGGTACCAGGTCCAGTGCTTCTCGACGCCGATCAGGATCGCCCGCGCCGGGCCGAGCACGACGCCGGTCGACCGGCTGGGGAAGGTCTCCATCAGTCCACCAACGTGCGGCCGGTGAGGTGGAGGAAGACGTCCTCCAGCGTGCTGCGGCGCACCAGGCTCGACAGCGGGCGCACGCCCCGCGCGTGCACGGCGTTCAACGCGCCCTCGCCGTCCTTCGTGTAGAGCAGCAGCCGGTCCGGCAGCACCTCCACGCGCTCGGCCAGGTCGACCACCGACGGCACGACGGCCTCCTGCGAGCCGGGCGCGAACCGCAGTTCGAGCACCTCGCGGGTCGAGTACCGGGTGATCAGCTCGCCGGGCGAGCCCTCGGCGGCGATCTTCCCGCCGTCCATGACGACGAGCCGGTCGCACAGCTGCTCGGCCTCGTCCATGTAGTGCGTGGTGATGATGAGCGTGACGCCGGACTGCTTGAGCCGGAACAGCCGGTCCCACAGCAGGTGGCGGGCCTGCGGGTCGAGGCCCGTCGTCGGCTCGTCGAGCAGCAGCAGGTCCGGGTCGTTGATCAGCGAGCGGGCGATCGTCAGCCTGCGCTTCATGCCGCCCGACAGCGGCTCCACCTCGTGGTGCTCCCGGTCGGCGAGCTGCGCGAACTCCAGCAGCTCGGTCGCCTTCTCCCGCACGGCGGCCCTGGACAGGCCGAAGTACCGGCCGTACGTCTGGAGGTTCTGCCGCACCGTCAGCTCGGTGTCGAGGTTGTCGGTCTGCGGCACGACCCCGAGCCGCGCGCGGATCCTCGGCCCCTGGGTGGCCGGGTCCATCCCGAGCACGGTCAGCTCGCCGCCGGTGCGCGGCGACGTGCAGGAGATCATCCGCATGGTCGACGACTTGCCCGCGCCGTTGGGTCCGAGGAAGCCGAACGCCTCCCCGCGGCGCACCTCGACGTCGATGCCCCTCACCGCCTCGAAGTCGCCGAAGTGCTTGGTCAACCCGTTGGCCCGGACGAGGAGCGGCTCGGCAGTGGTCACGCCGCCGACCCTAACCGGGTGCACCGACATTTCCGGCGCGGTTTTAGCCTGCACCTCATGGAGATCGAGCTGGACTGGCCGAAGGACGCCGACGAGCGGCTGCGGCACGAGGTGCACGAGGTGCTGCACGCGGTGGTCGCGGCCGGTGGCGCCATCGGCTGGCAGTCGCCTCCCGACCGGGCGGACACGGACGCGTGGCTGGAGAAGGTGCTGGCGCTGGTCCGCGCCGGTGACGCGGCGCTGGTGGTGGCGCGGGTCGACGGCGTCGTGCGGGCGACGGCCACGTGGCAGCGCGACCCGGCGATCGTGTTCCGGCACTGCGGCGAGGTCGGCAAGGTGACGGCGCACCCGTCCGCGCGCGGGCTGGGCCTCGGCCGGACCGCGGTGGCGGCGATCGTCGACCACGCGCGCTCGGCGGGCCTGGAGGTGCTGTACCTGGGCGTGCGCGGCAACAACCTCGGGGCGATCGGGCTGTACGAGGAGCTGGGCTTCCGCGAGTGGGGTCGGCTGCCGAACTCGATCAGCGTCGGCGACCAGCGCTTCGACTCGGTCCGCATGCACCTGCCGCTGGGCTACCCGCCGCACGTGGAGCTGCACGGCTCGAACCCCGGCGGCAACGGCTCCTCACCGGCCCGGCGCACGCCGTGAGGCAAGCCCCCACGGCGTGCGGAACGCGGTTCAGAGAGCCGGGAACCAGAGCTTGATCTCGCGCTCGGCGGACTCGGGCGAGTCGGAGCCGTGGACGAGGTTGAACTGGACCTCCAGGCCGAAGTCGCCGCGGATCGTGCCGGGGGTGGCCTTCTCGACCGGGTCGGTGCCGCCCGCGAGCTGGCGGAACGCCGGGATGGCGCGGGTGCCCTCGACGACGATGGCGACGAGCGGGCCACCGGTGATGAACTCGACCAGGTCGCCGAAGAACGGCTTGCCGTCGTGCTCGGCGTAGTGCTGCTCGGCGGTCGCGCGGTCGACGGTCCGCAGCTCGAGTGCGGCCAGGGTCAGGCCCTTGCGCTCGATGCGGGCGATCACCTCGCCGACCAGACCACGGCTGACGCCATCGGGCTTGACCAGGACCAGGGTGCGCTCAGACACGGCCGTCTGTACTCCTTCGTACGGGGAATGGCGGAACCGCCACGCACAGGGTAGCGACCGGTCGGCGGACGCCCCGATGGGATAGTGCTCGCCGTGACGACCGAGCCGGAGAAGACCGAGCCAGCCAAGGCCCACTCGGGGACGGTGCTGGGCAGCGCCGCCGTCCTGTTCGTGCTGCTGAGGCTCCTGGCCGTGTCGCACTACGACTGGCACACCGCGTTCGCGCTGCTGCACACCCTCGACCTGGACGACGCGCCCGGCCTGTTCCTCGGCACGTTCATGGCGGACGCGCGGATCAGCAGCGTGCTGCTGATCCTGGCCCTGCCGTTCACCTTCCTCTACCTGGCCGCGACCCGGATCGACGGGAAGCGGGTGCGGTTCGGTGGGACGCTCGTGCTGGTCGTGCTCGTGGCGCTGCTGATCTCGCACGTGAAGACGTACCACCGCTGGTGGGTGCCGGTCGGGGCCGTGGCGCTGGCCGCCGTGCTGGTGCTGCTGGAACGGGCGCACCGGCACCCGCGGCTGCGCGACCCGATCACGTTCCTGCTGCGCCGGTCCGGGATGTTGGCGGTGGTCGCCGCGCTGGTCGTCGCCGCCGTGGTCGCGACGCCGTGGGTGCCGCTGGAGCGTGTGGACACGACCAGCGGCACCCACGACTACTACGTCGTGGACACCCAGCCCGGCTTCCTGAAGGTGCTCGGGGCCGAGGACCGGAAGTTCGAGATCCTCCGCGACGACGAGGTCCGGTCACGCGTGGAGCTGACCGACCACTAGCTAGTGGAACGCCATCGGCCGGGGCGCGTCGGCGGTGACCGCGACCGGGCGCACGACCGTGACGGCCACGACCAGCGCGAGGGCCACGAGCCCGGCGGCGATGCCGAACGCGAGGTGGAAACCGCTGGTCAACGCCTGCGCCGTCGGCACGCCCTGCGCCAGCAGGGTGGACGTGCGCGAGGTGGACGTGGTCGCCAGCACCGCGAGCCCGAGCGCGCCGCCGACCTGCGCGGTGGTGTTGACCAGCCCGGACGCCAGGCCCGCGTCGTCCGGCGTCGCGCCGGACATGGCGAGCGTCATCAGCGCCGGGAACGACAGCCCCACACCGATGCCGAGCGGCAGCATCACCGGCAGCAGGTGCTCCAGGTAGGTGCCGTCCACCGGCGCGCGCATGAACAGCAGCAGGCCGACGAACACCAGGCCCAGGCCGAACAGCAGCACCGTGCGCTCGCCGAAACGGGCGTTGAGGCGGGCCGAGAAGCCGACGGACAGCGTGCCGATGGAGACCGCGACCGGCAGGAACGCCAGCCCGATGTGCAGGGCGTCGTAGTGCAGCACGAACTGCATGTACAGCGTGCCGAGGAAGAACATGCCGAACATGCCCGCGACCATCAGGACCTGCACGGCGTTCGCGCCGGTCACGTTGCGCGAGCGGAACACCCTCAACGGCAGCAGCGGGTTGGCCGCTTTCGCTTGGCGCACCACGAACCCGACCAGCAGCGCGACCGCGATCGCGCCCAGCAGGAGGGTGTAGCCGCCGGATTCGAACTGGACGATCGTGTAGACGCCGAGCATCACCGCGCCCGTGACCAGCAGTGCCCCGAGGATGTCCGCGCCCTCGCCGAGCCCGATGCCCGGTTCGGTGCGGATGAGCCGCAGCGCGAACAGGACCGCGGCGACGCCGATCGGCACGTTGACGAAGAAGATCCAGTGCCAGGTGAGGGCCTGGGTCAGCACCCCGCCCAGCAGCAGCCCGATCGACGCGCCAGCGGCGGCGACGAAGCTGAAGACGCCGATCGCCTTCGCCTGCTCCTTGGGCTCGGGGAACATCTTCACGATCATGCCCAGCGTGACGGCCGTGGACAGCGCGCCGCCGACGCCTTGGACGAACCGCGCGCCGATCAGCAGTTCCGGGGTCGTGGACAGGCCGCAGAGCAGCGACGCGACGGTGAACCCGACCAGGCCGATCACGAACACGCGCTTGTGGCCGATCAGGTCGCCGAGCCGCCCGGCGAGCAGCAGCAGGCCGCCGAAGGCGATCAGGTAGGCGTTCACGATCCACGCGAGCCCGGCCTGGCTGAAGCCGAGGTCGGCCTGGATCGCGGGCAGTGCGACGTTCACGATCGTCTGGTCCAGCACGATCATCAGCATTCCGGCGCACAGGACCACGAGCGCGAGCCATCTCGAGTCCGCGGTCCGCCGGGTGGTGTCAGTCATCGGTCCCCCTGGGTCGTCGATACCAGAAGCGACCGTAGCAGATAGTTCTGAACGGGACTATCTATTACTGGACGACAGCCTTGACCGCACGGCGGCGCGGCGGGTGCTCGCACTCCACCTTCTCCGCCAACCGACCGTTGAGCAGGCACGACAACCCGTCCACCAGCCCCTGCGCGTCGGGCAGCGACCCCAGGACCTCGCCGTACAACCCGTCGACCACCTGGCGGGCCTTCGCCACGACCTCGCGCCCCGCGTCGGTGACCACGATGATCCGCGCCCGCCGATCCGTGCTCGACAACCGCCGCTCGGCCAACCCGGCCTTCTCCAGGGCGTCCATGGTCACGACCATCGTGGTCTTGTCCAGGTTCGACAGCTCGGCCAACTCGGACTGCGTCCGCTCACCCCCGAGCGCGTTCGTCAGCACGCACTGCGCGCGCGGCGTGAGACCGACCGCCGCGAGCCGCACCGACAACTCGGTCTCCAGCGCGTGGCCGGTCACCTTGAGCAGCATGAGGAGGTCGACGTTCTGCGGGGTCATGAGGTCCAGCATAGCGGAATAGTCCGGAGCGGAACTATTCCTTCGCGGAACGTTCCGATGACCATCGGTTTCAGCGCACGAGTCAGGAAGGATACGCACTCCCTTCCGGTTGGCCGACTCCGTCTCTACCGCGCTGGACCGCAGGTCAACGGCTTGTCAGCGCACCAGCACCACCACCGACCTGGCGGGCACGGTGGCTGTTCCGGGGGTGAGCGCGGTGGACTTGGCGTCGGTGCTGAGCGGGTGCGCCGACCAGCCCGTGCCGGGCAGGGTGATCGGTTCGGACTGGGGGTACGGGTTGATGATGACGAGGACGCCGCGGTGGGCCGGGTCCACGTCGGGGCCGACCGTGTCGTCCAGGTGGGCGACCACGATGCCGGGGTCGGCGGCGGGGAACGTGAGCTTCCGCTGGACCAGGGCGCTGTCGTTCAGGGTGAACAGCGGTGAGGACTGGCGGAGGCGCAGGAGTTCCAGGGTGCCGTCCAGGGCGGTGCGCTGGTCGGTGGACGACGGTCGCAGCGCCGGGTTGGCCAGCAGCGGTTGGGCGTAGGGCCACTTGGCCTGGTTGTCGGGGGCCGGGGGGAGGCCCGCGGCGAAGCCGTTGCCGTGCAGGGACGGGTCGTAGCGGTTGAACCAGTCGCCGGAGTCGTAGCTGTTGCGGTCCAGCGACTTGGAGCGGAGGAACTCGGTGCCCGCCAGCAGGAACGGCTGGCCCTGGCCGAGGAGGACCGGGGCGAGGGCGACCTTCTGCATGCGGACGCGGTCGGCCATCGTCGTGGTGGGCGGGAGCTTGAACGCCTGGGCGTCGTACAGGGTCTCGTTGTCGTGGGCGTCGACGTAGGTGATGGCCTCCGCGGGCGCGCCCGTGTAACCCGCCGGGCTGCCGTTGTAGCCGACCTGACGGCCGGTCGTGTCCGGGCCCGCGGTGGAGCGGAAGCGGAAGTCGGCCATGTTGCCCGCCATGCCGAGTTTCACCAGGTCCGAGTAGTTCAGCAGCCTGGCCTGCACGTCGCCGTTGTTCGGCGAGGCGTTCAGGTCGCCCGCGAGGCCGGAGCCGAGGCCCTGGACGCGCGGGTCGTCGTCGAACGGGCCGCCGCCGCGAACGGCGTCGCGCAGGCGGTCGCTGAACGTGCCCACGCCCGTGCCCGCCATGTTCGCCTGGGTGGCCTGCACGAACCGCGCGTTGCCCGCGACCTCGCCGAAGTCCCAGCCCTCGCCGTAGATCCGGATCTTGGTGCCGTCCACGCCGTCGCGGGCGACGGTCAGGGCGTCCAGGCGGCCCGCACGGCGAGGACGTTCGCCTTGGGGTGGTGGCCCATCAGGTCGAACCGGAAGCCGTCGACCTTGTACAGCCGCGCCCAGCGGACGACGGAGTCGACGACGAGCTTGCCCATCATCGCGTTCTCCGGCGCGGTGTTCGCGCAGCACGTGGAGTTCGCGATCGAGCCGTCGGCGTTGAGCCGCTGGTAGTAGCCGGGCACGACCTTGTCGAGCACGGACGTCGGCGCGTCGCCCGCGGCGGCCGTGTGGTTGTAGACGACGTCGACCACGACCCGGTTGCCGTTGTCGTGCAACGCCTTCACCATCTCGCGGTACTGCTTCGACCGGGCCCAGCCGTTCTGGGCGTCGGCCGTCGCGTACGAGCCCTCCGGGACGTCGTAGTGGAACGGGTCGTAGCCCCAGTTGAAGCCGTCACGGGCGGCGGTCGCGGCCACGCACTCCTGCTGCGCCGGGGAGTCCGGCGGCAGGGACGCCAGGTCGCAGGCCGGGACCCGCTGGTCGGCCCGGCGCTCGGGGATGGTGGCGATGTCGAACGTCGGCAGCAGGTGCACGGTGTCCAGCCCCGCCTTCGCCAGGTCGCGCAGGTGGGCCATGCCGGTCGACCGCGGGTAGGTGAACGCCTTGTACGTCCCGCGCGCGTCCGCGGGGACGGACTGGTCGCCGATGGAGAAGTCCCGCACGTGCAGCTCGGTGACGCCGTGCTCGGTCGGGTCGCCGTCCAACCCCCGCGCCACGTCACGGCCCCAGTTCGCGGGCATCGTGCGCGGATCGGCGAGGTCGGCGAACTGCGAGTGCGTCGAGTCCACCGACAGCGCCACGGAGTACGGGTCGGTCACCACGACCGTGCGACGGGCGTCGGTGACCTCGAACTGGTAGTAGCGGTCCTTGAAGTCGCCCGACAGCGACCACGAGCCGGACGCGTCGTCGCGGCGCAGGTCCAGGACGCGGGTCGGCTCGCCGGACGGCGTGGTGAACAACCGCAGCCGCACGGACCTCGCCGTGGGGGCCCACAGCCGGACGCTCGCGCGACCACCCGTGAACGTCGGACCGTAGGTCAGCTTCGCCGCCTCCGCGGCGTACCGGTCGTCCAGCACACCGGCGATCTGCACGCCGGTCCGGTGCCGGATCGCGCCGGACGAGTCCACGTGCACGGCCGACAGCCGCTCCCGCACCGCACTGTCCACATCGGACGACAGCACGCGGTACACCGGTTTCCCGGCCAGGTGCGGGAACTTCGCGGGCACGGGCGTGGAGTCGGGGACCATGCGGAACTGCCGGTCGCCGTAGCGGAGCTGGTAGCCGTCGGTCGACACCGCGGGCACGTCCCACACCACGAGGTCCTTGGTGATCCAGATCGCCTTGGACTTGGTCAGGTCGTCGTCCGCGGCGGGGGCGACCGAGGGCGGCAGCACGTAGGAGGCGGAGCCGTCCGCCTTGGCCGAGCCGGACACGAACCACACCTCGTTCCCGGTGCCCGCCACGTCCAGGAACTGGTCCGCGCCGGGGTCCTTGGTGTCACCGCGGTGGATGATGTTGCTCAGCCCCGGCGCTCCAGGGGCCAGCGGGACCGACCAGTACGCGCCGAACCCGTCCGACCCGTCCGGCACGCGCGACTGCGTCCAGCCCGGACTCGGTTCGAGCGACCCGGTCCAGTGGTAGAGCGTCCAGTCGGTGTAGTCGCCGTCCGGCCGGTGGTAGTGGATGACGGCCCGGTTCTCCGACGCGGCAAGCGAGGGAAAGACCTTGCCGCCGTTGACCCACACCGAGCCTGCGTTCCGCCCGGTCACCTCGGTCACTCCCCCGCGCACCAGCGAGAACTCCACGGGCGTGGTCGCCGGGATGGCCGCCGCTCCCTCGGAGAACGGCACGTCCACGCCGCCCGCGCGGGCCACGAGCCCAGTGGTGTCCCCGGCGTAGTGCACGACGGCCTGCCCGGTCGCCGCGACCTCGGACGCGAACACGGTCGTCTTCCCCTGCCCCAGCCAGACCTGCGGCGTCACGCTCGGATCGACGAACCGGTCGCCGTCGGTGTCCTTCTCGTCGCCCTTGTGCGCGATGAACCCGACCGACCGAGCGCCGGGCTTGAGCTTCACCCACGCGAACCGGCCGTACCCGGTCTCCCCGGCGAACGGCAGGGGCGCGTCCCACGTCGGCGCGTCCACGACGTCACCCCACACGTGCAGGCCCCAGCCGTCGTAGTCGCCCGCGGGGCGGTTGTAGTGCACGACCAGCCAGTCCGGGCTCTGCGCGCCACCCGGCTCCTCCACGGGCGGCGCGGCGGCCAGCGTCACGGTCGCGCCGTCGGCGCCGAGCCGACCGGCGGCGTCCTTGGCGACCACCCGCAGCTCCACCTTCTTGCCCACGGCCGCGCCGGGCAGCGCCGACAGGTCGGCGAACACCCGGTACGGCGCGGCGTCGTCCGTGCCGAGCGCCGTCCACTCCCGCGAGCCCTCGACCTTCGCCACGAAGCTGGCCTGCGCGAACGGCGACGTGATGCCGTCGGCCCGCAGTTCCACGCGCTGGTCCAGCACCGTTCCCGCGGCCGGGGCCACCAGCGTCGGGGTCGGCGCGCTCGCGGCGAGCTTCCCGGTCGCCTTCAGCACCAGCGCGGACAGCGGCGGCACGGTCACCCGCACCTTGCCGTCCACGCGCGTCGGACCGGGTCCGGCGGCGGGCCACACCGTGCGGAACGCCGAGGCTGCCACCGGAACGTCCACGGTCGTCGCGGTCAGACCGGCGTTCGCGACCACCACGTGCTCGGTCTGCTCGGCGGCCCCGATCCGGCTGAACGCCACCACGTCGCCCTCGGCGTAGCGGAGCACCTGGTTGCCGTCGCGCCACACCGGATCGGCGTCCACGAAGGAGGCCAACGACGCCAACTGCTGGTACAGCGGCGAATCCGTGCGGAAGTTGTCCTGCGCGCCCGTCCGGTCGCTGCCGACCAGGTCCTCGGCCGCGTACTCGGGCGTCTTGCTGGCGAACAGGTCCTGCCGCGCCAGCTTGTCCCCGCCACCGCCCGCGAACCCCTGCTCGTCGCCGTAGTAGACGACCGGGTTGCCGCGCCACAGGTACAGCAGGGCGTTGCCGAGCTTCAGCCGGTTCAGCAGCTCGTCCTCGCCGACGCCGGGGCGTTCGGTGCGCAGCATCCACGCGACCCGGCCCATGTCGTGGTTGCCGAGGAACGTGGGCAGGGAGGACGCGTTGGAGTCGGCGTCGGTGTACCGGTCGTCGGCCAGCAGCACCTCGCCGAGGCGCGCGGAACCCTTGCCCGCCAGGAAGCCCAGCGCGCCGCTCTGGAACGGGAAGTCCAGGCTCGCCTGCATCCGCCCGGTCGTCGTGTACGAGGAGGTGAGCGCCGGGTCGGAGCTGAAGACCTCGCCGAACACGAAGAAGTCCTTCTTGCCCTTCCTGGCCGCGTACGCCTTCACGTGCGGCGCGAGCGCCTGCCAGAACTCCATGTTGACGTGCTTGACGGTGTCGACCCGGTAGCCGTCGATGTCGAGGGTGTCGATCCAGCTGGTGAAGATCCTCTCCATGCCCTCGACGACCCTCGGGTTCTCCGTCATGAGGTCGTCCAGGCCGGAGAAGTCGCCGTACTCGCTGGACTCGCCGGAGAACGTCGAGTCGCCGCGGTTGTGGTAGAGCGTCGGGTCGTTGAGCCAGTCCGGTGTCTTGCGCACACCCGACTTCACAACCGGCGTGTACGGGAACGACTTCGCCGCGTCCAGCTTCGGGAAGTCCGCCTTGCCCGCCAGGGCCTTGATGTCGACCGGTTTGCCGGAGGCGTCCAGGTAGGGCACCGCCCCGGTGCTCACGTACTCGTGCTTGCCCTCGGCGTAGTCGATGACGTCGGCGGTGTGGTTGGCGACGATGTCGAAGAACACCTTGATGCCGCGGCGGTGCGCGTCGGAGATGAGCCGCCGCATGTCCTGCGTGGTGCCGAAGTGCGGGTCGAGCCGGGTGAAGTCGGTGGTCCAGTAGCCGTGGTACCCGGCGGAGGCGTCGGCCCCGCTGCCCTGCACCCACTGGTTCGCGAACACCGGGGTCATCCAGATCGCGGTGATCCCCATGTCGTCGAGGTAGCCGAGCTTGTCGCGCAGTCCGGCCAGGTCACCGCCGTGGTAGAAGCCCTTGTCCGCCGGGTCGAACCCGGACCTCATCCGGTCGTCGGACTGCCCGGCGCGGTCGTTGCGCGGGTCGCCGTTGGCGAAGCGGTCCGGCATGACGAAGTAGAACCGCTCGCCGGACAGGTCGTCCCGCAAGGCGTTGCGCGCCAACCGCACGTCGCCGCTCCGCACCCCCGGCGCGATGTCCCCCACTGCTCCGATCGCCAGCCGGGACACCGCGGGGGCGGCGGCCGAAACCAGTGGCGTCAACGGGATGAGCAGCAACGACACCAGCGCAACGAAAACCCGGCGCACGGCGACCTCCTTGTCGCAAGAACTTGCAGCGCTCCCTCAAAAAACGGGGCGGAAGCACCACACCACGACAGGATTGGGCCGACAAGCGCCGACGGGCTGCAAATACTTGCGACTACGGGATCGCCTGCGGGTTCGGGCCGAAGGACAGGCATAGCCGCGACGGGTGCAGGTCCCACGTCGTCGTCGCGTACATGGCGAGCAGACCACCGCCGCGAATGGTCTCGGGCGTCGCGGGGCCCGCCATCGTCTGGCCGGTCGCGGCCTCGTGCACGAGCTGGTCGTGCCAGATCGGCGCCTCGTCCGGCACCGGCGAGGTCTCCACGACCGAGAACCGCTGGCCGTTGTGCTGCTTCACGATCATCAGCACGTACGGCTTCTCCCGGTAGGTCACACCGCCCGCCTCGACGGCCACGTACTCGCCGCGGTCGGCCGCCGCCTCGGACGCGAGACCGACCCAGCGGAACGCCTCCAGCACCGTCTCGGCGTTCACCGCGGCGCGGGCCTCGGTCTCGGGGACCCGGACCAGCGGCGTCGACGGGCCGCTCACGCCGCCGTCCTCGTCGCGGTACCGGTTGGCCAGCATGATCGTCGAACTGGCGGGGTCGAGCGCCACGACGTCGCGGAACCTGTTCTCCAGCACCGGGGTGCGGGCCAGCGCGCCCTGCCCGAGCGTGCCGAGCACGGACTCCGGGTCGCTCATCCGCCAGTAGCTGACGTCCTCGTCGTCCAGCCACAGCGGCAGGTAGCCGCCGATCGGCAGGCCGGGCACGACGGTCGCCAGCGTCGACCCGACCTCGGGGGACGGCTCGAACGCGGGCTGCGCGGCGAACCGCGGGTCGACCTGGCCGGTGCGCGCCACGCGGTGCGCCCACGCGCGGGCCCGTGACAGCGGGTGCTGCGGGAACTGCGGATCCCAGCGCGGGTCGTCGCCGACGTGGAACGGCAGCTTGCCCTGGACCTCGGGGGCGTACGGGTGCGGCTGGACCCAGTTCTCGAAGCCGACCTGCGCCATCAGCGCGGCCTCGCGCATCCCCGTCATGCCCTGCTCGACGGCCTGGAACTTCAGCACCGCGCTCGCGTTCGCCCTCGGCACGGTGAAGGACGCGAGGAACGCCTGCCCGCTCGGCTGGTTCGGCAGCGGCAGCTTGACGATCTGGAACAGCGTCGGCTCGCCGCCCAGGTGCACGATGTGCGCCTCCACCAGGCACCCCACCTCGGCTGTCAGGTGCGCGAGCCCTCGCCGGAGTTCTGCGACGTCGTCCAGCGCCGCGGGCAGGTCGGGAGCCTGCTCGAAGTAGTTCAGGCTCACCTGGTCGTTCGTGGTGGGGTTGAACCAGGTGGTCTGGTCGTGCTGCTGGAAACCGGTGGTGTCGAACGCGATGGGCACCCGAACACCCTATGTGCCCGTTCAAGAGGGGGGCAGGGGTCCGTCCGGACGAGCGGGATCCGATCACCGTGCATAAGGTCGACTCGCCGTTCCCGCGCACCGCGAAAGGGGTTTCGTCGACCGTGAGCTCCCCCCAGGGGTGGGTCCCCGTCGAGCACCGGTTCCTCGGGCTCGACCGGCGGACGTTCCCACCCGCGCTGATCGCCCTGGCCGTGGCGCTGCTGCTCCTGTACGGGCTGCCCGCGCTGAACTCGGCCATCCAGTGGAACAACGAGATCCGGGCCGGTGACGTGCTGGACCTCGGCGACGGCGCGACGGCCGTTCCCCCGGTCGGCTGGCAGCTGGAGAGCGGCACGCTGGTCGGCGGCGCCGGGGCGAGCCCGACGAGCCTCCAGGTCGTGCTCGCCTCCAGCGGCGCGACCGTGCAGCTGCGGGGCTCGTCGTTCGACGGGACCGCGGACGCCTACCTCGACCAGGTGCGGCGCTCGGAGGGCGACAGCGCGCCGGGCGTGGACGGGGAACGCCGCACGCTGACGACGAGCGCGGGCGTGGTCGGGGTGGCGCAGAGCACGACCGGGCCGAGCGGCGACGGGCTGGACGTCGCGTTCAAGGTGGGCGTGGGCTCGGCCGTCGAGGCGGCTCCCGCGCTGCTGGTGCGGGTCCGGACCACGCCGGGCCAGTTCGAGCAGCACCAGGACGAGGTCGCGGCGCTGCTGCGCAGCATCACCCCCGGAGGCGTCCGATGAGCGACCTGGCGAAGCGGGCGCAGCTCGCTGCGATCGAGCAGTCCGGCTGGGGTCAGCCGTTCCGCCTCCTCCAACCGCACAACGCGTCGTTCTGGGTCTACGCCGTCGGCGTCGGCGCTGGCGCCGTGAGCATCGTGCGGTACTTCGGGTCCGGCGGCGCGTTCTACGCGCCCGCGATCGTCGGCGGCGTGCTGCTGTTCGGGCTGTACCTCGTGCCGTGGCTGCTGCTCCTGCGCCACCACAACCGCTTCACCTCGCAGCCCGCGGGCCTGCTGGCGACCGCGTTCTTCTGGGGCGGGATCGCCGCGACGTTCTGGATCGCGCTGCCCGCGAACGGCGCGCTGCTGGAGATCTGGGCGAAGGTGGGCGGCACGTCGTTCGCCGCGAACTGGGCCGCCGGGCTGACCGCGCCGATCAACGAGGAGTGGGGCAAGGCTCTCGGCTTGGTCCTGCTCATCGGCCTCGCCCCACGCCTGGTCCGCAGCGCCTACGACGGGTTCATCATCGGCGCGTTCATCGGCTTGGGCTTCACGGTGTTCGAGGACGTCCTCTACGTGTACAACGGCGCTGCCCAGGGCTTCGGCGTCGACCAGCTCGGCACGACCGTGCAGATGTTCGTGGTCCGGGGCGCGTCGGGGATCGTGTCGCACGCCCTGTTCAGCGCGATCTTCTGCGCCGGGCTGATGTGGGTGCTGGGCCGGACGCCGGGCGAGCGCAACGTGGTCGGTGGCGTCCTGGCGATGCTGACGGCGATGGCGTTCCACTTCGCCTGGGACGACATGGGCGGCCTCAGCGGCGGCGGCCCGCTGATCACGGTGCTGCCGTTCGCGATCGGGGTGGTCGAACTGGTGGTGCTGTTCTTCGTGCTGCGGCAGGCCGCGAGCCGGGAACGCGCGTGGACCAGGGACCTCCTCGGTCCCGAGGTGGAGACGGGCGTCATCGACCCGCCGCTGCTCGACGCGGCCAGCGGCTTGCGCAAGCAGCGCAAGGCGTACCGCAAGAGCCTGCACAGCCGCCGCAAGGCCCGCCGCCTGCTCGAAGGAACGGGCGACCTCGCCCACGAGATCGCCAAGGCGGGCGGCGCGGACACCCCGAGGGTCGCCCACGCCCGCAGCGAACTGCTCCGCCTCCGCGACCTGCCCTGATCAGCTCGGGGACAGGGTCTTCGTCCACAGTGCCCGGCCGGTGGCGTCCCGCAGCCACACGGTCAGCTCACCGCTGCGCCCGTCCACGGCCACCTCGCCGAAGTGCTGGAACCCGTCCAGCGGCGAGGTGTTCGCGGCGGGCGGCGCGTGCACGAACACGGCCTCCGGCCCGAACGTGGGATCGAGTGCGTCGGGGCCGAACGCGCCCGCGTGCAGCGGGCCGGACACGAACTCCCAGAACGGGTCGAAGTCGGCGACGGCCGCGCGCTCCGGCGAGTAGTGGTGGGCGGCGGTGTAGTGCACGTCCGCGGTCAGCCACACGACGTCGCGGACCTTGCGGCGCTTCAACTCCCGCAGCACCTGGGCCAGTTCGTGCTCACGGCCGCCGGGCACGCCGGGCAGCCCGTTGGCGACGCCCTCGATGTCCGCGCCGTCCGGCACGGTCAGCCCGATCGGCAGGTCGGCGGCCACGACCTTCCACGTCGCCCGGCTGCGCGCCAGCGAGTCGACCAGCCACCGCGCCTGCCGGTCGCCGAGGATGTGGCCGATCCCGTCGCGCGGCGCGGTGTTGGCGTCCTTGTAGGTGCGCATGTCCAGCACGAACACCTCGACGCGCGAGCCGTGGGCGAACTTCCGGTACACCCGGCCGTCGACGGCCTTGCGGGGGTCGACGGGCTGCCACTCGTGGAACGCCCGGAAGGCCCGCGCGGCCAGCACGTCGACCCGCTTCTCGGTGTACTGAGGCAGGTCCAGGATCTCGCCCGGATACCAGTTGTTGGTGACCTCGTGGTCGTCCCACTGGACGATCATGGGCACCTTCGCGGCGAAGTCGCGGTACTTCGGGTCGAGCAGGTTGTAGGCGAACTGGCCGCGGTACTCGTCGAGCGTCTCGGCGACCTTCGACTTCTCCGGGGTGACGACGTTGCGCCAGATCCGGCCGTCGGGCAGCACGACCTGCGCGGCCAGCGGGCCGTCGGAGTAGACGGTGTCGCCGCTGTGCAGGAAGAAGTCCGGGCGGCGGTCGGCCATGGCGCCGAAGATCGGCATCCCGCCGAGGTCCGGGTTGCTGCCCCAGCCCTGGCCCGCCACGTCGCCCGACCAGGTGAAGCGCACGTCGGCGCGACCCACGGGCGCGGTGCGGAACACCCCCGTCACGGCCTCGCCGCGCGTGCGGCCGTCGAGGTCCTCGGCGACGACCCGGTAGTGCACCTCGCGGCCCGCGGGCAGGTGGTCGAGGCGCACCTTGCCGGTGCCACCGGTGTCCGGCGTGAGCAGCGGGCCACGCACCCGCCGGACGTGCCGGAACGACGGGTCGGAGGCCACCTCCACGACCATCCGCGACGGGCGGTCCGCACGTGTCCACACCAGCGCGCCGTCCGTGGTCACGTCGCCGGTCTGCACGCCGTGCGTCAGGACCGGCCGGTCCGTCCGCGCCAGCGCCACGCCCGGCAGGAACGCCCCGGCGACCCCGAGTCCTCCGGCGCGCAGCAGCGTCCGCCGGTTCACCGCCCGCTCATCGGTCATGCCGGTGTTCTAGCGCGCCAGGACCGACGACGGCCGAACACCGGCTGACCGGTGGGTGAACGCTCAGACCTGCTGGCTGGGCAGCCGGCCTTCGGCCATGCGCTTGGCCAGGTCGCGGCGCATCCAGAAGATGCACGCCCACACCAGGCTGAAGACCGCGCCGACCGCGCCCAAGGCGGTCAGCGCGAGCCAGGACGCGACCATCACGACGTGCAGGCCGACGATCAGCCAGACGCTCCAGCTGTGCTTGAGCAGCGCGCACGTGGCGATGAGGCCGGCGATCAGGACGAACGCCAGGACGCCCGCCGTGGTGGTGAAACCGCCACCCAGCTTGGCGATCACCGGCAGCGCCAGCGCCACCACGATCACCTCGATGATCAGCGTGCCCGCGGTGATGCCCCGGAACGCCTTCATCGGGTCCTTGGGCGGTGGCTTGACCGGCGGGGTGGTCATGACGGCTCCTTGCCGAACAGCGCGCGGGCTTCCCCCGCCGTGACGACGGAGCCGGTGACGATCACGCCGCCGCCGGACACCGAGCCCTCCTCGTCGTCCTCCTCGGTGCGCAGCACGGCTTCCTCGATGGCGTCGGCCAGGGAGGGTTGCACGAACACCCGCTCCTCGCCGAACACCTCCATCGCCAGGTCGCCCAACGTGTCCGCGTCCATCGCGCGCGGCGAGGAGTTGCTGGTCACCACGATCTCGTGGACCACCGGCTCCAGCGCCGCGAGCATCCCCGCCGCGTCCTTGTCGTCCATCACGCCGACGACGGCGATGAGCTTGCGGAAGCCGAACTCGTCGCGCAGCGCGGCGGCCAGGGCCTGGGCGCCGTGCGGGTTGTGCGCGGCGTCGACCAGGACGGTCGGGGCGCTGCGCACGCGTTCCAGCCTGCCGGGCGAGGTCACGGACGCGAACGCCTCGCGAACCGCCTCGACGTCGAGCGGCTGCTCCTTGCCCGCGCCGAAGAACGCCTCGACGGCGGCGAGCGCCAGTGAGGCGTTGGACGCCTGGTGTGCGCCGTGCAACGGCAGGAAGATCTCGTCGTACACGCCGCCGAGGCCCTGCAGCTTGAGCATCTGCCCGCCCACGGCCACGTCCTGCTGCAGCACCCCGAACTCCAGGCCCTGTCGGGCGACCATGGCGTCCACCTCGGTCGCCCGCTCGATCAGGATCCGGGCCACCTCGTTGGTCTGCTCGGCGAGGATCGCGACGGAGCCGGGCTTGATGATCCCGGCCTTCTCCCGCGCGATGCCCTCGATGTCCGAGCCGAGGTACTCGACGTGGTCGACGCCGATCGGGGTCACCACGGCGATCCGGCCGTCGGCGACGTTCGTCGCGTCCCAGCCGCCGCCCATGCCGACCTCGACGACCGCGACCTCCACCGGGGCGTCCGCGAACGCCGCGAACGCCATCCCGGTGAGGACCTCGAACTTCGTCATCCGGACGTCGCTCTGACCGTCCACCATGGACAGGTACGGCTCGACGTCCTGGTAGACCTCGACGTACCGCTCGGGCGTGATCGGCTCGCCGTCCACGCTGATCCGCTCGGTCGCCAACTGCAGGTGCGGACTGGTGTAGCGGCCCGTGCGCAGCCCGATGCGCGACAGCAGCGCGTCGATCATCCGCGACGTCGACGTCTTCCCGTTGGTCCCGGTGATGTGGATGACCGGGTACGAGTGCTGGGGGTCGCCCAGCAGGTGCGTCAACGCCTTGATCCGGTCGAGCGACGGGCCGATCTTCGTCTCGCCCCAGCGCTTGTCCAGCTCCGACTCGACGGCGCGGAGCGCTTCCAGCGCCGCCGGGTCGGCCGGGCTCACTTCGCCTCCGGCAGCGCGGCGATGCGCGCGTTCAGGCGCTCGATGTCGGCGTTCGCGGCCGCCAGGCGGGCCTGGATCTTGGCCACGACGTCCGCGGGCGCCTTGTCGGTGAACGAGGGGTTGTTGAGCTTGCCCTCGCACTGCGCGCGGTCCTTCTCCGCCACGGCCAGGTCCTTGGTCATCCGCTTGCGCTCGGCGACCACGTCGATCGTGCCGGAGGTGTCCAGCTCGACCGTCACGGCGCCCTTGGGCAGGCCGACCTCGATCGACGCGGACACGGCGAAGTCGTCGCCGGGCTCGGTCATCCTGGTCAGCGCCTTCACCGCGGACACCTGGTCGAGCAGGTCGACGCAGCACGCGCCGCGCACCTTGCCCGCCACCTTCTGCGTCGGCCGCAGGCCCTGGTCGGAGCGGAACCGGCGGATCTCGGTGACGAGCTTCTTCAGACCCTCGATCCGCTCGGCCGCCACGGCGTCGCGCTCGATCCCGGACGGCTTCGGCCACTCGCTGATCACCAGCGACTCGCCGCCGGTCAGCGTCTTCCACAGCGTCTCGGTGATGAACGGCGTCAACGGGTGCAGCAGCCGCAGCACGACGTCGAGCACGTGCCCGAGCACCGACTGGGTCGCCTCGGCGCGCTCGCCGCCCTCGGCGATCTGGACCTTCGCCAGCTCCAGGTACCAGTCGCAGAACTCGTCCCAGGTGAAGTGGTAGAGCGCCTCGGACAGCTTGGCGAACTGGAAGCCCTCGAACTGGCCGTCCACATCGGACACCAGCTGGTCGAGCAGGTCCAGGATCCAGCGGTCCGCGTCGGTCAGCGCGTCGCGGGCGGGCAGCGGCCGGTCGACCGTGGCGCCGTTGGAGAGCGCGAACCTGGTGGCGTTCCACAGCTTCGTGGTGAAGTTCCGGGCGCCCGCGGCCCAC
>Ga0247771_1000128_pt1 | contig 29774 bp, 31 predicted proteins | sample UWRJL197509C6_FD_179948 | JGI IMG/M metagenome (GOLD analysis project Ga0247771, IMG submission 179948) | Plant litter microbial communities from Arlington Agricultural Research Station in Wisconsin, United States - UWRJ-L197-509C-6 | ecosystem: Environmental > Terrestrial > Plant litter >... | reverse complement strand
CAACCAATAGAGCGCTCTAACGCCACAGACCTCCTACCAGGACGGAGACCCTCCGCATGCGGATCGGAGTCGCTGGAGTCGGCCGGATCGGCACGATGCACGCCACCAACCTCGCCGCGCTGGACCAGGTCGACGAGGTCCTCCTCTTCGACCCCGTCCCCGGCCGAGCGGCCCAGGCGTCGGCCGACCTGCCCGGCACCAAGGCGGTCGACGACCTCGACGCGTTGCTCACGGCGAGTGACGGCGTGTTGTTGGCGACCCCGACGAACACCCACCCCGCCCTGCTGCGCGCCGCGCTCGCGGCGAAGGTGCCCGCCCTGTGCGAGAAGCCGATCGCCAGCGACCTGGACGAGATGAAGGCGCTGGTCGACGACGTCGAGGCCTCCGGCGTCGAGGTGCTGGTCGGCTTCCAGCGCCGCTTTGACCCCGCGGTGTTCGAGCTGCACCGCCGCATCCGCGCGGGAGAGGTCGGCGACGTCTACCTGGTCAGGGCCGTCGGCAACGACGCCCAACCCCCGGACTTCGGCTACCTGCCCGCGTCCGGCGGCATCTTCCGCGACCTGCTGATCCACGACCTGGACGCCGTCCCGTGGCTGGTCGGCGAGCCCGTGGTGGAGGTGTACGCGTCCGGTTCCGTCCTGGTGAACCAGGCGTTCGCCGACGCCGACGACGTGGACAACGCCGTGGTGCTGCTGAAGTTCGCCGGCGGCGCCCACGCCACCCTCGCGGGCGGCAGGCACGACCCGCTCGGCTACGACCACCGCATCGAGGTCCTCGGCAGCAAGGACTCGCTCGCCGTGGGCGTCGACCCCCGCACCCCGCTGACCTCGCTGGAACCCGGCGGCCCGGTCGTGGCGGCCGACGCGTACCCCGGTTTCCCCGAGCGCTTCCACCGCGCCTACCTCAACGAGATGGCCGTCTTCACCCAGGTCGTCGCCGGTGAAGTGGCGAACCCCTCCCCAGCGCGGGAGAGTTTGATCAGCCTCCGCCTCGCCGAGGCGTGCGAGGCTTCCCGGCGTTCGGGTTCGCCGGTCCGCCTGACGGGAGTGAACGCTTGACGAAGATCGCCGGCGCGCCCATCTCGTGGGGTGTGTGCGAGGTGCCCGGTTGGGGTCGGGTGTTGGAGGCCGAGCGGGTGTTGGGCGAGATGGCGTCGCTCGGGCTCGCGGCTACCGAACTGGGGCCGCCCGACTACCTGCCGTCCGATCCCGCCGCCTTGAAGGCGCTGCTCGCCGAGCACGACCTCAGTCTGGTCGGCGGGTTCCTCGCGGTCGTGCTGCACGACCCGCCGCAGGTGCCGTCCACTGTGGAGGAAGCCGGGCGGGTCGCCGCACTGCTGGCCGCCGCGGGGGCCGGGGTGCTGGTGCTGGCCGCCGCGACCGGGCTCGACGGGTATGACGAGCGGCCCGACCTGACCGACGAGCAGTGGCGGACGTTGATCCAGACGTCCGCGAAGATCGCCGACATCGCCGCCGCCCACGGGCTGCGGACGGTGCTGCACCCGCACGTCGGTACGCACGTGGAGCGGACCGCCGAGGTCGAGCGGTTCCTCGCGGACTCCGAACTCCCGCTCTGCCTGGACACCGGCCACCTGCTCATCGGCGGCACGGACCCGGTCGACCTGGCCCGCCGCTACCCGGACCGGATCGGCCACGTGCACCTCAAGGACGTGCGGGCCGCCGTCGCGGACCGGGTGCGCGGCGGGGAACTCGGCTACACCGCCGCCGTCCAGCAGGGGATCTACGTGCCCCTCGGCGACGGCGACGTGGACGTGGAAGCTCTGGTCACGCTCCTCCGGGAGGCGGGCTACACCGGTTGGTTCGTCCTCGAACAGGACACCGCGCTCGGTGACGGCAGTCCAGCGGACACCCCCGTGCTGGACACCGCGCGCAGCCTCGCGCACCTCAACAAGATCATCGGAAAGGGCTAGGGACGATGACGTCTGTTCGCTCTGCAAGACGAAGTGTTCTGCGCGTGGGCCTCGGCGTTGCCGCGGTCGCCCTGCTGGCCGCGTGCAGCGGGCCGGGTGCGAGCAACACCACCAGTTCCGGCAGCCCCGACACCGGGTCCGCCTCCAGCTCGAGCGGTCCGCTGAAGGTCGCCGTGGTCACGCACGGCTCCGCCGGTGACACCTTCTGGAACGTCGTCAAGAACGGCGCGACCGACGCGGGCAAGGCGCTCGGCGTGACGGTCGACTACAACTCCGACGGCGACCCCGGCGCGCAGTCGAAGCTGATCGACAACGCGGTGTCGCAGAAGGTCGGCGGCCTCGTCGTGTCGATGGCGAACCCGGACGCGCTGAAGACCTCGATCGAGGCCGCCGTCAAGGCGGGCATCCCGGTGATCACCATCAACTCCGGCGGCGACAAGAGCGCGTCCTTCGGGGCCATCGCGCACGTCGGCCAGGAGGAGGGGATCGCGGGCGAGCAGGCGGGCAAGAAGCTCAAGGACGCGGGCAAGACCAAGCTCCTCTGCGTGATCCACGAGGCGGGCAACATCGGCCTCAGCCAGCGCTGCGACGGCGCGAAGACCGGTTTCGGCGGCTCGGTGACGAACCTCCAGGTCGACATCAACAACCCCACCGACATCGAGGCCCGCATCAAGGGCGCGCTGCAGACCGACCCGTCGATCGACGCCGTGCTGGCGCTGAACCCGCAGGTCGCCGTCAACGCCGCGAGCGCGGCCAAGGGCGCGTCCTCCAAGGCCGCCGTGGCGACGTTCGACCTCAACGCCGACGTGGTCGCGGGCATCAAGGCCGGTGACGTGCTGTTCGCCGTCGACCAGCAGCAGTACGAGCAGGGCTACCTGCCGATCGTGATGCTGAAGCTGTACCACGACAACGCGAACACCGTCGGCGGTGGCCAGCCCGTGCTGACCGGTCCCGGCTTCGTCGACAAGTCCAATGTGGACAAGGTCGAGGAATACGCCAAGCGCGGCACCCGCTAACCGACGCTGGAAGGGAGAGAGATGTCCGTGGCAGCGCAAGCTCCACCGGCCGCCGACGAGCGGATCAGCAAGCCCGGCCTGCTCGACCGGCTGGTCGTCCGACCGGAGATCGGGTCGCTGCTCGGCGCGGTGCTCGTGTTCCTGTTCTTCTCCATCGTGACCGAGCAGTTCCTGAGCACCGGCGGTGTCGCGACCTGGCTCGACGACGCGTCCACGCTCGGGATCATGGCGGTGGCCGTGTCGCTGCTCATGATCGGCGGGGAGTTCGACCTGTCCGCGGGTGTCATGACCGCGTCCACCGCGCTGGTCACGGCCATCCTCTCCACCCAGCTCGGCTGGAACGTCTGGCTGGCCTTGTTCGTGTCGCTGCTGTTCGCGCTGGGCGTCGGGGCGCTCAACGGGTGGCTGGTGATGCGGACGGGGCTGCCCAGCTTCATCGTGACGCTCGGCTCGTTCCTCGCGTTGCAGGGCCTCAACCTCGGCATCACGCGGCTCGTCACCGGCACCGTGCAGGTGTCCGGGATGCGCACCACCGACGGCTACGCGTCAGCCGGGTTCCTGTTCGCGTCGACGTTCAGCTTCGGCGGCACGTCGTTCTACATCTCGATCGTCTGGTGGATCCTGTTCACGATCGTGGCCTCGACCATCCTGGTGCGGACCCGCTTCGGCAACTGGATCTTCGCGGTCGGCGGGTCGGCGCTCAGCTCCCGCGCGGTCGGCGTGCCGGTGATGCGGACCAAGATCTTCCTGTTCATGACCACGGCGTTCGCGGCGTGGCTGGTCGGGTCGATCAACATCCTGCGGTTCACCAGCGTGCAGGCCAACCAGGGCATCGGCCTGGAGTTCCAGTTCATCATCGCGGCCGTCATCGGCGGCTGCCTGCTCACCGGCGGCTTCGGCTCCGCGGTGGGCGCGGCCATCGGCGCGCTGATCTTCGGCATGGCGCGCCAGGGCATCGTCTACGCCAACTGGAACAGCGACTGGTTCCAGCTGTTCCTCGGCGTGATGCTGCTGTCGGCGGTGCTGGTCAACAACGCCCTGCGGCGGCGAGCGGAGAGGGTGCGGCGATGACCTCGCTGATCGAGACCACCGAGATCGGCAAGACCTACGGCAGCGTCATCGCGCTGCGGGACGTGTCGACCGTCGTCAACGCGGGCGAGGTCACCTGCGTGCTCGGTGACAACGGCGCGGGCAAGTCCACGCTCATCAAGATCCTGGCGGGCGTGCACCAGCACGACCGGGGCAGCCTCAAGGTCGAGGGCGAGGAGATCAGCTTCACCTCGCCGCGCGAAGCGCTCGACCACGGGATCGCGACGGTCTACCAGGACCTCGCCGTCGTGCCGCTGATGAGCGTGTGGCGCAACTTCTTCCTGGGTTCCGAGCCCACCAAGGGGTTCGGGCCGTTCAAGGTGCTGGACCGCAAGCAGGGCCGCGAGGTCACGAAGAAGGCGCTGTCCGAGATGGGCATCGACCTGCGGGACGTGGAGCAGCCGGTCGGCACGCTGTCCGGCGGTGAACGGCAGTGCGTCGCCATCGCGCGGGCCGTGCACTTCGGCGCGAAGGTGCTGATCCTGGACGAGCCGACCGCCGCGCTCGGCGTGAAGCAGGCCGGGGTGGTGCTGAAGTACGTGGCACGGGCCCGCGACCGCGGCCTCGGCGTCGTGCTGATCACCCACAACCCGCACCACGCTTTCCCGGTCGGCGACCGGTTCCTGCTGCTCAAGCGGGGTCGTTCGCTCGGGTCGTACGACAAGGCGGACATCACCATCGAGGAGCTGACCCGGCAGATGGCCGGTGGCGCCGAACTCGACGCGCTGTCGCACGAACTGCGTGCGGCGGAGAAGGAGGACGTGAGCTGATGGCGGTGGACGTGCTCACGGTCGGTCGTGTCGGTGTCGACCTCTACCCCGAGCAGAGCGGAGTCCCGCTGTCGGCCGTGCGCACGTTCGCCAAGTCGCTCGGCGGCACCGCGACCAACGTCGCGGTGGCCGCCGCTCGGCTCGGGCGGCGCTCGGCGGTGCTGACGAAGGTGGGCCCGGACGGGTTCGGCGACTACGTGCGCGAGGCCTTGGCCGGGTTCGGCGTGTCGCCGGAGTTCGTCGGCACGTCGCCCGACCTCCAGACGCCGGTGGTGTTCTGCGAGCTCAACCCGCCGGAGGACCCGCCGCTGCTGTTCTACCGCTCGCCGATCGCGCCGGACCTCACGCTCGGGGAGCCGGACGTGCCGTGGGACGTCGTCGCGGACGTGCCGCTGCTGTGGGTCACCGGCACGGGGGTGTCGGCCGAGCCCGCGCGGGGAACCCAGCGCAAGGTGCTGGAGCACCGGGGACGCAAGGCGCACACCGTGCTGGACCTCGATTTCCGGCCGATGTTCTGGTCCGATGTGGACAGTGCGCGGCGGGAGATCGGCTGGATGCTGGACCACGTGACCGTGGCGGTGGGCAACCGGACCGAGGTCGAGGTCGCCGTCGGCACCGCCGACCCGGACGAGGCCGCCCGCAGGCTGCTCGACCGCGGCGTGGAACTCGCGCTGGTCAAGAAGGGCGCCGAGGGCGTGCTGGTCGCGACGGCCGAGGGCTCGTGGACCGTGCCGCCGCACCCGGTGGACGTGGTGTGCGGGCTGGGCGCGGGCGACGCGTTCGGCGGCGCGCTGGTGCACGGCCTGCTCTCCGGCTGGGACCCGGTGCGGATCGCCCGCTACGCCAACGTCGCGGGCGCGCTGGTCGCGGGCCGCCTGGCCTGCGCGGACGCCATGCCGGAACCGCACGAGATCGAGGAGCTCCTGTGATCACCGACCAGCAGTGGGCCGAACTGCTGACCACCAGGGCGACCGACCCCGGCTCGATCCGCCGGGCGTACCAGGCCCGCCGCGGCCCCAAGGGCCTGCTGTCGGAGCGCGGGACGCTGTTCCTGGTCGCGGCCGACCACCCGGCGCGCGGCGCGCTGGGCGTCGGCGGCGACCCGATGGCGATGGCGGACCGGCGGTCGCTGCTGGACCGGCTGCTCGTCGCGCTGGCGAACCCGGACGTCGACGGCGTGCTCGGCACCCCTGATGTGATCGAGGACCTGCTCCTGCTCGACGGCCTGCACGAGAAGGTCGTGATCGGCTCGATGAACCGGGGCGGCCTGGCGGGCGCGGACTGGGAGATCGACGACCGGTTCACCGCGTACGACCCGCCCTCGATCGCCACGAACGGGCTCGACGGCGGGAAGATGCTGCTGCGCCTGGTGAACTCCGACGCGGGGACGGCCCCGACGCTGGAGGCGTGCGCGCAGGCCGTGTCCGCGCTGGCGCAGCACGGGCTGATGGCGATGGTCGAACCGCTGCCCTACGACCGCGACGACGCCGGGAAGCTGGTGCTGCGCACCGATTCCGCGTCGCTGGCACGGGCGGCCGCTGTCGCCGCGGGCCTCGGCGTCACGTCGGCGTTCACCTGGCTGAAGCTGCCCGCCCCCGCCGACCCGGAGACCGCGCTGGGCAGCACGACGCTGCCCACGCTGGTGCTGGGCGGCGTCCCCGGCCCCGATCCCGCCGCCGACCTGGCCTCGTGGGGGCGGTCGCTGCGGCACCCGACCGTGCGCGGGCTGGTCGTCGGTCGCGCCCTGCTCTACCCGCCGGACGGCGACGTGGCGGGCGCGGTGGCCTCCGCTGCGGCCGTGCTGCGCGCCGCTCACCAGGAGGTCACGGCATGAGTTGGCACCGCCCGTTGGGAACCCTGTCCTACGGCGACGACGCGATCCGGCTCGGCCCCGCCGAGGCGGGCTGGACCTACACCGGGCTGCGGGTGCTCCGGCTGGCCCCAGGCGAGAGCCGGGTGGTCGACACCGACGAGTTCGAGGCGTTCGTGCTGCCCCTCGCGGGCGGCTGCGTCGTCGAGGTCGACGGCGAGCGGTTCGAGTTGACCGGCCGCGAGTCGGTGTTCACCCGCGTCACGGACTTCGCCTACGTGCCGAGGGACGCCCGCGTCACGCTGTCGTCCGCCGACGGCGCGGAGGTGGCGTTGCCGATGGCCCGCTGCGAACGACGGTTGGAGCCCAAGTACGGGCCCGCCGAGGAGGTGCCGGTCGAGGTGCGGGGCGCGGGCAACGCGACCCGGCAGGTGACGAACTTCGGCGTGCCCGGTGTGTGGGACCACGCGGACAAGCTGGTGGCGTGCGAGCTGATCACGCCGGACGGCAACTGGTCGTCCTACCCGCCGCACAAGCACGACGACACCGAGCCGTGCGAGGTCGTGAACGAGGAGGTCTACTACTTCCGGATCGCGGGCCGCGACGGGGTGACGCCGTCGCGCGAGGGGTTCGGGCTGCACAAGACCTACACCGGCGACGGCGAGGTGGACGAGGACGTGGCCGTGCGCGACGGCGACGTCTTCCTGATCCCGCGGGGCTACCACGGCCCGTGCGTCGCCGCGCCCGGCTACCCCATGTACTACCTGAACGTCCTGGCCGGACCAGGGGCGGAGCGGTCGCTCGCGTTCTGCGACGACCCCGCCCACACGTGGATCCGGGACAGCTGGGCCGACCAGGAGCTCGACCCGCGCTGCCCGGTGACCAACGCGAAGGGGCGAACGGCATGAAGCTGACCACGGCGCAGGCGCTCGTCCGGTGGATGCTGGCGCAGCGGACCGAGCTGTTCGACGGGTCCGAGGCCCCGCTGTTCCCCGGTGTGTTCGCGATCTTCGGGCACGGCAACGTGCTCGGGATCGGCAACGCGCTGGAGGAGGTGCGCGACCAGCTCCCGGTGTGGCGCGGGCACAACGAGCAGGGCATGGCGCTGGCCGCCGTCGGCATCGGCAAGGCGACGCACCGGCGGCAGGTCGGCGTGGCCACGTCGTCGATCGGGCCGGGCGCGTTGAACATGGTGACGGCGGCGGGGGTCGCGCACGCGAACCGGTTGCCGCTGCTGCTGTTGCCGGGCGACACGTTCGTCGGGCGCGCGCCGGACCCGGTGCTCCAGCAGGTCGAGCACTTCCACGACCCGACGTCCACGGTGAACGACGCCTTCCGGGCCGTGAGCCGGTACTTCGACCGGATCACCAGGCCCGAGCAGCTGCTGTCGACGTTGCCGCAGGTGGCGCGGGTGCTGACCGACCCGGCCGAGTGCGGGCCGGTGACGCTGGCGCTGCCGCAGGACGTGCAGGCCGAGTCGTACGACTTCCCGGACTCGCTGTTCCACCCCGTGGTGCACCGGCTGCTGCGGCAACGGCCCGACCTCCGGGCGTTGACCAGCGCGGCGGACCTGATCACGTCCGCGCGCAAGCCGCTGCTGGTGCTCGGCGGCGGGGTCCGGTACTCCGGGGCCGCCGGTCGGGCGCTGCGGTTCGCCGAGCAGCACCGGATCCCGGTCGTGGAGACGACCGCGGGCCGGACGCTCGTCCCGCACGACCACCCGCTCAACGCCGGACCGCTCGGCGTCACCGGCTCCACGTCGGCGAACGTCCTGGCGGCCGAGGCCGACGTGGTGATCGCCGTGGGCACCCGGTTGCAGGACTTCACCACGGCGTCGTGGACGGTGTTCTCCCCGGAGGTGCGGCTGCTGACGCTCAACGCGGCCCGGTTCGACGCGGTGAAGCACGGCGCGCAGGCGCTGGTGGCCGACGCCGACGAGGGGCTGCGCGAGCTGACCGACCTGCTCGGGCAGTGGCAGGGCGACTCGCACTGGGCCGACCAGGCCGCCGTGGAGCGGTGCCGGTGGGACGAGCACATCGACGGGCTGCGCACACCCGACTCGGAGCTGCCGACGTACGCGCAGGTCGTGGGCGTGGTCAACGACCTCAGCACGCCGGAGGACTACGTGATGACCGCGTCCGGCGGCCTGCCGGGCGAGCTGATCGGCGGCTGGCGGGCCGTCGGCGAGTCCACGATGGACGTCGAGTACGGGTTCTCCTGCATGGGCTACGAGCTGGCGGGCGCGTGGGGCGCGGCCATCGCCCGGCCGTCGGGCGTCGTGACGACGCTGGTGGGCGACGGGTCGTACCTGATGCTGAACTCCGAGCTGTACTCCGCCGCGTTCGCCGGGCACGGGTTCGTGGCCGTGGTGTGCGACAACGACGGGTACGCGGTGATCCACCGGTTGCAGACCGGGCAGGGCGGGGCGGGGTTCAACAACCTCTACGCGGACGTGTGGAGCTCCCACGCCGCACCGCCGCGCACGGACTTCGCGGCCCACGCCGCCGCACTGGGCTGCGCGGTGTTCGCCGTCGACGGCCTGGACGACCTGGCCGACGCCTACCGCAAGGCGCGGGAAGCGGCCGTCGGGGAACGGCGGCCCGCGGTCGTCGTGATCCGCACGCACCCGGACGCGTGGACCGAGGCCGGGGCGTGGTGGGAGGTCGGCGTGCCCGCCACCTCGCACCGCCCGGAGATCGCCGCCGCCCACGAGCGGATGGTGGAGGACAAGGCCCGCCAGGTCCGGTACCTGGGCTAGAAGGCGGGCGGGGCCGGGGGCAGCACGGCGGCGTCCACCGGCGTGCGCGGCAGGGCCGGGCTGATGGCGCCGAGCACGGCCCTCAGCTCCGGCTCCAGCTCGGGGTGCTCCCACAGCACGGCGTGGATCGAGCCGCGCCACTCCGTGGTGAACTCCGCCCTGGCCTGCGTCCGCCGTTCCAGCGGCACCAGCGCCAGCTCGTCCCGCGACGCCTGGAGCCTGCTCGTCACGAACTCGACCCGGCGCGGCACGCCGGACCCGAGCACTCCCGCGACCTCGGCGCGGACCCCCGCCCACAGGTGGGTGTCCATCGCCTTGATGAGGGCGCCCGCGACCGTGCCCGCCAACAGCCGCAGTCCTTCGTCCGGCATCCGCTTCCTCTCCGATCGGGTGAGGCCCATCAGCGGCGGCCCTGTCCGCGGGCCGGGTGTCCGATGGTCATGTCGTTGCCCGCCTGGTAGACGGTGCCGCCGTGGGAGGCGACCGCGTGCTGGGTGACCGAGCCGGGCCCGGCGGGCGGCTTCACCTCGGCCGCGGGCTCGGGCTTGGTGGTCGCGGCGCCCGTCAGGTTCACGGCGTGCACGTCGGCCCCCGCCACCCACATCCAGCCGTGGCCGCTGAAGGACTTGACGGTGACGTCGACCTTGCGGAAGTCGGTCGGCTCGAACGTGGTGTGGCCCGCCGCGACCAGGGTGTCGTAGAGGTGTTCGGAGAGGATCAGGACCAGGTCCGCGTTGGGGAAGTCCTCCAGGGCCTGGTGGGCCGGGTGGCTGCTGAGGAGGCGGTTGAGCAGGACCGTGTCGCGGCCGGGGAAGCCGTTGGCGCCGTCGACGACGACGCCGTGGTGGATGGCCATGCGCATCCGGACCTTGGCCTCCGGGACGCGGTAGCGGTTGAGCGAGTGGAGTTCCGCGGCGAGGGCGCGCACGTAGGTGTCGACCACGGTGCTCTCCGGGCTGTCCGACGGGAGCACGGCGAACTCCTCGTCGCCCAGCGGCTGCCGGTGCCAGGAGGAGCGGTCGAGGCCCGCCGCCGTGCCCGCGCGGTCGAGGCTCTGGACCAGCAGCTCCTGGAGGATGCGCTGGAGCTGGTCGTCGGCCGCCCCGTACTTGCGCAGGTCGCAGGAGACGAGCAGGCTGCGCCGAAAGTCGGCCTGGCTCATGGCGGACTACCTCCGGATCGGGACCTGCTGCGCAGAGTCACTGTGCGGTACGACATCGGACGGAAAACCGCAATATTGCGGACTGGCGTCAGCAGCTGGCGAATTCGCGCAATCGCTGCAGGTCGGGCACGACCACGTTGCGCCTCAGGTGGCTGACGACGACGCCCGCCTTGCGCAGATCGCTGAACGCCTTCTCGGCGGTTCGCGGCTTCATGCCCGCGATCGACGCCAGTTCGACTTTGGTTAGCGGAATTCCCAGCACCCATCCCTCGGTCTCTTCGCGGCCATAGGTCTGCACCAGCTCGTAGACCACTCGCGCGACTCTCTCCGCCGCCGGGTGCGAGAGGAAATCGCGACGTCGTTGATTCGCCCAGCGCAGTCGGTCGTTCGTCATGGCGAACAATTCGACGAACGCGTCGTTGCGCCGGTGCAGAAAGGCCGTGAGTTCGGCGCTGCTGATCATCTTGGCCACGACGTCGCCGCAGGTCACCACGGTGGCGGACCGCGGCTTCTGGTCGAGGGCGGACATTTCGCCCACCAGGTCGCCCGCGACCCGGATGGCCAGCAGGGCGGTGTTCCCCGTCTCGTCCGAGGCCTGGACCTTCACGACGCCGTCCAGCAGGAGGAGCACATGAGTGTCGCTCGCATCCTGCTCGATGACCTCCTTGTCCGCCGGATACCGGACCACGGTCCCGATGTTCAGGAGTTCCTGTCGCGGTGCGTCGCGCAAGCGGCCCAGCAGGCTGTTCGACGGCCACGCGAGATCCTGTGTTGCTGTCGGCAATGGCATTTGGATCCTGGTTACTCGTCGGTACCGGCGGGCGATGTGAAAATCGAATTCATCGTGAGCGCACACTCGTACCTGAGAGTAAGTGTGTGCGGCGGAGACCCCGAACGTGAGGCGGAGAGTACACCCAATTGGACGCACGGCGCAGGTGATACGGCTTATGACGAATTCGATGATCAACTGCGAATGGGAATGGATACCGGACCAGCTGGAATTCCCCTGCTCCCACCTGGTGTGATCCGCCTCCGATCGGGAACAAGACGGCAGACGTGGGACCTTGGAACGAGGGAGAGACCACGAGGAGAAGGAGTCGTCTTGAGCCCCCTGTTCGACCCACTCACGCTGCGATCGGTGACCTTGCCGAACCGAATCGCGGTGAGTCCGATGTGCCAGTACTCGGCCGAGAACGGCGTGCCGAACGACTGGCACCTGGTCCACCTGGGTTCGCGGGCGGTCGGCGGAGCCGGACTGGTGATCGCCGAGGCCACCGCCGTCCAGGCCAACGGCCGCATCTCGCCCTCCGACACCGGCATCTGGAACGACGAGCAGGTCGCGGCGTGGCGACCCATCACGAAGTTCATCCGCGAGCACGGCGCCGTGGCGGGCCTCCAGCTCGGGCACGCGGGCCGCAAGGCGTCGACCTACTCGCCGTTCGCCGACCAGCACGGCGGCGTGCCGGACGACCAGGGCGGCTGGACCCCCGTCGGCGTCGGCACCGAGCCGTTCACCGCGAGCTACCGGACCCCCGTCGAACTCGACGAGGACGGCATCCAGCAGCTCGTCCGGGACTTCGCCGCGGGCGCTCGGCGGGCGTTGGACGCGGGCTTCCAGCTCGTGGAGGTCCACGCGGCCCACGGCTACCTGCTGCACCAGTTCCTGTCGCCGCTCACGAACAAGCGCACCGACGGGTACGGCGGAAGCTTCGAGGGGCGCACCCGCCTCGCCGTCGAGGTGACGGCCGCGGTCCGCGCCGAGGTGGGAGAGGACGTGCCCGTGCTCGTCCGCATCTCGGCCACCGACTGGGTCGACGGAGGGTGGGACGAGCAGGACAGCGTCCGGCTCTCGCGCGCGCTCGCCGACGTCGGCGCAGACCTCGTGGACGCGTCGACCGGCGGCTTGGTGCCGGACGCCAAGATCACCTCGGGGCCCGGTTACCAGGTGCCGTTCGCCGACGCGGTTCGGAAGAAGGCCGAAGTACCCACCGGGGCCGTCGGACTCATCACCGACGCCCGGCAGGCTGAAACGATCCTCACCGACGGGTCGGCGGACATCGTTCTGCTCGCGCGCGAACTACTCCGCGACCCGTACTGGCCGTTGCACGCAGCGGTCCAGCTCGGAGCGGAGGTGAGGGCGCCCCAGCAGTACGCCAGGGCGTTCTAGAAGGTCCCGAGACTTCAAGGGTTGAGCTGCTTGTGGCAGCTCAACCCTTGAGAGTCCCAGGCTGATTCAGCGACGGTAGTCGTCGTATCCGTCTTCCGACGGATCGTCTGGTCGCTCGTCGCTGAAGTGTCCATTCGCGGACTCGCCGCTGGACAGCTCGCGTTGCAAGGCGTCAAAGTCGGTGGAATGGGAGCTGTACTTAAGCTCTCGGGCCACCTTCGTCTGCTTGGCCTTCGCTCGGCCGCGCCCCATGGCTCGACCCCCTCAGACAGGGACGGGGGCGGCCGGGGGAACGGCGGCCCCACTCGTCTCGACAACTAGTTCCTGGTAACTACCGTACCGTGTCGATGGGGTTCCTCGCGACGCGGTAGGCCCTGGGAGTTGTGAGACGCACCGCCCAATCTCCTCAGAGGGCCCTCATGGCAGGATTCACACGTGCCTCGACCGTTCGTCGCCTACCTCCGGGTGTACGAGCCGCTGTCGGCGCTCGAACCCCCGTTGGCTGATCAGGTGCGTCGCGCGCTCGAAAAGGGCGCGCTGAGCAGAGCCGACGTCGGCGACCGGGAACGCGAACTGTGGTTGCGGTCACAGCTGGCCTCGCCGCCCAGATTGCTGCCCGGAGACCGCTCGGACGGGCGTGGCGCGGTCGAGAACGCCCCCTTCGACGTGATGACCATCAGCCCGGCCGAGGTCCCCACGAGCGACGCCGCCCGCGTGGGCCCCGGACCGCTGGTCTGCCCGCTGGACCTGCGTGCCCGGTCCGCGGCCGGTCTGATCGGCTTCCTGGCCACTTCGACCGGCCCGCTGCGCGACGAGGCGCTGAGCAGGCCGTCGGACGAGGCCCGCTCGCGCGCCGCCTCCGTGATGGCCGAGCTGAACGCGGGCGCGGTCCACGTCGTGTCCACCACCTGGACCGTCCCGCTGCCCTGGTTCGCCCTGGTCGACCCGGACACCCGCCGCATCGTCCTGGCCCCGCAGAACGACCCGGCCCGCCAGCTGTCGTGGCGCGTGGCCATGGCCGACGCCCGCAGGCGCGTGGCGCGGGCGCACACGATCGTGAAGCGCTCGATCGGCGAGAACGGCCCGGCCAGGGTCCTGGCCGACACCGGCCGCTGGCTGGAGAACTTCCACCCGCACTCCGCCGTCGAGCTCGACTACGGCGGCCTGGTCCAGCTGGTCGAGGACAAGGACCTGCTGGAGGACACCTCGGCCCAGGACGTGAACGCGATCATCGACGCCCTCGAGTCGGGCGATTCGGAAGAGGTCGCGCTCCGGTACGAGTCCCTCCGCGAGTTCTGGTCCGAACTGGGCCTCCGCGAACGCCACGGCTGACGCTCACCGCTTCACCCGAACGGGCGTGCTCGGGTAGCCCAGGGCGCTCTCCCGGAGCAGCACCCGAGCGGCGACGGCGGCCCCCGCCGCCAGCAGGAGAGCCGCGGGCCAGGACACGGAGACGGCCACCCACCCCGCGAGCGCGGGGGTGATCGTCGCGCTCAGGTAGTTGGCCGAGTTCTGCATGCCCAACGCGGTCCCGCTGCTGCCCTCCGGGGCCATCTCGGCGGCGGCGGTCACCGCGAGCCCGTTCCAGCACACGGCCAGGGCGGTGGTCGGCACCAGCACCACCGCCAACAGCCACACCGGCGCCTCGACCAGCACCGCGGACAGCACGAACCCCGCCGCCACGACCACCGTGATGACCCGAAGCGGCCCCAGCCGACTGCGCACGGCGTCCGACCACACCCCGGCCCCCAGCCGCCCGGCGCCACCCAGCACCTGGGCCACCGCGAACAGGCCCGAAGCGGCCCCGACAGCCAGCCCCCGGTGTTCGTGGAGCAGCTCCACCACCAGCGCGGCGGCGGTGAACTGCGGGACCACCAACAACCCGCTGGCGACGCTGAGCCGGATCAACCGCCGATCCCGCAGCACCACACCCTGGCTGCGCGTGGCGCGCACAGCGCCGTCGGGTTCCCGGATGAACACGGCGATGGCCAACGCCACGATTCCGGTGAACCCGCTCAACGCCAAGAACGCCGCCGGAACCCCCGCGTTCGCCGCCACCACCGGCAGCACGACAGCGGCCGCCGCCGCCCCCAACGGTGTGGCGGTCTGCCGAATCCCCATCGCCAACCCGCGCCGGTCGGCGGTGAACCAGCTCATCACCGCCCGCCCGCTGGCCGCGTTGACGCTCGCCCCGAACACCCCGGCGCCGAACAAGGCGAGACCGGCCACCACGACGTGCCCGCCCGCGGCCAGGGCGAGACAGGCGGCGGCCCCCACCCCGCCGACGGTCATCACGACCCGCTCGCCCCGCCGATCGGCCAGCGCGCCCCAGCTGACCAACGTGAGCATGGTCCCCAGGTTCACCGCCCCCAGCAGCAACCCGACCTGCGGCAACGAGAGGTGGAAGAACTCCCGCAGCTGAGGCGTCAGCGCGGGCAGGCCGAGGAACACCGCCGCGTTGGTGCCCTGCGCGACCGCCCCGACCCCGAGAACCACCCACCGATACCGACCAGCCATACCTGCACGCTAGGCCCGCTGTTCAGCATCCGGGAAGAAAATTCCACAGGATGGGAAGGAGTGGGGTGTGGGTCGAGGCCGGGGAAATGAGCGGGGGAATAGAAGGGGTTAATAGGCGAGGCGGGGAAAGGAAATGGCGGCTGGGATTTCCGGCGGCTGGACGGCGGCCGAATGATTGCCTGGCCTCGCGCGTTCCAGTCGCCCCCAGGAGACCGACTCGGCGCTGCCGGCGGGAAACATCCACCCAGACCACGCACGGTTAGTGCAAATGCACGTGCAACACCAAAAAAGCCGCCCGGCACGCCCCGTGGGGCACGTCGAAGCGGCGGTGTTCGCCGTGCCCGCGCGTGGTGCCGGGCGGTCGGTTCAGTCCTTGACCCGGTTGTTCGGTCGGCCTCGCTCGTCCGCCAGCAGGTCGTCCACGGAGGCGCTCCCGCTCTGGTAGCGGCCCGCGATCTCGGCGTTCAGCTGGTCCATCACGACCTGCACCTGTCGACGGCGCTGGGAAACCGAGGCTTCCTCGCCGATGAACGTGCGCAGGGTGAGGTCCAGCTTCTCGTCGGACAGCGTGCTCACGTCCGAGAGGTCGACGTCCGAGACCAGGGCCTCGACGTGCCGCTGGTGGGCGTCCGCCCGTGACGGCTCGTGGGTCTGGTACCGGCCGAGACCGGTGGACGGGCCCACGGCGTTGGACGCGAGGATCGTTGCCAGTTGGTCGACCACGGAGGATCCGCCGTCGGTCCGGCGCAGTTTTTCCGCACGCACGATGTCGATCCGCGCGTGCAGCAGTCGTCGCAGGTAGGAAAGGTCTGTTTCCTCTTGGGCCGCTTCGTCGCGCAACGCGCGCACGTCGGCGAGAGGGCGCTGCTCGACGCCCTCTGCGTAGTCAGGGGCGAGCACCCGGTCGATACGGCGGCGTCCGCCAGGACGCACCTCGATCACGTACTCATCCTGAGGTAGATCCTGCTCAGCCGCCAACACGAACCTGCTTCCAAAGTGGTGTCAAACCTGTACCGGACTGTGCACGCCGAGTAGTTCCCGTGCTTCGGCCACCGCGAGCGGCGGCCGTTGAGCGATCTTCGCCAGGCCCGCGGCGCGCGCCACGAGCTGGACGTCGTCCCGGACCGGCTGGCCGTCGGCGTAGTCGGCGGTGTCGGCGGTGCCCACCCGGAGGTGGCCGCCGGTCGCCAACGCCGCCAGCATCACCGGCAACGTCGTCCCGTCCAGCCCGGCCGCGGAGAACGTCGCGCCGTCCGGGAGCCGCCGCACCGCGTCGACCACGGTCTCCGCATCGCCCGGCGACCCTCCGGGGTTACCCAGGACGAGCCCGACGTGAACGCGCTCGGCGACCGGGAGCCCGTGCTCGTCCAGCAGGCGGCGCAGCACGGTGACCTGCTCGAGGTCGGTGATCTCGAACGAGGGGGCGATCCGGAGGTCCCGCAACGCCGTGTGGAGCCGCACGAGCGCCTCCCAGTCGCCGTCCAGCGGAACGGCGGCCGAGTCCGGGGCCACGTCGAGAGCACCGGTCACGTCCGCCAACCGGACCAGCAGCCCGGTCTGTTCGCGCAGCCCGACGACCACCTCGCGCAGCCACGCCTCCGGACCCGCGGGGACCCGCACCACGGAGACGCCGACCCGCTCGCAGTTCACCGCGGCCGCCACCAGGTCGTCGACCGAGTCCGTCGCGCGAGGCGCGACGGTGAGCAGCGTGCCGGGGTAGCCGGAGCGGGGCATGCGGAAATACTGGCACAGGTCCAGTCGGGAACGACCGGTGCCGCACGCCTGGAGTCCACCGAACGGCCGCACACCGACCCGGTACCGGTTCCGACGCGCCGCACGACGCCCGAGCGAGCCCCGACGGAAGCCCGAGCGAGGACCGCCGGGGGCCAAGGAGGCTCGAGGTGGGCCCGGCCGAAGCCCAAGTCCCAGCCGAGTCCGACCGAAGCCGGCTCCAGCCCAGGCCGGCCCTGACAACCCCGGCCGAAGCCCCAGCGGGGCCTGGCCCGAGCAAGCCCGAGCCCGAGTAAGGCCCCAGCCCAGGCCGACCCCGACAACCCCGGCTGAAGCCCTAGCGGGGCTCGGCCCAAGCAAGCCTCGGCCCGAGCAAGCCCGAGCCCAGGCCCAGCCGTGCCGAGCCCAAGCGAGGCCCAACGAAGCCAAGTCCCAGCCGAGCCCGGTCAAAGCCACACCCGAGCCCGAGCAAGGCCCGAGTCCAGGCCGGATCGAGCAACCTCAGACCGAAGCCCGAACCGGGCCTAGGCCAAGCCAGACCCGAGCCGGGCCAGGCCGAGCAACCCCAGGTCGAAGCTCAGCCGGGCCAAGCGCGAGCCGAGCGCTAACGGCCCAGGTTCCTGGCCGCTTCGCGGCCCAGCGCCGGGGTGTCCGGCGGGATCGAGTCGGGGTCGATCGCGCCTTGCACGATCCGGTCGTCCACCCCGAGCATCAGTTCCGCGTCCACCGGAACCGAGCGCTTGACCAAAGCCAACGCCACCGTGCCCAGTTCGTGGTGCAGCGCTACGCTGCCCACGCGGCCGACCACGCGGTCGCCCAGCAGCACGGGGTCGCCGGTTTCGGGTTGGACCTCGCGGGAGCCGTCCAGGTGGAGCAGCAGCATCCGGCGTGGCGGGCGGCCGACGTTGTGGACCTTCGACACGGTCTCCTGGCCGCGGTAGCACCCCTTGTCCAGGTGCACGGCCGAGCCGATCCAGTTGACCTCGTGCGGGATGGTCTTCTCGTCGGTGTCGATGCCGAGCCGGGGTCGCAGGGCCTCGACGCGCAGCGCCTCGAACGCCCACGTGCCCGCGGGCCGGGCTCCGCCGTCGGTCAGGCGGCCCCACCAGGTCACCAGGTCGGCGCGCGGCACGACGAGGTCGACGGCGTCGTGGCCGGGCCACGTCATGCGGCGCGCGAACCCGCCGCCGGGCAGCGCCAGCACTTGGTCGGGCTTGCCGGGCACGGGCAGGTCCAGCTTCGCCAGCAGGTCCGCCACCTCCGGGCCCACCAGGGACAGCACGGCCAGTTCGGCGGTCGCGTCGCGCGGCTCGACCTTCGACCAGAACCGCATCGAGTCCAGGTACTTCAGCAGCGGTTCGAGGGTCCGCGCCTCCATGTCGAGGTACACCGTGCCGTCGACGTTCGCGACCACGGCGTGGTGCTCGATCCGGCCCTGCACGTCCAGCACCAGCGCCTCGGTGCCCCGGCCCTCGGCGAGGGCGGCGAAGTGCTGGCTGGTCAACGAGTGCAGCCAGGTCAGCCGGTCGTCGCCGGGCACGGCGAGCACACCGCGGTGCGAGCGGTCGAACACCGCGACCGAGCGCGCCGCCGACCGCTGCTCGGCGAACGGGTCGCCGAAGTGCCACGGCACCCCTTGGTCGGGTGCGCCGTCGAACGGCGCGACGGCGCCAGGTGCGGTGAGCAGCGGTGAGTTCACTCGGTCTCCAGTTCCAGGCAGTCCCGACACGTGCCGGACAGCGCGAGGTGGCTTGCGTCAAGTTCGAACCCGTACGCCTCGCCCAGTGTTCCGGCCAGTCCTTCGAGCAGGTCGCACGGGATCTCGTCCATCCGCCCGCAGCGGTGGCAGACGAGGTGCACGTGCTCGTGGTCGTCGGCCGAGTAGGTCGGGGCCCCGTGGCCGAGGTGGGTGTGCCGGACCAGGCCGAGCTTGTCCAGCAGGTCGAGGGTCCGGTAGATCGTCGTGATGTTCACCGTCGACGCGGTGGCCTGCACGCGGGTGCAGATCTGCTCGGGTGTGGCGTGCTCCAGCTCGCGCACCGCGTCGAGCACGAGTTGTCGCTGGGGAGTCATGCGCATTCCGCGCTCGTGCAACGTCTTGCGCAACGCCTGCCTGCCACTTGCGGTCTCCACCATGCCGATGGTAGGCCGTGAGTAGGCTGCCCGTATGCGCGTGCTGGCACTTCTCGACGGAACGTTGGCCGACCCCGATGCCCCGCTCGTGCGGGTGGACGACCTCGGCCTGATGCGCGGCGACGGGATCTTCGAAACGGTCCTGGTCGTCGACGGAAAGCCGCGGGAGATGGACCCGCACCTCGACCGGCTGGCCCGGTCCGCGGCGATGCTGGAGCTCCCCGAACCCGACCGCGCGGCCTTCGAGCGGGCCGCCACCCTGGTGCTGGACAACTGGTCCGGCGGCCAGGAGATGGCCCTCAAGCTCGTCTACACCCGCGGGATCGAGGGCGGCGACGGCACGCCCACCGGTTTCGCGCTGGGCATGGCGATCGGCGCGAAGGTCCTCGCGCAGCGCGCGGGGGGCCTGTCGGCGGTGACGCTGGACCGCGGCATCGAGCCCGGTCTGGCCGAGCGCGCCCCGTGGCTGCTGCTGGGCGCGAAGTCCCTGTCGTACGCGGTGAACATGGCGGCGCTGCGGGAAGCCGAACGCCGCGGCGCGGAGGAGGTCGTGTTCACCACGTCCTCCGGCAGCGTCCTGGAGGGCCCGACGTCGACCCTCCTCACGGTCAACGGCCGCACCATCACCACCCCGCCCGCCACCCTCGGCATCCTGCCCGGCACCACGCAGGCCGCCCTGTTCCGCGCCGCGAAGCGCGAGGGCTGGACCGTCGTGGTCGAGCCGATCCCCGTGGCCGACCTGCACTCGGCCGACGGCGTGTTCCTGGTGTCGAGCGTCCGCAAGATCACCCGCGTGCACACGCTGGACGGCAAGCCCCTCGCCGACTCGACCGCGATCCACGCCGAGCTGGCCGACCTCTACGAGTCCGAGTACTGACCGGTCGGGGCGGCGGTCCGCCGCCGCCCCGCCACGGGTGATCCGACCGAACCGCTCTGATCGGGCCCGCCGCCGTGCTACTCCTGGGTGATCACGCACCCGGCGGTGGTGCTCCGGCACGGCGAGGTGGGCGAGCTGTCCTCCGGTTTGCGGGCGTTGGCCCGGTTCGTCGCGGTCGTCGCGGCCGTCGTCACCTACGTCGCCCTCCACTTCGCCATCACCGCGGGGTTCGACCTGCGGGATCGCGACGCCTTCCACGACGCCCCCGAGCAGTACGCGGCGTTCCTCGCCGCGGTCGACCGCCTGCCGTCGTCGATCGGCGAGGTTCGCGCGGTGGCCGCGTGGTTCGAGGAGAACGCCCCGTCCGGGAGCGAGAGCCGACCGTCGATCTGGCTCGGCGCGAGCCTCGCCGAGGACGGCAGCGCGAACGTCCTGAAGGTGGTCGACGACGTCCCGGCGGAGATCGACCGGGACCGAGCGGCGCTGGACGCGGCGTTCGACGCGTCCGCCGAGGCCGCGCGGCCGTGGCTGGAGGTGTCCGCCGCGCTGCTCGTCCTCGTGCTGCTGTTCCGGTACCGCCGTCGGACGGCCAACGCCGAGGTCGTGGAGCTGGTCAGCCGGTTCGTCCCGCACCGGCCCCGGTGGCGGCGGCCGGTGTTCCTGGTGGTCAGCGGCGTGGGCTACCTGCTGATGGTGTCGGGGTTCCTCTCGTTCGTGACGGCGACCCGCGCCAAGGGCATCCCCTGGTCGGTGCGGGGGTTCATGCTGCTCGGCTGCGTCGTCGCGCTGGTGATCGCTTACTTCGTGCTCCGCTGCTCCCGGCCGCGGTCGGCGCGCGGCGCGGTGCAGGCGTTGCGGGCGGACGGGCGCACGCCGGTGCTGTACCTGCGGAGCTTCGGCGACGACGCGACCGCGGCCAGGGTCGACGAGATGCCCGGAGCCCTGTCGACCGCCCTGCTCAGCGTGTCCACGCGGGAGGAGCAGCTCGTCGAGGCCCTGGGCGCGTTCGGTCCGGTCATCGCGGTGGGTCGACCCCGCGAACCGCTGCCGCACCTCGGGGCCGCCCGGTTCTACCTGCCGTTCCACGACTGGCAGCCGGCCGTCCTGCGGCTGATGGAGCTGTGCCGGCTGATCGTCCTGCGGTTGGGCGAGGGCGACGGGCTGTGGTGGGAGGTCGACCAGGCGAGCACCACCCAGCCCGCGGGCAAGCTCGTCCTGCTGGTGCCCGGCGAGCGGGACGGCCTCGGCGAGCGGCTCGACGAGCACCTGCCGAAGCCGACCGGCCTGGACGGGGTGGTGACCGGGACCGGGTTGTGGACGGCCGCCGTCGTCGTCTTCGGCCCCGACTGGACGCCACGGGTGGTGCCCGTGCCGCCCGTGCCCGGCCAACGCGCGCCGCGGGGTTCCGCCGCCCACCACGTGGCCCGCGCGGTGCAGGAGGCGTTGGACTCGGTCGGCGTCCGCAAGCGGGCGATGGCCCTGCGGGTCAACAGCGGGCTGCTGCTGACGATCGGCAAGGTCCTGCTGCTGATCCCCCTGGCGGCGCTGGTCGTGCGCTTCCTGCGGCTCGTCGGGCTCTGGTAGGGCGGGGACCGCCCCGGAAGGGACGGCCCCCGCGGGGGAGGACTACCGCAGTCCGGCGTCGACCGCGCTCATCAACGTCCCGGTGTCACCGGACATCTCCCAGAACATCGCGCCGAGCAGGCCCTTGCTCTTGATCCACGCCGTCTTCTTGCCGATCGACCACGTGTCGTCGAACGTCCACCACTGGCCGCCCGCGCCCGTGTAGCAGTAGGTCGCCACGGCCACCTCGTCGTGCTGCGCCGGGCAGTTCGGGACACTGGCGAGCAGGTTCGCGTACCCGCGCGTCCCGGCCTCCTCGGCGAACTGCCCCGGAGCCGCGCCGGTGGCCGTCTGCCACACGCCCTTCTTGCCGCCGTCGGCCACGCCCTGCCAGCCGCGGCCGTAGAACGCGAGCCCGAGGGTGATCTTGCGCGGCGGCACCCCGGCGTTCAGGTACGCGTTCACCGTGGACTCCACGCTGAACTTCGTCGCGTACGGGTCGGCCGGGTCCGGGTACAGGTTGCCCTGGTGCCCGGTGCGGTTCGGCTCCCACGAGTTGTCGCTGCCCGAACCGTGGAAGTCGTAGCCCTGGACGTTGAAGATGTCCATGGACTTGGCGACCTCGGCCACGTCCCAGCCCGCCGCGATCTTCGCCGGGTCGGCCGGGGTGAACGCGGTGATCTGGTAGCGCTTGCCCGTGGTGGTGGACAGCGCGTCGAGCTGCTTGCGGAACTCCGCGATCAGCAGCGTGTTGTTCGCCTTGTCGTTCGGGCCGATGTGGTTGCCCGCGTGGCCCTCCGAGCCCGGCCACTCCCAGTCGAGGTCGATGCCGTCGAAGATGCCCGCGGCGCTGCCGGGACCGCCCGCGCCGCCGTACACCGGCAGGTTGCCCTTGATGTAGGTGTCCAGGCAGGACGCGACGAACTTCTTGCGCGAGGCGTCCGTGGCCGCCACGTCGGAGAAGTACTTCGAGTACGTCCACCCGCCGAGCGAGATCAGCACCTTCAGGTTCGGGTACTTCGCCTTGAGCTTGCGGAGCTGGTTGTAGTTGCCGCGCAACGCCTCGAAGCCCGTGTCGGCCACGCCGTCGACGGACTGGGACGCCGCGTACGGCTTGCTGTAGTCGGCCTCGGCGTCACCCGCGCCGTCGCCCTGGCTCGGGTCCTGCGGGTTGGCCGTGGTGCCCCTGGTGACGCCCTGCAGGCAGGTCAGGTTGACCGGGTCGATGTTGCCGAACGCGTAGTTCAGGTGCGTCATCTTCGCCGCGGAACCGTTGGTGTCCAGGTTCTTCACGAAGAACTGGCGGCCGTAGATGCCCCACTGCACGAAGTACCCGACCCTGGCGTACCCGCTGCCGATGACGTCGGCCGTGGACACCTGGAGCCCCGCGGTGAACGAGGACACGTTGTCGTACAGGTCGCGCGCCCGGACGGTGAACGCGTAGGCCGTGGACGGCGACAGGCCGGTGACCACGGCGGACGTGCCCGGCGCGGTGGAGTTCAGCACCCCGCCGACGAAGACGTCGTACCCGGCGACACCGCGGTTGTCGGTCGACGCGGTCCACGCCAGCGACACGCTCGCCGAGTCGACGGCCGTGCTGCGCAGGCCGGTCGGCACGGTCGGCGCCTGCGTGTCGTCGCTCGGGTTGTTGGTCGTCACGGACAGGGCGTTGCTCGCCGCGCTCCGGTTCCCCTTGCTGTCCTTGGCCTTCACCGTGAACGTGTACGCGGTGTTCGGGTTGAGGCCGGTCACGGTAGCGCTGGTGCCGGTGACCGTCGAGAACAGCGAGGTGCCCTGGTAGACCTCGTACCCGGCCAGCGGCAGCGTTCCCTGGGTCGCGGCGTCCCACGCGAGGGACACGGTCCTGGTGGTCTTGACCGGCGACCGCAGGTTCGCGGGCGCGCCGGGCGGGGTGTCCGCGCCGCCGTCGCAGCGGACGTCGTTGACGCGGCAGCTCGTCGGCTCGACCGCGGAGCTGAGGGTGAACGTCGGGCTGTACGGCTCGGTCGAGCCGCGGACCGCCACGCTCTTGTTGTAGTACAAGGGGACCAGCGTGACGAGCCGCCCGTTCTGGGTGATCGTCGAGTGCTGCGCGCCACTCGCCGTGACGCCCGCGGGCAGCTCGAACACGATCGACCACGAGGCCAGCACCGCGTCGGTGTTGTTGTTGACCACGTACTTGCCCGTGGTGCCGCTCAAGGAGAACGACGCCGTCACCGGCGCGGCCGGGGGCGGCGGTTCACCGGTGCCGTCGCAGTTCGCGCCGTTGATCGTGCACGTCGTGGGGTCGGCGGCCGAGCTGAGCGTGAACGTCGGGCTGTAGGGCTCGGTGTTCTTCCCCGCCCCGACGGTGTTGATGTAGTACGCGGGCGTGAGCGTGACCTTCGTGCCGGTCTGCGTCGTCGTGGCGTTCTGCGCGCCGCTGACGGTGACCCCGGAGGGCAGGTCGAACTTGATCGACCAGCCGGTGACGGCCGTGGTGGACGAGTTGGCGACGACGATCTTCGCCTGGGTTCCGGTTCGGGTGAAGGTGGCGGTGAGTCCGGCGGCTGCCTGTGCCGGTGGGGCGAGAACGGTCGCGGCGGTGGCTAGCGCCACCAGCGCGATGACGAGACGACGCATGGGGTGTGCTCCTCGACATCCGAGAACCACGGCGGCCCGTCCCTGAACGTAGGTGACCTGGGTCACCGGAACAATGGGTCTAGACCAAGTTAGTCCTGAGGGCGGAACTCCAGCCGCACGCCTGGTCTTGCCTGGGCCAGCAGTGGGAGCGCTTCCTCGGGGACGACGCCGATCACCGGGTAGCCGCCGGTCGTCGGGTGGTCGGCGAGGAACACCACCGGCTGGCCGTCCGCGGGCACCTGCACGCCGCCGGTCGGGATGCCCTCGCTCGGCAGCTCCTGGCCCTGGAAGGCCTCCGTGCGGGCCAGCGCCGTGCCCTGGAGTCGCATGCCGACCCGGTTGCTCTTCTCCGACACCGTCCAGCTCCCGGTGCGCAGTTGGGTCGCCGGGGTGGTGAACCAATCGTCACGTGGGCCGAGGAGGACCGGGATGACCAGTTCGGCGGGGACGTGGGTCGGGGTCAGGACGTCCGCGCCCGTGGCCGGGGCGGTGATCGGGCCGAGGGGGAGGGTGTCGCCGGGCCGCACCGGGGCCGGGCCGATGCCGGAGAGGAGGTCGGTGGAGCGGCTGCCCAGTTCGGCTGGCACGGCCAAGCCGCCGGAGACGGCCAGGTAGGAGCGGAGGCCCTGGTCCGGGGTGCCGAGTTCCAGCACGTCGCCGTGGGCCAGGTGGACCGGTGTGTGGGAGCCGACCGCGCATCCGTTGCGGCTCACTGGAACGCGGGGGCCGGTCACGACGACCGTGCACGACGACTCGGCCCGGAGGGTGAGCCCGCCGAGGAGGACTTCCAGGCAGGCGGCGGATTCGGGGTTGCCTGCCAGGCGGTTCGCCAGGCGGAGGGCGGGGGTGTCGAGGGCTCCGGACGGGGGGACGCCGAGGTGGGCGTAGCCCGGTCGGCCCAGGTCCTGGACGAGGGTTTGCGGGCCGGTGTGCAGGACGGTGAGGTGCCTCATCCGGCCACCTCGAAGCGGACGCGGTCGCCTGGGGCGAGCAGGGCGGGTTCGGGGCGGCGGGGGTCGAACAGGGTGGTGTCGGTGTGGCCGAGCAGGCGCCAGCCGCCGGGGGTGGCGCGCGGGTAGGCGGCGGTGAACTCGCCCGCGATGGCCACCGAGCCCGCGGGGACCTTGGTGCGGGGGCTGTCGAGCCTGGGTTGGCGCAGGGGTTCGGGGAGGCCGGTCAGGTAGCCGAAGCCGGGGGCGAAGCCGCAGAACGCGACCTCGTAGGTGGTGCCGGAGTGCAGGGCGACGACCTCGGCTTCGGTGAGGCCCGCTGTTTCGGCCACCAGGGCGAGGTCCGGGCCGTCGTAGTGGACGGGGATGCGGATCTCGCGGGAGGTGGTTTCCGCCGGGCGGGTGAGGTCGACGGTGTCGAGGACGCGGCGGACCGGGGTGAGGTCTGTTCCGGGGTGGACCGAGATCAGGACCGTGCGGGCTGCCGGGACCAGTTCCAGGAGGTTGGGGAGGGCGGCCGCGTGGAGGGCGGCTCGGACGGCCGCGACCTCGCTCAGCGAGTCGACCTCGACCAGCACGGCGTCCCGGCCGCATCTCCGCAGGTGCATGGAGGCATCCTACGGGTGGTGAGGATTGTTGAACAATCCTTGGTGGGTGGTGTCTGGTTCGAGGGCTTCTCGGTAGGGCTGAAGTGGGTGGGGTTCGCTTCCTGACCGTTGGAGTGGGTCGGCGTTTTCTGCCGGGAGTCGATTTAGTTGGTTCCGGGGGTGGCCGATTTGACTTGGGGACCCCTCATTTTGACCTTGATCGGGCCAAAAGGCAGTGCCCTAAAGCTCTGCCCGATCTCCAATTTTAAGGCCAAAATCCCCAAGTAAAATCGGCCGCTACGCGGTGGGGGCGCGTGCGGCTAGGTGGTCAATCGGCAGGTAAGTGGTGGTTCGTGGCGTGTTTTTGTCCTTCCTGTCTGTGGTGAGGTTAGTCGTGTCAACTCTGGTTGACAAGTGGGGAAGTGTGGTTCTAGATTTGGGTAATGGTTGAGCGAGGTGATGTTGTGATTGATGTTGATGGTCTTCGAATGCGGTATGGGGTTGTTGATGTCCTTGTTGATGTGACGTTCCAGGTTTGTCGTGGGGAGGTGTTGGCGTTGTTGGGGCCCAACGGGGCTGGGAAGAGCACCACGATCGAGGTGTTGGAGGGGTTTCGGGGGCGGTCTGCCGGCCGGGTCTCCGTGCTGGGGGTCGATCCGGCTCTTGCCGGTTCGGCTTGGCGGGGGCGGGTCGGGGTGGTGTTGCAGTCCTGGCGTGATCACGGGAAGTGGCGGGTGCGGGAGTTGTTGGCGTACCTGGCTTCCTGTTACGCCTCGCCGTGGGATGTCGACTCGCTGGTGGCCGCTGTGGGGCTTGAGGCGCAGGCGGGGCAGAAGATCCGCACGCTGTCCGGTGGGCAGCGGCGGCGGTTGGACGTGGCCATCGGGGTGGTGGGGCGGCCGGAGCTGCTGTTCCTGGACGAGCCGACCGTGGGGTTCGACCCGGAGGCTCGGCGGGAGTTCCACGAGCTGGTGCGGGGGCTTGAGGGGACGACCGTGCTGTTGACCACGCACGACCTGCACGAGGCCGAGGCGCTGGCCGATCGGATCGTCGTGCTGGACCGGGGGCGGGTCATCGCCGACGGCACCGCTGCCGAGTTGGCTCGGGTGATCGTCGGGGAGGACGAGGTGCGGTGGACCGTCGGTGGGGAGCGGCACGTCGAGGCCACCGCCGACTCGACCCGGTTCGCGTTCGACCTGTTCCGGCGGTTCGGTGACGAGGTGTCCGAGTTGGAGGTTCGGCGGGCGTCGTTGGAGGACACGTACCTCGCGCTCGTGCGCCAGGCAGAGGAGGTGGCGTGATGAACGGGGTCGCACTGCGGGCGGGGTGGCGGCGTGGCGTGGTCGAGCTGCGGCAGTCGTTCACCAACGGGGCTGATCTGTGGGGGCACTTCTTCTGGCCGTTGTTGATGGTCGGTGTGACGTTCTACTTGCGGGACAAGGATTTCGGCGGGTTTCGGCTGGGGGCGCTGGTGCTGCCGAGCGTTCTGGGCATGAACGCGTCGATGGCGATGGTCAGCATGAGCCAGCAGCTCACCGCCGATCGGGAGGACGGGACGCTGCTGCGGGCCAAGGCCACGCCGCACGGGGTGCCCGCCTACCTGCTGGGCAAGATCATTTCGGTGTCCGGTGGATTGGTCGCCGAGTTGGCGATCTTCCTGGTCCCGGCCGCGGTGCTGGTGCCAGGGCTGGCGATCGGGGCCGGGTCGTGGCCGACATTGGTGTGGGTGTTGGGGCTCGGGCTGGCCGCCGCGTTGCCGTTGGGCGCGGTGCTCGGGTCGGTGTTCACCAGCTCGCGCAGCCAGGGGCTGCTCACGCTGCCGATCCTCGGGTTGATCGGCATCTCCGGGATCTTCTACCCGGTCACCGCGTTGCCCGAGTGGGTGCAGGGGCTCGCGCAGGTGTTCCCGGTGTACTGGACGGGGTTGGGGACGCGGTCCGCGCTGCTGCCGGACGGGGCGGTCGTCGTGGAGATCGGCGAGTCGTGGCGGCACCTGGAGACCGCAGGCGTGCTGGCCGCGTGGGCGGTCGTCGGGCTGCTCGTGGCCCCGGTCGTGCTGAGGCGGATGGCTCGGCGGGAATCCGGGTCGAGCGTCGCCGAACGGCGGGAGAGGGCGATGCGGCGGGTCGGCTGAATCGGCCACGGCGACCGTGCGCGGCCTGCTGTACTCGGGTCGTGGAGATGGAGCTGGCCTACGACAACCTGGGCTCGCGGCTGCGGCGGATCGGGCCGGTCGAGCTGACCTACGGCACGCTGGGCATCCGGCCCCAGGCGGTCGGGTCCTGGGCGCTGGAGTACGACCGGTTGGGCACCCGGCTCCGCTCGGTGGGCGGGGTGGCGGTCGAGTACGGGGCGTGGGGCGGGGACTGCCAGGCCCTCGGGGTGTGGCGGCTGGAGTACGACTTCCTCAGCGACCACCCGCACCGCATCGGGCCGTACGACCTCACCTACGACCACCTGGGCTCGCGGTTGCGGACGGTGGGGCGGGTGGAACTCGACTACGGGCTGCTCGGCACCCGTCCCACCGCGGTGCGGTACCCCGGTGGGACGCTGCCGGACGACGACCTGCTCGCCCTCTACCTCGCCCTGCACCTGCAGGAGGAGAGGCTGAGGAAGTGACTAGCCCGCGTACCGGGTGAGGTGCGCGGAGGTGTGCGGCTGGAGCGGGTAGCCGACCATGGCCCGCTCCTCCACGTACGCGAGGTCGCCGTTGTTGACCACGCCGTACAGGCGCTGGGCCGCCGTGACGTCCTTCGCGGTGGAGGTGCGCACGACCGCGTCGGTGGAGAACTCCCACGACGTCTGGTTGCGCGGCTTGCCGTAGTACAGCTCCATGATGCCGGTGTTGTGCGTGAGGAGGACCTCGATCGTGTCGTCCTCCTGCGGACGCCAGAAGCCGGTCTCGCGCGCGGCGGGGCGGATCACGTCACCGGCCTCCGACAGCAGCCACGACCGCGCCTCGTAGAACAGGAACGGCCTGCCGTCGTGGGCGAACGTGATCTGCTGGCCGAAGCGGTACGGGCCGTCGATGCTCGGGTAGACGACCTCGCCCTCACCGCGCCACACGCCGATCAGCGGCAGCAGCGACAGGCAGCGGTCGTGCAGGTTCGGGCCCTCGCGCAGGTTCGCCGTGTCGCCGGGGACCGGCAGGTCGGCGAACTGCGGGGTGTTGCGGGCGCGGGTGATCTCGGCGCGCTCGGCGGCGGCCTGCACCGCGGCGTCGCCGCTGCCCGGCTCGGGGTTGGTCGTCGTCATCAGCGCTGGTCGGAGTAGAGCCGGTAGACCACGTACGCGGCGAACCACGTGATCAGCAGCGAGACGAGGATCAGCAGCCCCGTGAAGAAGTGTTCCACCCGGTGAGTTTATCCCGACCGGGCGAAACGGAGGGGACGGCGGTGGCCAAAGCCACCCGCCGTCCCCTTCACCCGGTAGCGCCGGGCGTGACCCGTGCACTCCGGAGCGCGATCAGGCGACCGCGACCTCGACCGCGTGCACGCCGGGGCCCGACGCGGTCACGAGCGCCTGGCCGTTGCCCGAGCGGTGCAGCGCCCGGATCGTCCAGTCGCCGGGAGCCGCGAAGAACCGGAAGTCGCCCTCCGGCGACGACACGACCTCGGCGGTGAACTCGCCGGTCGAGTCGAGCAGCCGGACGTACGCGCCGCCGACGGGAGCGCCCTCGGCGAACACCTTGCCGCTGAGCACGGTCTCCGTCGTCGTGTCCACGCCCTCGATGACCACTGACTGGTCCGGGGCACCGCATCCGCTCATGTTCAGCCTTCCTTGCCGCTGCCGAGCTCGACCGGCACGCCGACCAGCGAGCCGTACTCGGTCCAGGAACCGTCGTAGTTCTTCACGTCCTCGTGGCCCAGCAGCTCGTGCAGGGCGAACCAGGTGTGCGAGGAGCGCTCACCGATGCGGCAGTACGCGATGGTGTTCTTCGAGCCGTCGAGGCCCGCCTCGCCGTAGATCGCCTTCAGCTCCTCGTCGGAGCGGAACGTGCCGTCCTCGTTGGCCGCCTTGCTCCACGGCACGTTGATCGCCGACGGGATGTGGCCGCCGCGCTGCGCCTGCTCCTGCGGGAGGTGCGCCGGG
>Ga0247771_1000127_pt1 | contig 29775 bp, 27 predicted proteins | sample UWRJL197509C6_FD_179948 | JGI IMG/M metagenome (GOLD analysis project Ga0247771, IMG submission 179948) | Plant litter microbial communities from Arlington Agricultural Research Station in Wisconsin, United States - UWRJ-L197-509C-6 | ecosystem: Environmental > Terrestrial > Plant litter >... | reverse complement strand
CGATACGCCACTAGCGTGTCAGCCGTGTCAAGCGCCTTCGAACTCCGTGCGCCAGGTCCACGCGGTACTCCGCCCCTGCTGGCAAGGCTTGTCGACGATGCCGCGTTGTTCCCGCCGGGCAACGCGTCCATGCCCGACGCGGTGCGCGGGCACCTCGACGCGCGTGTCGGCGAGTGGGCGGGAGCGATCGGCCTGTTCCTGTGTCCTGCGTCACGCCTGGCCGAGCTGATCACCGAGCTGATCAAGGTCAAACCGGTCAAGCCGATCGCCCTGTCGCTGGTCATCGACACCGGCCTCGGCGGTGTCCCCAAGGCCGTGTCGATCGTCGAGTCCCGCAGCGAGCTGCTCGCCCTGCGCATGGTCGAGATGCCCGCACCGTCCGATGTGGACGAGGTGTGGCTCGAACGCGTGTCGGAGTTCGTGCCCGAGGACGTGATCCGCGTGGTCGAACCCCGGCGCGGCGGCGCCGAGTGGCTCGACGGCGTGCGTCGGGTGATCGAGCACGGCAGCTGGCCGAAGCTCCGCTGCGGTGGCGTCAGCAAGGAGAACTTCCCCAGCGTCGACGAGGTCGCCGACTTCCTCGCCGTGGTCAGCCACAGCGGGGTCGCCTTCAAGGCCACCGCGGGCCTGCACCACGCCGTCCGCCAGACCGACGAGGCCACCGGCTTCACCCACCACGGGTTCCTCAACCTGCTGGTCGCGACCGCGCGCTCGCTGGCGGGCGGCGACGTCCGCGGCGCGCTGGCCAGCACCGACGGGGCCGCGCTCGCCGCCGAGGCCAACGAGCTGACCGACCCGGCGGCCCACGCCGTGCGCGGCGTGTTCGCCTCCTACGGGTCGTGCTCGCTGGACGACCCGATCAAGGACCTCGACGACCTGGACCTCCTGTGACCTGGATCGACGACCCGGCCTTCACCGGGGACGAGCCGTTCGGGCCGCAGACGCTGCCCTACGGCGTGCTCGACGGCACGGGCGTCGCGGTGCGCGTGGGCGACCACGCGGTGCCGCTGCGCCCGCTCGCGGGCTACCTCGGCGACCGGCTGGCCGACCTGGTCGGCGCGGACACGCTGGACCCGCTGCTGCGGGCCGGGCGGCCCGCGTGGAGCGAACTGCGCGCCCGGCTCGTGGAGGTGGTCGCCGCGACGGCGGCCCCCCGCGGTGCGGCGCTCGTGCCGCTCGACGGCGCGGTCCTGCCGTTCACGGTCGCCGACTACGTCGACTTCTACTCGTCGCGGCACCACGCGGAGAACGTCGGCAAGATCTTCCGCCCGGACAACGCGGCCCTGCCGCCGAACTGGACGCACCTGCCGATCGGCTACCACGGCCGCGCGGGCACGGTCGTCGTGTCCGGCACGGGCGTCGTGCGCCCGCACGGCCAGCGCCACGGCAAACCGCACCCCGAGTTCGGCCCGTCGCGGCGGCTCGACATCGAGGCCGAGGTCGGCTTCGTCTGCGGCGGCCCGGTGGCGACGAGGCTGTCCACGTCCCGCGCGGCCGAGCACGTGTTCGGCGTGGTGCTGCTCAACGACTGGTCCGCCCGCGACATCCAGGCGTGGGAGTACCAGCCGCTCGGGCCGTTCCTCGGCAAGTCGTTCGCCACCTCCGTCTCCGCGTGGATCACCCCGCTGGAGGCGTTCGCGGTCGCCCGCGTCACCCCGCCGCCGCTGCCCAACCCGCTGCACCCGTACCTGGTCGAGGACCAGCCGTGGGGGCTCGACCTGAGCATCGACGTCGAGTGGAACGGCACGGTCGTCACGCGGCCGCCGTTCCGCGAGCAGTCGTGGACGTTCACGCAGCAACTCGCGCACCTGTCGGTGAACGGCGCTACGGTGCGGCCGGGAGACCTCATCGCGTCCGGCACGGTCTCCGGGCCGGAACGCGACGAGCGCGGCTCGTTCCTGGAGCTGAGCTGGGGCGGCACCGAGCCGGTCACGCTCGCCGACGGCGCGGAGCGGACCTTCCTGGAGGACGGCGACACGGTGCGCATCACCGCCACCGCACCGGGCGAGGACGGCTCGCTCGTCGGCCTCGCCGAAGTGGTCGGCACGATCGAGCCCGCCGACGGGAAGTAGGGCACCTTGGTCAGACCGCACTCGGACCCGCGGGGACGCCTCCCGGTGCCCCCGGCGGCCTCGAAGGAGAGCTCGCTGACCCTGGAGCGGGGTCTCGCCCTGCTCCAGGCGGTCGCCGACGCGGAGACCGACGCGCCGAGCATCAGCGAACTGGCCGCCGCGATCGGCGCGAGCCGGGCCGCGGTCTACCGGCTGCTGGTCCCGTTGCAGGCCAGGGGCCTGGTGCGGCGCGAAGGCTCGAAGGTGCGGCTCGGCTTGGGCGTGCTGCGGCTCGCGGCGAACGTGCTGCCGCAACTGCGGATGGCGGCGCAGCCCGCGCTGCGGGAGCTGGCGGACCAGGTCGGAGCGACCGCCCACCTGACCGTGGCGGACGGCAGCGAGGCCCAGGCGGTCGCGGTGGTCGAACCGTCGTGGACGGCGTTCCACGTGGCCTACCGGGTCGGCTCGAGGCACCCGGTGCACCGGGGAGCGGCGGGCAAGGCCATCGGCCTGCCCCCGGACGTGAAGCAGTGGGTCCAGTCGACCGGCGAACTCCAACCGGGCGCGTACGGCGTCGCGTCACCGGTGCGGGGAGTGCCCGGACTGCGGGCCAGCGTGGGCGTGGTGGCCCTGGAACGCCTCGACGGTGAGTCCATCGGGCCCCAGGTGCTCAGAGCGGCTCAGGACGTCGCAGCGGCGTTGAAGTGACTCTGAGTGACTGGGCGGTGACGCTCCTGTATCTCTATAGTGGCCACTAGGCGCGTGAGATGCTGAGCGCGACGTGAGGAGTAGTTGTGGCTGCGATGCCGGTACCGCACTTGTTCACCGTCGCCGAATATGTCGCCCTCGGTGAGATCGAGTCGGGATACGCCGAATTGCAAGAAGGACATCTCATCATGTCGCCGAGTCCGGCGGTGGACCACAACATCGCTTCTGGTGAGCTTCTTCTTCAATTGGCTCCTCATGTGCCCCCGGATTTCCGGTTGGTCCAGGACATCGATGTCAATCTTGAACTCGCGGAACCGGAGCAGCCGGGGTTCGTGCGGCGCCCCGACCTGGTGGTTGTTCGACGGGATGCCGTACGTCGAGTAAAGGGCGGAAAGGGCTTGCTCCGGGCGTCCGATGTAGTGCTCGCCGTTGAGATCGTTTCACCGGGATCGCGGCGCACGGACTACATGATCAAGCGCGCCGAGTACGCCGACGCCGGTATTCCGAACTACTGGATCATCGATCTGGATCCACCGGTGTCCCTGGTGGTTTGTCACCTGGCAGGTGAATTCGGCTATCAGGACGCCACTGCGGTTACCGGGGAATTCACCACCACCATTCCCTTCCCGCTCACCGTGCACGTCGACCGACTCGACTAGCCGAACAGCGCCTGCCACAGGGCGATCAGGGCGAAGGCGGAGAACACGAAACCGGCTCCCCGGTTGATCAGGTGGGCGGGGACGCGGCGGCTGATCTTGCTGCCGATGAACACCGCCAGCGCCGTCACGGACATCAGGGCCAGGAACGTGCCCAGCACCACCGCCGACGGCTGGGCGAACCTCGCCGCCACGCCGACCGCCGCGAGCTGCGACGCGTCGCCGAACTCGGCCGCGAACAGGGTGCCGAACGAGGTGAGGGCGGCGCGGCGGAAGGTCGCGGTCTGCTTGCCGGAGCCCGTGCCGTCGGCCTCGTCGGTGTCCTGCGGGCCGAAGCCCTCGCGGAACAGCAGGAACGCGCCGATCGCGAAGATCAGGCACACCGCGCCGGCGACCACGCGGTTCGGCAGCAGCGCGATGGCGCTGCCCAGCGACACGGCGATGACGGCCTGGAGGGCGAATGCGACTGCCGAGCCGACGAGCACCGGCAGCGGGCGGAACCTGGTGGTCAGCACCAGGGTCAGGGCTGTCGTCTTGTCGGGGAGTTCGAGCAGGAACACCAGCCCGAAGGCGGTGACCAGTGCCAGGAACCACGATGCCATTGCTGATGAGCCTCCACGTCCGGAATCGAACCCGGACGGAGGCGCGACAGACCCCGACCGGGCGTCGTGCGCTACCCGGCCGGAGGTCTCGTTCGCCCACTCAAGGTGGGTGAGGGACCGGATCCCACGACTGGCGGATCAGTATGTCGATCACCTCGCCGCGCCACAGCCGTTGACGAGCGCTGGTGGCAGCGGGAACTACTCCCCTCTGGCACCTCGCACTCTACAGGCCGCCACCGGCACCGGCGATGTCGACCGGAGCACAGTCCCGCCCCGACCAGGACGAAGGTCCTACCCGAACGGAGGACCGTCGCACCTGCACGCGCCCGGTGCGTCGGACCTAGGTTCGATCCGTGGACGTCCTAGACCTGGCGCGGTGGCAGTTCGGCATCACCACCGTCTACCACTTCCTGATGGTGCCGTTGACGATCGGTCTTTCCCTCCTCGTCGCGGGCATGCAGACCGCGTGGGTGCGCACCGGGGACAGGCGCTACTACGCCATGACCAAGTTCTGGGGGAAGCTGCTGCTGATCAACTTCGCCATGGGCGTGGTGACCGGCATCGTGCAGGAGTTCCAGTTCGGCATGACCTGGAGCGCCTACTCCCGGTTCGTCGGCGACGTGTTCGGCGCGCCCCTGGCGATGGAGGGCCTGGTCGCGTTCTTCGTCGAGTCGACGTTCCTCGGCCTGTGGATCTTCGGCTGGGACCGGCTGCCGAAGAAGGTCCACCTCGCCTGCGCGTGGGCGTTCTCGCTGGCCACCATCGCGTCGGCGTACTTCATCCTGGCCGCCAACTCGTGGATGCAGCACCCGGTCGGCGTCGAGCTCGTCGACGGCCGCGCCCGCCTGACCTCGATCTGGGCCGTGCTGGGCAACAACACCGTGCTCGCCGCGTTCCCGCACACGATCTTCGGCGCCTTCGCGGTCGCCGCGACGTTCCTCGTCGGCATCGGCGCCTGGCACCTGTGGCGCAAGTCGGACGAGGCGCCCGTGTGGCGCTCTTCGCTGAAGCTCGGCACGTGGGTCGGCGTCGTCGCGTTCGCCGGTGTCGCGATCACCGGCGACTTCCAGGGCAAGCTGATGTTCGAGCAGCAGCCGATGAAGATGGCCGCCGCGGAAGCCCTGTGCCACACCGAACAGCCCGCGAGCTTCTCGGTGTTCGCGATCGGCGACGTGACCCGCTCGGACTGCGAGAACGTCAAGAGCGTCACCGTGCCCGCACTGCTGTCCTTCCTGGCGCACAACGACTTCAGCAGCGAGGTCAAGGGCATCGACCAGCTCGTCCCGCTGTACCAGCAGAAGTACGGGACCAACTACCCGGTCGACGAGAAGCTCGGCGAGCTGTCCGGCAAGCCGATCGACTACGTGCCGGTGCTGCCGGTGACCTACTGGGGCTTCCGCCTGATGATCGGGTTCGGCGCGCTCGCGGTCGGAGCGGGCCTGCTGGCCCTCTGGCTCACCAGGGGCGGCCGGATGCCGCGCGGCAGGTGGTTCCCGGTCGCCGCGCTCGCGAGCATCGCGACCCCGTTCCTGGCCAACAGCTTCGGCTGGATCTTCACCGAGATGGGCAGGCAGCCGTTCGTGGTCGTGCCCAACCCGTCCGGAGTGGACGGCGTCTGGATGTTCACCGCCCGAGCGGTGTCCTCGTCCACGGCGGGCGAGGTCCTCACCTCGCTGGTCGTGCTCACGGTCGTCTACGGGCTGCTGGCGTGCGTCGAGGTGTTCCTGCTCCGGCGCTACGTCCGCGCGGGCGTGGCGGGCGTGATCCCGCCGGAGCGACCCGAGAAGACCGATGACGACGCGCTCGCGTTCGCGTACTGAGAGGAGACAGCCGTGGACCTCGCGACACTGTGGTTCTGCGTGATCGCCCTGCTGTGGCTGGGCTACCTCTTCCTGGAGGGGTTCGACTTCGGCGTCGGCATGCTGCTGCCGGTGCTCGGCCGCGACGAGGCCGAACGCCGCGTCCTGGTCAACACCATCGGCCCGGTCTGGGACGGCAACGAGGTGTGGCTCCTGGTCGCGGGCGGGGCGACGTTCGCCGCCTTCCCCGGCTGGTACGCGTCCCTGTTCAGCGCCGTCTACCTGCCGCTCGTGCTGTTCCTGGTCGGCCTGATCGGCCGAGGGGTGGCGTTCGAGTACCGCGGCAAGGTCGACTCGGCGCGCTGGCGCTCCCGCTGGGACAAGGTGATCGTCGTCGGCTCGTGGATCGCGCCGCTGTCGGTCGGTCTGCTGCTCACGTCCAGCGTGCTCGGCCTGCCGCTCGACGCCGCCGGTGACCGCGTCGGCTCCCCCTTCGCGTCGATCCGCTGGGACACCGTCCTCGGCGCGCTGGCCGTCGCGGGCTACGCGCTGGTGCACGGCGCGGTGTTCATCGCGTTGAAGACCGAAGGCGACATCCGCCGCCGGGCGCGCGCGCTGGCCCTGCGGATCGCTCCTGTCGCACTCCTGCCGCTGGTGGTGCTGCTGCTGGTCGTGCAGGTCCACTCGGGCACCACGTGGACGTGGGCGGCGTCCATCGTCGTCGGGCTGGCCGCGTTCGGAGCGATGGCCCGGCTGTACGCGGGCCGCGAGGGCCAGGCCTTCGCGCTCATGGCGGTGGCGGTCGTCGGCGTCGTGGTCGCGCTCTTCGGCGCCCTCTACCCGAACGTGCTGCCCTCCACGCTGGACCCCGCGAACACGCTGACCATCGAGAACACCGCGTCCAGCCCGTACACGCTCACCGTGATGACCTGGGTCGCCGCGTTCGGCACGCCCGCCGTGCTGGTCTACCAGGGCTGGACGTACTGGGTGTTCCGCAAGCGCATCGGCACGCGGCACATCCCGCCGGTCCACGTCCCGTCGTCGTGAGGGGCCCGCTCGGCGCGCTCCCCGCGCTGTCCCGCTCGGCGCGGTGGGCGCTCGCGTGCTGCGCCCTCCTCGCCGGGGCCACCTCCGTCGCCACGGTCGCGCAGGCCGTGGCGCTGGCGACCGTCCTCACCGGCGGCTCGACGTGGGCGCTCCTGGCGGTCGCGGTCGTCGCGCGCGCCGCGCTGGCGTGGCTGACCGAGACGGTCGCCGCCCGCGCGGCCGCCGGCGCGAAGGAAGAACTCCGCGCGACCCTGCTCGACCGCTCGCTCGCGCTCGGCCCGTCGTGGATCGCCGCCCGCGGCCCGGCGGAACTGGCCGTCCTCGCCACCAAGGGCCTCGACGCCCTGGACGCCTACTTCACGAAGTACCTGCCCGCGCTCGTGACGACCGTCGTCGTCCCGCCGCTGGTCGGCGCGTGGATCCTCTACACCGACCCGACGTCGGCGGTCCTGATCGCGCTCACGATCCCGCTGATCCCGGTGTTCGCGATCCTGATCGGCCTGTTCACCCAACGGCAGGTCACCCACGCCGCGGAGGTCACCGAACGCCTCTCCGGCTACCTGCTCGAACTCGTCAGAGCCCTCCCGGTCCTGACCGCCTTCAAACGCGCCGCAGCCCAGGCGAAGGCCGTACGCGAGGTGAGCGACCGCCACCGCAAGGCCACGATGGGCACACTCAGGGTGGCTTTCCTGTCGGCCCTGGTCCTGGAGATCGCCGCGTCCCTGTCGGTGGCCCTGATCGCCGTCGGCATCGGCCTGAGGCTCGTCAGCGGCGAGTTGACCCTGGTCACCGGCCTGATCGTGCTCATCCTCGCCCCGGAGTGCTACCTGCCGCTCCGAGCGGCAGGCGCGGCCCACCACGCCAGCGAGGACGGCCTCGAAGCCGTCCGCAGGATCGCCGAACTCACCACCGTGCAACCCCGCAAAACCCCAGCTCAGAGCCCTGATTTCGCCGCACCGGACGGAACACAGCCCCCACCCGTCCCTGGGGGGCGTCCCCGAACCAGTCTACCGCCGTCACCCGGCCGGGAAGGGGATGTGGATCTTGCCTGTGGACAACTGCCCGGCCTGTGGACAACTGGTGGGCAGACGGGTGACGTGGTGGTGGACGTCCGGGGTCTGCGGGTGCGGCGGCGGGATCGGGACGCGCCGGACGGGGTGAGCTTCACGGTGCGCGCCGGGGAGGTGCACCGGCTGGACGCGCCGAGCGGGGCGGGCAAGTCGACGACGATCGGGGTGCTGCTCGGGTTCGTGGAGATCGACGGCGGTGAGGTGCTGATCTGCGGAAACGACCTCGAGACCGTGGATCTGGGCGAGTGGCGGAAGGGGGTCGCGTGGGTGCCGCAGCGGCCCGCGTTCGCCGGGGTCACGGTCGCCGACGAGCTGGAGCTGGCCGTCGGGCGCAGGGTGGAAGCGGCCGAGTTGGCCGAGGTCGCGGCCGAGCACCTGTATGACCGGCGCGTTAACGACCTGTCCACAGGTGAGCGGCAGCGCGTGGCCGTGGCCAGGGCGCTGGCGAAGGTGCGGGGTGGCGCGCGCGTCCTGCTGCTCGACGAGCCGACCGCGCACCTCGACCCGCCCACGGCGGCGCTGGTCATGGCCGCCGTGCACCGGGCGGCGGCCGACGGGGTCGCCGTACTGCTCGCCACGCACCGGCTCGTGGAAGCGGCGCCGGAACCGGAGAAGCAGACCGCTGCCAAGGAAAGGACGGCGGTCGAGACCACCGGGAAACCGGGGTGGCTCCTCACCGCGCGAGCGCTCGCGGGCGCGGCGCTGGGCATCGCGGCGCTCGGCAGCGGCGTGGCGCTCAGCGCGCTCGCCGCCTACCTGATCGCCCGCGCCGCCGAACAGCCGCCGATCCTGACGCTGTCCGTGCTCGTGGTCGGCGTGCGGACGTTCGCGCTGGCCAAGGGCGTGCTGCGCTACCTCGAACGGCTCGTGTCGCACGAGGCCGCGTTCCGGCTGGCGGGCGACCTGCGGACGAAGTTGTGGGAGGCGCTGGTCCGGCTCGGGCCCGCGCGGCTGCGGCGCGACGCGCTGCAACGGCTCGTCGACGACACCGACGCGGTCCGCGACCTCGTGCCGCGCGTGCTGCTGCCACCGATCGTGGCGGCGGGTGTCGGCGCGGGCGCGGTGCTGCTGTTCACCCTGATCCTGCCCGCCGCGGGTCTGGCATTGGCGGTCGCGCTGCTGGTCGGAGGCCTGACCGCTCCCGCGGTGGCGGTCGCCGTCGAACGCCGGGCGAGCACCGCGCTGGCCCACGGCCGCAGGCGGCTGGGCGCGGACGTGTTCACGCTGCTCGACGCCGCGCCGGACCTCATCGCGTTCGGCGCGCACGAGCGGCAGCGCGCCGAGGTGGCCCGTCGCGACGCCGACCTCGTCCGGCAGACCCGCAGGCAGGCGTTGGGCGCGGGCGCGGCCACGGCCGTGTTGCAGTTGACCACCGGTCTCGCGTCGCTGGTGTGCACGGCGCTCGCGCTCGGCCACGTCGACCCGCTGCTGGTCCCCGTGCTCGGCCTGGTGCCGCTCGCGCTGGCCGAGGCGCTCGCCGGGCTGCCCGCGGCCGCGCAGCAGCGGGCCGCGCTGCGCGAGGCCCACCAGCGGCTGGCCGAGGTGATCGACGGGCAGCCGGTGACGACGGTCGACGGCATCGGCTGGCCCGGCGCGGAACCGGTGCTCGCGGACGTGGACCTCGACCCGCGCGTCGGCTGGACGGCCGTGGTCGGACCGTCCGGCGCGGGCAAGTCGACCCTGTTCGCGGCGCTGCTCGGGTTCCTCGGGCGGCAGGCGGCGGCACCGCGGATCGCGTGGTGCCCGCAGGAGCCGCAACTCGTGTCCACGACCGTCCGGGAGAACCTGCGGATGGCCGACCCGCACGCCGACGACGACCGGCTGCGCGAAGCGCTGGTCCTGGCCGGGCTGCCCGACTGGACGGACCGGCTCGACACGATGATCGGCACCGGCGCGCTGTCCGGCGGCGAGGCCCAGCGGGTCGCGCTGGCCAGGGCGCTGCTGCACGACGCCGACCTCGTGCTGCTCGACGAACCCACCGCGCACCTCGACGAACCGACCGCGCGGGCCCTGCTCGACCGGCTGGAGGTCGCGCTGCGGGGCCGCATGGTCGTCCACATCACCCACCGGCCCGAGGAAGCCGCGCGCGCGGACGTGGTGTGGGACGTCGCCGACGGCCACGTGCGGGAACGGGCCTACCGTTGAGCGTCGTGGACCCCAGCCAGGTGCTCGCCGCGTCGACCGAGATCACCTCCGCGGCCCTCGCGGGCGACGACCCGGACGCGGTGCTGCCGCTGGTGGTGCGCTCGGCCGCCGCGCTCGCCGAAGCGGACCTCGGGCTGGCCATGCTCACCGCCGACGACGGCCGCCTGGTCGTGGAGGCCTCGTACGGGTTCGGCTTCGACGGCGACCCGGTCGGCTCGGTGCTCTCGTCCCGGTCCGCCGCGGCCCGCGCCGCGCGCGGAGGCGTGCCCGTGGTGACGGCCGACGTGACCACGGACCCGCGCACGGCCCCGTTCGTGCCCAAGTCGCTGCGCGGGTACGGGCCGTTCGCGGTCGCCCCCTTCGGGACGCGGGAGCGCAAGATCGGCGCGCTGGCCGTGTACCGGAAGAAGGGGGCCGCGCCGTTCGAGCCGGGAACGGTGGACCTGCTCGCCGCGTTCGCCGCGCAGGCCGGGCTCGCCGTGGTGCTGGCCGAGGGGTCGACGGCCCGCCAGCGCGTGGCCGTCTACCAGGAGCGGGAGAGGATCGCGCGCGACCTGCACGACGTGATCATCCAACGGCTGTACGCGACCGGCGTGCAGCTCGACCTGCTCGGACGGCGGCTCGGCAAGCAGCTGGACGCCCGCGAGTCGGCCCGGCTGGTGGAGGCCGTCGACCAGCTCGACGAGACGATCGCCGAGGTCCGGGCGACCGTGCGGGCGCTGCGCAGCACCGACCCCGGCAAACCCGCCGACCGCGACCTCGTGGACTCGGTGCGGGCCGAGGTGCGGATAGCGGGCGAGCTGCTCGGGTTCACGCCGGAGCTGGCCGTGGAGGGCGACCCGACCGACGTGCCCGCCGCCCTGTCCGACCACGTGCGCGCGGCACTGAGGGAGGCGCTGTCCAACGTGGTCCGGCACTCCGGGGCGCACTCGGTCCACGTCGACCTGCACCGCGAACCCCACCGGCTGCTGCTGCGGGTCGCCGACGACGGCTGCGGCATCCCCCGCGGGGTCGCGCGGCGCGGACTGCGGCACCTGGAGGAGCGGGCGATCGCCGCGGGCGGCAGCAGCGAGGTCACGTCGTCCCCGCGAACCGGCACCACGATCACGTGGCAGGTGCCGCTGTGACCGGTGGTCAACACTGACCCCCAGGTCACTCTTCCGCGTGGAAAATAGGCCTGTCCACGCTGCGGTTATAAGAGTATCGTTATGGTCCGGCCGTGGATTGGGAAGTCGAACTGCACGATGACGTGGCCCGCTGGTTCGAGGGGCTGTGCCTCGTGGATCGGGAGTGCGCCGACCTCGTGGAGGCCGCTGTCGATCACCTGGCTCAGGAAGGACCGGGGCTCGGCAGGCCCCTGGTCGATCGCATCCGCGGCTCGCGCTTCCACAACATGAAGGAACTGCGGCCGGCGTCCACGAAGACCAGTGAGGTGCGGATCCTGTTCGCCTTCGATCCGGCCCGCCGGGCGATCCTGCTGGTCGCGGGGGACAAGTCGGGGCGGTGGCAGGAGTGGTACCGGACCACCATCCCGATCGCGGACCGGCGCTACGCGGAGCACCTGGCGGCGACGACCGTGAAGGAGGGCTGAGATGGGGCGATCGTGGCAAGAGGTCAAGGCTGGGAAGGAGCGGCTCGACGTCGAGTCGGGGCGTGACGTGGAGGAAGCCCGGTCCGTCGCACGGGCGCGGACGCACGCCTACATCGTGGGGTTCCGGCTGGGAGAACTCCGGGAACGGGTGGGCATGACCCAGACCGAACTCGCGTCGCGCATGGGGGTCAGCCAGCCGCGGGTCAGCCAGCTGGAGAAGGGCGAACTCGGGCAGTTGGAGGTCGACACCGTGAACCGCTACGTCGAGGCGCTCGGTGGGCACCTCAGGATCGTCGCCGACTTCGACGACCACGAGGTGATCGTGTCCAGCAGCGAGGTCGACCGCGGCGGGATCCCCGTCTAGCGCGACCTGCGCGCCACCCACGCCGCGGCCTGGGTGCGGCGTTCCATGCCGAGTTTCGCCAGTACGGCCGTGACGTAGTTCTTCACGGTCTTCTCGGCCACGAACAGCCGTTCGGCGATCTGGCGGTTCGTCATGCCCTCGCCGATGAGGTCCAGCACCCGGCGTTCCTGGTCGGTCAGCGTGGACAGCACGTCTGGCGCCGCCGGGCGGCGCATGCGGTCCAGGACTCGGCTGGTGGTGACCGGGTCGAGGAGGGAGTGGCCCGCGGCGACCTCGCGGACGGCGGTGACGAGGTCTTGGCCGCGGACCTGTTTGAGCAGGTAGCCCGACGCGCCCGCCATGATCGCCCCCACCAGGGCCTCCTCGTCGTCGAATGCCGTCAGCACCAGGCAGCGGGGGCCGTCGGGCAGGGCGCGCAAGCGTTTGCACAGCTCCACGCCGTTGCCGTCCGGCAACTGGACGTCGACGACGGCCACGTCCGGTTTGGCGTGGGTCGCCTGGACGACGGCCTCGGCCACCCCGCCCGCCTCGGCGACGACCTGGATGTCGTCCTCGTCGTCCAGCATTTCGCGCAGACCCCTGCGCACCACCTCGTGGTCGTCGACCAACAGCACGCGCACCGGCACGAAACAACCGTACGGCGAATGCCGGTTCACGAGGGGCGCTCGTGTTGACACAGTTCAAGCATGGTCGTTCGCCCCATCGAGGAAGCCGACCGGATAGTGGTCGGGCGTCTGGTGCTGGAACTTCAACGCGCCCACACGGCGGTCGCGCACGGCGAGGTGTTCTTCCCGGCGAGCCTGCCCGGATTCCTCGTCGAGCAGCAGGACCGCGTGCTGGGCCTGCTCACCTACACGACCTCCGGGCCGGTGCTGGAGATCGTCACGATCGACGCGCTCCGCCGGGGCCGGGGCGTGGGCAGCTCGCTGGTGGACGCGGCCGTGCTGCGCGCGCGGGAACTCGGCTGCACGCGCGTCCGGTTGACCACGACGAACGACAACCTGGACGCGATGCGCTTCTACCAGCGCCGCGGGTTCAAGCTGGCGGCGTTGCGGCCGGACGCGGTGCGCGAGTCGCGTCGGCTCAAGCCCGAGATCCCGGTGGTGGGGGAGTACGGCATCCCCATCACCGACGAGCTCGACCTGGAGAGACGCGTGTCGATCCGCTAGTTGTGCACAGCTGTCCACATGGTTGTCCACAGGTTGTGCACACCCTGTGGCTAACGTCTCGGTAACGGGCTGAAGACCTCGTCCCACGCCGCGGCGACCTGGCGCGCGCACGTTTCCGGCGCCACCCCGCCCACGCCGGTGCCGAGGCCGGGCATGGCGATGGTCCGCACGACCTCGCGCACGGGCCTGCCGTCCTCCAGCCGCTCGTCCTGCCACAGGCGCAGCACGGCCCGCGCCGCGAGGTACGGGTGCACCGTGTCCTCCGGCAGCCGCTCGCCGGGGTGGCGGACGGTGGGCGCGCTGATCAGCCAGTGCGGCTCGGGTTCGCCGGTCGACACCAGCATCGCCTCGCCGACGGGCAGTTCGCCGCCGTGCAGCGCGAGCACGGCGCTGCGCACCTGCGCCTCCACGTCGGGGAACGCCCGCGCGTAGACGGCGTCGATGCCGCCGCGCATCCAGCCGTAGGAGTTGGCCGGGCTGACGACGGCCTCGGCGATGATGTCGAGCACGGAACCCCGGTGGACCCGGATCCCCGCTCGACCTTCCGCCACCGCGAGCCAGGCCGTGGCCAAGGGCTCGTCGACGGCGCACAACACGATTTGGGGAGCTGCCGGAGTGTTGATCTCACCCTCCGCATCGGGGGACACAGCCCAAGCATTCCAGTTGCGGCACCCGCTCCGGAACCGGGTTGTGCGCCGACCGGTCGGGTGATCCTCGACTCAACGTCGGTCACCGCGGGTCGCCCTCGTATGGTTGCCCCGTGCCGCGCATCGCCTATTTCGGGCCACAAGGGACGTTCACCGAGCAGGCCGCCATCGGCTTCGTCCACCCCGGACGGGACGAGCTCGTGCCGTTCGAGACCGTCCCGCAGGCGCTCGCCGCCGTGCGCCGGGGGGACACCGACGCGGCGTGCGTGCCCGTGGAGAACTCCGTCGAGGGGGCCGTGCCCGCGACGATGGACGCCCTCGCCGAGGGCGAGCCGCTGGTCGCCGTCGCGGAGACGGTGCTGCCGGTGCGGTTCAGCGTCCTGGTCCGGCCGGACACCGAGGCCTCCGCCGTCCGCACGGTCGCGAGCCACCCGCACGCGCTGGCCCAGGTGCGGCACTGGCTGGAGGAGCACCTCCCCGACGCGAAGGTCGTCTCGACGACGTCCACCGCCGCCGCGGCCGTCGCCGTGCAGCACGGCGAGTTCGACGCCGCCGTGAGCGCACCCGTGGCCGTCAACCACTACCCGCTGCACGTCCTGGCGACCGACGTCGCCGACGTGGCGGACGCGAAGACCCGGTTCCTGTACCTGCGCCGCCCCGGCACGGTCACCGAGCCCACCGGCGCGGACCGCACCTCCCTGGTCGTGACGACCGCCGACCGGGTGGGCGCGCTGTCGGAGCTGCTGACCGAGCTGGCGCTGCGCGGGATCAACCTGACCCGGATCGAGTCCCGCCCCACCAAGGGCAGGCTCGGCGAGTACCGGTTCTACGTCGACCTGCTGGGCCACGTCGCCGAGCCGAGGGTGGGCGACGCCCTGGCGGCGCTGCACCGGCACTGCAGGCAGGTCCGGTTCCTCGGGTCCTACCCCCAGGCCGAACCGACCGTGAGCGGCGAGCTGGTGGCCGCGAGCAACGAGGACTTCACCGCGGCCGTCGACTGGGTCGCGGCGGTACGACGAGGAGCGGGCGCGTGAAGGTGATGCTGGTGCGGCACGGCGAGACCGCGTCCAACCTGAGGATGGCCCTCGACTCGCTGCCGCCGGGCCCGCCGCTGACCGACCTCGGCCAGGAGCAGGCGAACCTGCTCGCGGACGCGTTGGCGGACGAGCCCGTGGTCGCCGTCTACGCCAGCACGGCGGTGCGGGCGCAGCAGACCGCGGCACCGGTCGCGGAGCGGCACGGGATGGCCGTCCAGGTCGTGGAGGGCGTGCAGGAGATCTTCTGCGGCGACCTGGAGGGCCGGTCGGACCGCGAGGCGTACGGGATCTTCGTCAAGACCGCCGCGGCGTGGGCGGAGGGGCGGCTCGACCTGACGCTGCCGGGCGGCGAGACCGGCCGCCAGGTCGTCGACCGCTGCGTCGCGGCCGTCGCCCGGATCACCGAGGGCGTGGCGGAGGGGACCGTCGTGCTGGTCAGCCACGGCGGCGCCATCCGGCTCACCGGTCAGGCGCTCGCGCCCGACGTCACGGCCAGCCTGGGCACCGGCGGGCTGCTGCCGAACACCGGCGTGGTCGTCCTGGAGTCGGACGGCGACGGGTGGCGCTGCACCGCGTGGTCGGGCGTCGACGTCGCGGGCTGACCGGGTAGTGCCACTCGCTATTTCCGCGGCCGCACCGGCAATTCCACGTACCCGTTGTAGATGAACGTCGGCAAAGGCTGGAGTTCCGCGGCGGGCACGGCGAGTTCCAGGTCCGGAAAATGCGCGAAAAGCGCTGGCAGTGCGATTGATGCCTCCATTCGGGCTAGTGGCGCGCCGATGCAGTGGTGCACGCCGTGGCCGAATGCGAGGTGGTTCTTGTCCGCTCGGGTCACGTCGAACTCGTTCGCGTCCCGGCCGTGGGCCACCGGGTCGCGCCCGGCCGCGCCGAACGACAGCAGGATCGGCTCGCCCGCCTTGATCACGGTGTCGAAGCCGAGGTCGATGTCCTCCGCGGCGTAGCGCAGCGGCATGTGCTGCACCGGGCCCTCGGCGCGCAGGGTCTCCTCGATCACGTCCGCCCAGGTCGCGTCGCCCGCCTTCACCAGTTTCAGCTGGTCGGGGTGGGTGAGCAGCATCGTCACGGCCTTGCTCAGCAGGTTCGCCGTGGTGCCGCTGCCCGCGCCGATCATCAGGATCAGCGCCGCGTTGACCTCGTGCTCGGTCAGCCGGTCGTCGCCGTAGCGGGCGTTGATCAGGTCGCTGGTCAGGTCGTCGCCCTTGACCATGTACTTCGTCGCGACCAGCGCGCCCAGGCACGACGTGAGGTCCATGAAGTCGCGGTCGTCGCCGCACGGCCGGTTGATCGCCTGGATGCTGTGCACGGCCCGCGCCCGGAACGAGTCCGGTATCCCCACGAGGTCGCACAGCGCCTCGGCGGGCACGACGTCGGTGAACGCCCGGCGCAGGTCGAGCACCTCACCCGGTCGCGCTCGGCCGATGTCGCGGACGATCCGCTCCACCACCGCGTGCACCCTGCCCCGGATGGACTCGACGCGGCGAGGGGTGAAGGCGCTGCTCATCATGGTCCGGAGCCGCTGGTGGTCGCCGCCGAAAGCGGTGAACGCGTTGACCGTGGAGATGAACGGGCGCAACGGCCAGTCGTGCGGCAGACCGGCGTAGGCGGGCCAGTGCCGCACCGGGTCGCGGGACACGCGCGGGTCCTCGCACAGCCGCCGCACGACCTCGTGTCTGGTCACGGACCACGCGGAGACGCCGCCGGCGAGCACTACCCGCGTCGCGGGACCCTTGACCCGGAGTCTGTCGTTCTCCGCGTGCAGGAATCGCCCGGAGGGGTCGATCGTCGTCTGGCGAAACTGCGGCTCCATGGTCACGGTCTCCGGGTGTGATCGGTACGTGATCTGACGGAGCAGTATTATCGTTCATTGTGGAAAATCACCGTCAAGTGATCCCGCGAGTCGCGTTTCAATGGCGTGGTAGTGCCAGAAAACCGGTCGGCGAATAGCTGTCGGCGAGCTGTCCGGGCCGCTCGCGGGTAGTTCGAGCGGTCTAGCCCCAGCCGAGTTCGTGCAGGCGGGCGTCGTCGATCCCGAAGTGGTGGGCGATCTCGTGGACCACGGTGACGGCCACCTCGTTCACGACGTCGTCCTCGTCGTCGCAGATGTCGAGGATCGCCTCGCGGTAGATGAAGATCCGATCCGGCAGCACCCCGCCGTAGTCGGAAGTCCGCTCGGTCAGCGCGACGCCGTGGTAGAGCCCGAGCAGTGTCGGCTCGTCCGGGTTGCGGTCCTCGATCAGCACGACGACGTTGTCCATCGCCGCGGCGAAATCCGGCGGGATGAGGTCGAGTGAATCGCCGACCAGTTCTTCGAACCGGTCGCGCGTCATCTCCACGGTCATGGCGTCTTGGTCGTCGTGGTGGTGCTCGTGGCCGAGGACGAGTCGCTGGGCTTCTGGCTCGTGCTCGTGGGCTTGGACCCCGAGGAGCCCGACGGCGAGCCCTCCTCCGAGTGCAGCGGCGCGCCCGTGGCCTCCGCCTGGCTGACGGCGGTGGTCTGCGGCGGGTTCGACGTGGTCAGCGGCGGCGCGTCCGGGTTGCGCACGGAGCCTGCGAACGCGGTCAGCCCGGAGGCGTCCGCGGGGACGGCGCCGATCTTGCAGTTGACCCGCCTCGACCCGGCCGCCCAGCTCTCCGGCGCGCGGTTGTCCCAGGTCGCGACCAGGCCCTTGGCCTTGAGGTCGGCGCCACCGGTGTACTCGGCCGCCATCTTGTCGCAGACGCCCGGCAGCACCTCGTCCTGCTTCTCCGGCGGCGGGAACTCCTCGCCGATCGTGGCGGCGAGGTCCACCACGCCGATGATCTCGAACGTGTGGGGCTGGGCGCAGTCGACCGGGTCGCCGACCGACTTGGCGTTCAGGCCGAGGCAGACGCCGGGGTCGTACACGTCGGACTGGTCCTGCTTCTTCGCCGAGCCGAACGACGGCAGCAGCCCGCCCGCGGGCCCGACGACCTGGAGACCGCAGCGCAACGTCCGGAAACCGGCGTTCCACTCCTGCTCACCGGGGTTGAGCGGCCCGACCGTGTACTTCCCGAACGGGTCGAGCTTGCCGCTCAGGTAGTCCAGCGACGGCTTCGCGCAGTGGTCGAGGCTGATCTTCTGCCAGTCGGCGGCCTGCGGGTACTTGGCCTCCTTGGCGTACTCGGCGGAGATGTCCACCTTGCCGGTGACCTCGAACAGGTGCTGGTTGCCGCAGTCGACCTTCTTGACGTCCGACAGGTCCGCTTTCGTCCAGTTGAGGCAATCCGCGGCCTCGGACTCGTAGGCTGGGTTCACGGTCGGCTTCGCGGTCGTGCCCACCAGGCCCGTGCCGCTGACCGGCCACGATGTGAACGCGCTCAGCCCAAGGAGGAGGAAGCCCCCCACGGACGCGCCGACCATGACCACCCGCGTACCGCGGATGTGGCCACCACGACGAAACCGCTGAGCGTTCATTGACATCTACTCCATGATGCCTGTGCCGTCCGAGGAGCCGACGACGCGGGGGAGGAGTGTTGCTTTTCGGACACTCGTCACCCGTTCGGCGGCTGATCTCTGTACCGTCCCCGCCGGGAGTGGCTGATGACTGAGAACGACAGGTCCGGGACCTCTGGGACACCCGAGTCCGGACAGAACGTGCCGACACCGCCGAGCGGCGTGCCTGCCGGTGGCGCGCCCACCGGGGGCTCGACGCCGCCGCCGTACGTGCCCGCGACCGAGCAACCGCCCCAGCAGCCGTCGAACCCGCGTGGGCGGATCCGGCAGCAGGACGGTTCGACGAAGCCGCGTCCGCCGTCGCTGGCCGAGCAGCGCGCCCGCGAGCAGGCCCAGCGGGAGCTGATCGCGGCCGACGAGGCCCGCGAGGCGGAGTACGCGCGCAAGAAGAAGATCCGCAAGCGGCTGCTCATCGGCGGCGGCGTGACGGTCGGCGTGGTCGCGCTGGTCGCGGTCGGGTACGCGGTGCTGAGCCCCAGCAACGTCACCGCGACCTGCACCACCAGCGACGACGTCGTGGTCGCGGACGACAACAACTGCGACGAGAACTACGCCCGCGCGCACGGCGGGTACTCCAGCGGCGGCTTCATCTTCATGCCGATCGCGGGCGGCGGCTACAGCCAGTACCGGTACAACTACGGCGGCACGGGCGTGGTCGGGCAGAAGATCTCCGGCGGCACCACCGTGAAGCCCCCGAAGGCGAACATCTCCACCAGGTCGGGCACCTCCGTGCAGCGCGGCGGGTTCGGCGTGTCCAGCGGCGGCAGCAAGAGCGGAACGAGCGGAGGAAGCTGAGTGCGCCGAGCGACATCCGCACCGCGGCCGAACTGGCAGCGGACGGTCTCGGAGCAGGGCCTGGTGTTCGGAGCGCCCGCCAGGGGCGTGAAGGGCATCGAGCGTCCTTACTGGGACGAATCGGCGCACTATGTCTTCGAGATGAGCGACGTGCTCTCGCTCGAGGCCGACGTGGAACTGCTGCACAGCATGTGCCTGGAAGCCGTGGACAACGTGGTGCTCACCGAGCGGTACCGCGACTTCGGCATCCAGGAGTGGATCTGGCCCGCCATCGCGGAGTCGTGGAAGCGGCGCGACCCGCACGTGTACGGGCGCTTCGACCTGCGCTACGACGGGTCGGGCCCGGCCAAGATGCTGGAGTACAACGCGGACACCCCCACCTCGCTGCTCGAGGCGGCGGTGCTCCAGTGGTACTGGAAGACCGAGGTGTTCCCGGAGGACGACCAGTGGAACTCGATCCACGAGAAGCTGGTCGAGCGCTGGGGTGAGATCGGGGCGGCGCTCCCGTCGAACGAGCTCCACTTCACCTGGTCCTCGGCCGACACCTCCGGCGAGGACCACATCACGCTCGCCTACCTCCAGGAGACCGCGGCCGAGGCGGGCATGAACACCGTCGGCCTCTCCATCGAGGACATCGGCTGGGACACGCTGCTCAAGAGGTTCGTCGACCTCGAAGAGGAGCGGATGAGCACCGTGGTGAAGCTCTACCCGTGGGAGTGGGTGGTCGACGAGCGGTTCGGCCGCTTCGCCGTGGAGAGCCTGCCCGGCACGCTGTGGGTCGAGCCGCTGTGGAAGATGCTGCTGTCCAACAAGGCGCTGCTCGCGGTGCTGTGGGAGATGTACCCCGGCCACCCGAACCTGCTGCCCGCCTTCCTCGACGATCCGGGGCTGCTCACGGAGTACGTGCGCAAGCCGCGGCTGGGTCGCGAGGGCTCGAACATCCAGATCGTCGCTCCCGGCTACGAGACCCAGACCGGCGGGGTCTACGGCAAGGAGGGCTTCGTCTACCAGTTGTTCGACCCGCTCCCCGAGTTCGACGGCTACCGGCCCGCCCTGGGCGCGTGGGTCGTCGGCGACCAGGCCGCGGGCCTGGGCATCCGCGAAACGGTCGGTCTCGTGACCGACGACGGCGCGGCCTTCGTTCCCCACCGGATTGTCGAATGACGCACCAGCACCACATGGAGGGCCAGTGATCACCCCACTCGCGTTGGAGCCCGGATTCGGTTCCACGATCGGTCAGGGCCTCGGCGCGATCGCGCTGTACGCCGTGGTCGGTCTGCTGCTGATGGTCGTGGGCTTCTACGCCATCGACTTCACCACGCCGGGACAGCTCAGCAGCCTGGTCCGCACGGGCAAGCCGAACGCGGTCATCGTGACCGCCGCGGGCCTGTTCAGCATGGCCCTGATCATCGTGGTGGCGATCAACAGCTCGGCGGGCAAGCTCGCCGAGGGCCTGCTCTACGCGCTGATCTTCGGCTTCGTCGGGATCATCGTCCAGGTGATCGCCGTGCGGCTCCTGGAGTGGGTCACGCGCCTCGACATCGGCAGGCTCATCGAGTCCGAGGTGTTCGCCCCGGCGAGCGTCGTGGTGGCCAGCGCGCACGTCGCGCTGGGCCTCGTCGTGGCCGTCGCGATCAGCTAGGCGACATCCGCAGGAGGTCACGGGGGGTCAAGGACTACCCTTACCCCTCGTGATCGACCTGAAGGCAGTGCGCGAGAACCCCGAAGCCGTCCGTGCGTCGCAGCGAGCGCGCGGTGAAGACGAGTCCGTGGTCGACGCGCTGCTGTCCGCGGACGAGCGCCGACGTGCCGCCATCTCCAGGGCGGACGCGCTGCGCGCCGAGCAGAAGCTGTTCGGCAAGCAGGTCGGCAAGGCCCGCGGCGAGGAGCGCGACGCGCTGCTGGCCAAGGGCAAGGAGATGGCCGCCGAGGTGAAGGCGGCGGAGGCCGAGCAGAACGCCGCCGAGGCGGAGCTGACCGAGCTGCACCGCGCCATCCCGAACGTCGTGCACCCGGACGCCCCTGAGGGCGGCGAGGACGACTACGTCGTGCTCAAGCACGTCGGCGAGCCCCGCGAGTTCGACTTCGAGCCGCTGGACCACCTCGACCTGGGCGTGAAGCTGGGCGCGATCGACACCGAGCGCGGCGCGAAGGTCTCCGGCTCGCGCTTCTACTTCCTCACCGGCGTCGGCGCGCAGCTGGAGCTGGCGCTGCTGAACATGGCCGCCTCGCTGGCCACCGACAACGGCTTCACGCTGATGATCACGCCCACGCTGGTGCGGCCGGAGATCATGGCGGGCACCGGCTTCCTCGGCCAGCACGAGAGCGAGATCTACCGGCTGCGCGACGACGACCTGTACCTCGTGGGCACGTCCGAGGTGCCGCTCGCGGGCTACCACGCGGACGAGATCCTGGACGGCGAGCGCCGGTACGCGGGCTGGTCGTCGTGCTACCGCCGCGAGGCCGGGTCGTACGGCAAGGACACCCGCGGCATCATCCGCGTGCACCAGTTCAACAAGGTCGAGATGTTCTCCTACGTGCGCCCCGAGGACGCCGAGGCGGAGCACCAGCGCCTGCTGGGCTTCGAGGAGGAGATGCTGGGCCGCATCGAGGTCCCCTATCGGGTGATTGATACGGCGGCCGGAGACCTGGGCACGAGCGCGTCGCGGAAGTTCGACTGCGAGGCCTGGGTGCCGACCCAGCAGGCCTACCGCGAGCTGACGTCGACCTCCAACTGCACCACCTTCCAGGCACGACGCCTCAACATCCGGTACCGCGACGAGAACGGGAAGCCGCAGATCGCGGCGACGTTGAACGGCACCCTGGCCACCACGAGGTGGATCGTCGCCATCCTGGAGAACCACCAGACGGCTGACGGTTCGGTGCGCGTTCCGGAGGCCCTCCGCCCATACTTGGGCGGTCGCGAGGTGCTGGAACCGGTCTCCCGATGAGGACGCAAGTCGCACAAATATGTGACTCTTCGTCACATATGCCCTGCGGCATTGGCCTGACCTCGCATGTCTCAGATGGGTAACGAATACGTTCCGTAATGCTCCGGCAGGCATCCTTCGTGTAGCTCCCGAGTCCCTTCTGACGACACGTAGTGGTCAGGGGATATCAACTTGGGGAGTTCCGCATGGTGTTTCAAATCGCCGTAGGTTCCACAGAGCTCACGCCGAAGGTGCCCGCCTTCCCGAGCCTGTGGATGGGGGGCTACGGCTGGTCGCCCAGGGGTAGCTCGCCCGGCAACGTCGCGCGCGAGCTCAAGGCCCACTGCATGGTCATCTGGGACGACGGCTACCCGAACGTCATGGTGCGCTGCGACCTGATCAGCATCCCCCGTGACATGAACCAGTACATCCGCGGCACCCTCATCGACGAGGGCCTCATCGCGGACAGCGACTTCATGATGGCCAGCAGCCACACGCACTCCGGGCCGCTGGTCGGCGACATCAGACCCAACCCGTACGTCCTGATGGGACTGACGCCCGCCGACATCAACGCGGTCAACGGCACCACCAACGTGCTGATCGACCGGATCCTCGACCTGGTCCGCGCGACGCTCAACAAGACCAGGACGACGGTGACCTTCCGGTACGCCGAGGCCAGCGTCAACCTGGGCTACAACCGGGTCGACAACATCCCGACCGTGCTCAACACGGTGCCGATCCTGGTGGCGCGCAAGGCGAACAACAACCGCGTCGCCATCCTGTTCGGCGCGGCCGCGCACCCGGTGGCCCGCGGCAACGACACGACGTTCGACTGCGACTACGCCGGTCGCGCGGCGGAGCAGATCCAGGCCTCGCTCGGCGTGCCCGCGATGTTCTTCCAGGGCGCGGCGGGCGACCAGAACGCGGGCTCGCCCGGCAGCACCAAGGGCAACGCGCTGGTCGTCAGCATCGGCGACAAGCTGGCGAACGCGGTGATCAACAAGATCAACGCGAACACCGGCTTCACCAACGTGACAGGTCCGATAATGACCAGGATCGAAGAGGTGAACCTCCCTCTCGCGGTGGACACGTCCAACCCCACGGTCATCGCCAACCTGCGCTCGCGGTACGTGGCCCGCCTCACGGACCCGAACCTGGCGGACTACCCGGAGAACAAGCGGCACGCCCAGACCATGATCGACCTGATCGACGGTCCCGGTCTGCCGACCCACCTCGCCATGCCGATCCAGCGCTGGCAGTTCAACGGGTTGACCATCCTCGCGCTGTCGCACGAGGTGCTGAGCACGTACCACGTGAAGCTGAAGGCCCTGTACCCCGGCAAGCTGTGGATCATGGCCTACGCCAACGAGGTCGAGGGCTACGTCGCCGCCGACGACGTGCTGTGGGACGGCGGCTACGAGGCCGGGTTCGACTACCCGGACAACACGATCGCGGGCCTCGGCTCGTCGGCGATCTCCTACTCGTGGCCCGCGCCGCTCAAGGCGTCACCGCGCGGCACCACTCCCGCCGTGGCGGGGAGCACCGAGAAGATCGTCATCGACGCCTGCCTGGACCTGCTGAACAACATCTGATCCGACGAACTCGGCCCCGCACTCGACGTTCGAGTGCGGGGCCGAGTCGCGTGTGGACCGCGTAGAACCGTCGGACCCCTTGCGTACCTCGTGCTTCGGGGGGCCCTCACGAGCGGGGGACCCCGGTCAGGCGTCGACCAGGCCCGCGATGTGCTTGGCGATCTCCAGCGCGCAGGTCGCGGCGGGCGACGGGGCGTTGAGGACGTGGACCTGGTTCGGGGCGGTCTCGATGAGGAAGTCGTCCACCAGCGAGCCGTCCGGCAGCATCGCCTGCGCGCGGACGCCCGCCTCGGCGCGCACGAGGTCGTCCGCCCGCACCGCCGGGACGAGCCGGGCGAGGCTGGCCGCGAAGCGGGTGCGGGAGAGCGAGCGGAGGACCTCGTCCGCGCCGGTCCGGGCGAACTTGCGGGCCAGCCGCCACGTGCCGGGGAAGCGGAGCACGTCCGCCACGTCGGCGGGGGACACGTCGCGCCAGCGGTAGCCCTCGCGGCGCAGCGCCAGCACGGCGTTGGGTCCCGCGTGGACGGTGCCGTCGAGCATCCGGGTCAGGTGGACGCCGAGGAACGGCAGCGTCGGGTCCGGCACCGGGTAGATGAGGCCGCGGACCAGGTGGCGGCGTTCGGGGCGCAGCTCGTAGTACTCGCCGCGGAACGGCACGATCGTCGCTTTCGGACGCAGGCCCGCCAGGCGTGCCACGCGGTCGCTGTGCAGGCCGGCGCAGTTCACCAGCGCGTCGGCCGTGACGACGCCCTGCGGGGTCGCCACCCGCACGCCGGTGGCCGTGGAGCGGATGGCCAGCGCGGGGCTGTGCAGGCGCAGGTCGGAGCCCGAGAGGCCCTCGACGAGCGCGGCGCACACGGCCGGGAAGTCGATGACGCCGGTGGACTCCACGCGCAGCGCGGCCACGGCGGCGACCTCCGGCTCGTACTCGCGGGCCTCGTCGGCGGTGATCAGCTTCGCCGGGACCCCGTTCGCCTCGGCGCGCGCGGCGAGCTGGTTCAGGCGGGGCAGCTCGTCCTCCGACGTGGCCACGACGAGCTTGCCGCACACGTCGACCGGGACGCCGTGCTCACGGGCGAACGCGATCATGGAGGCGTTGCCCGCGACGGACATCCGGGCCTTCAGCGAGCCGGGCTTGTAGTACAGGCCCGCGTGCACGACGTTGCTGTTGTGCCCGGTCTGGTGGGCCGCCCAGCTGCCCTCCTTCTCCAGCACCACGACCTCGTCGCCACGAGCGGTCAGCTCGGCCGCGACCGCCAGACCGACGATGCCGCCACCGATGACCACCACGCGCCGCACGACTACCCCCATCGCTCACCTGCCAGGCGTTTCAGGATATCCAGGTTGGCCGCGCAGATCCGGGGCATGTCCAGGTTGTTGTGGACCCACTTGCGGCCCGCCTCGCCGATGTCCGACGCCAGTTCCGGGTCGTCCAGCAGCTGGTTGATGGACGCGGCCAGCTCGGCGGTGTCGCCGGGCCGCACCAGCAGCGTCTCGGCGCCGTCGGTGAGCCGGGCGCAGGCGAAGTAGTCCGCGCGCTCGGCCAGCACGGTCGGGGTGCCCGCGGCCATGGCCTCCAGGCTCGCGATGCCGATGCCGAACCCCTGGAGGTCGTGCACCTCCAGGTCCGCGGCGGCCAGCACGCCGGGGATGTCCGCCTTCGGCAGCGCGCCCGTGCACACGATCGCGTGGGCCACGCCGAGGCGGCGGGCGCGCTCCAGGAACGCCCGGTAGTAGACGCCGCCGACGACCAGGACCTTGGCGTCCGGGTGGTCGGCGAGCACAAGGGGCAGCGCCTCCACGAGCGCGACCCGGTCGCGGACCGGGATGACGTGGCCGAGGGAGGCGATGATCGGGCCGTCGCCGAGGTGGAACCGCTCGCGCACGGCCGCGCGCTCGGTCTCGCGGTCCAAATGCTCGAACCGGTGCAACTCGACGCCCACGGGAACGTGTTCGATCCGCTCGGCCGCGATTGCGTACCTGCGCCGGATGTAGTGGTGGAAGATGCGGTCGATCGCGACCACCGCGGTCGGTCGCACGTGGTCGAGGATCGGCCGCACGACCACCGCGTCGAGCAGCCGCATCACGAAGTGCGAAAAGGGCATCGGGCTTTGCAAGCGGGTGTGCAGCGTCAACAGCGCGGGGATCCGCCTGCGCCGCGCCCACAACCCGCTCTGCCACGTCAGGTCGAAGAACTGGCCGTGCTGGTGGACGACGTCCGGGCGGAAGTCGTCGAGCAGCCGGAATACCCGCCTTCGGTTACCGGGGCGCAACGCGAACGTTATGTCGAAGTTGAAGGAAAATCGCGATTCCGGCAGCGTCCACGACGGGAGTCGCACGATCCGGATACCGTCCCGCACCTCTTCCGCGGGCGCGTCGCGGTACCCCGCGGCGATCACCAGCACCTCGTGGCCGTGCTCGGCGTAATACCTGCTCAAGGTGTCCGCGACGTGGGCGCTGCCGCCGACGCGAGGTGGGAAGAAGTTGTTGACGACGACGATCCGCACCCGGAGGACTCCCACAGTCGGCTGTACCGAAGACCGGACGGATCATCGTGATGATGCGTCCTTGAGGTATTCGTCAGGAACTGTCGGTGACTGAAGTCCACGATCCGGCGAACATGTCGCCGCCGGATCTCCTCGGATGGTCTAGCGGGAACGGCGCTTGCGGTGCTTCGCGCGCACCTTGAAAAGGCCGATCCCCATCTTGTAAGCGTCGTTCACGACGTTGATCGTGCTACCGCCGCGCGTTTGCTGACCGCGCAGGCGAACCGGGACCTCGACCGGACGAATACCGTCCTGCTCGGCCAGGTAAGCCAATTCCGTGGTCAACAGGAAACCGGGCTCGGTCAATTTACCGACAACCCCGCGCGCCCATTCCCCGTTGAGCACGAAAGTGCCCTGCGGGTCGCGGGTGCGCATACCGAGAACGGCGAGCCGCAGCACGAGGAAACCCGTGCTCAGCACCGCGCGCACCAGACTCCGGTCGATAGCCGAGTCCGGGTGCGCCTTCGAGCCGATGAACACCTTGTGGTTGTCCAGGCCCAGCTTCTTCGCCTGGTCCAGGTCGTCGAACCCGAACGGCAGGTCGTCGGCGGTGAGGACGACGTGCGCCCCGCGACTCGCCGCGATCCCCGTCCGGAGCGCGTTCCCCAGCCCCTTCTCCGAGCTCAGCACCCGCAGTTCGACCTGCGAGAACTGCCACGACTTCTCGATCGACCGGGCCAACTCCAGCGTGTTGTCCGTCGATCCGTTCTCGACCACGACGATCTCGTTGTGCTCACCGTCGAGGTGCTCACCGAGTTCCTTCAACGTCGCTTCGAGACCGTCCGCGCCGTTGTACGCCGGCACGATGTAGCTGAGTGCGACTGGACTGCTAGCCCCTGGCGTTCCCACGTCAACTCCCTGGCAGACTGTGCCGATGCCGGCCAGTTCGTTTCCGGCCTGCGACGGCACGCACCCTATCGTGGGTGCGAGTCGGTGCCGGTGCCGCCTCTGCTTCCGCGGTCGCCAGTGATCGGATCCACGCGAAAGGGCGATGCAGGTGACTCTGACCGAGAGTCGATCCGTTGATCTTCCCGATTCCGCCGAACCGGGTGACGACCCGACTGGTGAGCGCGGCGGGCGGTGGATCGGTTTCCTCACGGTCCTGGGCGTTGCGGCGTTCGTCGGGATTGTCGCGCAACTGCCGCTGATCCGTAATCGGATCTTCTATTACTGGGACGATTCGGCGGCCGCGTTTCTGCCGCACTGGTTCCGAATCGGGACCGAGTTGCGCGCCGGGCACTGGCCGATGCTGGCGCCGGACGTGTGGATGGGCGGCAACTTCCTCAGCGAGGTCCAGCTGTCGCTGTGGAACCCGGTGTCGCTGGCCAACTACGTGCTGGTCTCGGTGCTGCCGGACCTCGCGGTGGCCGCGACGCTGGTCAAGACCGAGTTCCTGGTGCTGCTGGCGCTGGGCACGTACGTGCTGGCCCGTGAGTACGGCGCGAAGCGGGGCGCGGCCGCGGCCGTCGCCACGGCGCTGCCGTTCTCGGGTTACACGCTGTTCTTCGACGCGTCGGCGTGGGTCGCGGGCCTGATCGGGTTCGCGTGGCTGCCGTGGGTGTGGTGGGCTGCCCGTCGGGTGGGTCGCGGCAAGTCGAACCCGTTGCTGCTGCTCGTGCTCGGGTACCTGGCGATGAGCGTCGGCAGCCCGTACGGCGCGCTCGGGGTCGTGGTGATCCTGCTCGGGGTCTCCCTCGAGCTGGTGATCCGGAAGAACTGGCGCGGGCTGGTCAAGGTCGTCGTGACCGGTGGCTTGGTCGGGATGAGCACGCTGGTGGTGTTCCTGCCGCTGCTGGGCAGTTCGTCGGTGACGTGGCGGACCGACTCCAAGTTGGACAACAACGGGTTCCTGGTGCCCGCTTTGTCCGACCTGTTCGGGTTGAGCGCGCCGACGTTCCAGGCGCAACTCGAGTCGTGGCAGGGGGCCGAGGCGTTCACGTTCCCGATCACGTACCTGGCGTGGTTCGTGGCCCCGCTGATCCCGTGGCTGAAGTGGTCGGAGCTGCGCACGAAGGCGCGGGACTACCTGGCCGTGTTCCTGTTCCTGGTCGTGTACGTGCTGTTCACGATCGGGCCGTCGAACATGGGGATGTTCCGGTGGCCCGCTCGGCTCGTCGAGTACGTGTACCTGCCGGTGGTGGTGCTGTTCGCGGTGCTGCTCAGCAAGGGGCTGCACACGTCTGCTCGGCGGAACCGGGCGGTCCTCAGCGGCGCGATCGTGTTCGGCGGGTTCTACCTGTCGTGGGCTTCGCAGCCGTTGAGCTCGAAGTACCACGCGGCGGCCGCTGTGGTGGTCGGGTTGTTGTTGTTCGCGTTCCTGTTCGTGACTCGGCGGGCGCCGAAGTACGGGGCGCTGGTGCTGGTGGTGGGGACCGCGGCGGTGCTCGGGTTCCAGTTGATCCACTACAAGGGCAACAACAACGTCAACCCGTGGAACTTCCCCCACGACGTGTCGGCGATGCAGTCGAGGTTCGACCACCGGTACGAGGGGTCGACGCTGCTGATCGCCGATACGGCGGCGCTGGCGAAGAACACCGGAGGGGTGTCGCCGGAGCAGAGCTGGCGGGACGGGCTGTTCGGGGCGCAGTGGGAGGTCGCCGGGGTCTCGGCGCTGAACTCGTACACGGGGCTCGGGTACAACGCGTTCTCGGAGCAGCTGTGCATGAACTACTACGGCGGGGTGTGCCCGCAGGCGTTCGACCGGATCTGGCAGCCGACGTCGTCCAAGGTGGACGCCCCCCTGGCGGACACGCTCCGGCTCGAGACCGTCGTGGTGGCCAACGACTACCTGGACGAGCCGACGATCGCTCCTGAAGGCTGGTCGGAGAAGGAGAAGACGGCCGCGGTCACGGTGCTGCACCGGGATGAGCCGTTGCCGTTCAAGGACGGTCGGGTCTCGTACGCGGCTGACGGCGTGGAGATCACCGCCGACCAGGCCGACGGCGCCGAGGGTGAGACGTCGAAGTACACCGGGTCCGGTGGGACGGTGCTGTACGCGGCGCTGGCGTGGCCGGGGTGGACGGCCACTGTGGACGGGAAGACCGTCGAGGTGAAGCAGGGGCCCGCCGGGGTGATCCAGGTGGACGTTCCCGCCGCCAAGGACGGGGGGAGCACGATCGTGCTCGACTTCCAGCCGCCGGGGTTGAGCCTCGGGTGGAAGGTGACGTTGGTCGCCCTCGTGCTCGGGTTCGCCTACGCCGGGTTCGTGCTCGTGACCGGGCGGCGGAAGAAGACCGAGGACGGCGTGGCTGTCGCTGCCGCCGAGTAGTTGGTGGTGTTGAGGCCGCCGTGAGGGTTCCTCGCGGCGGCCTCTGCTTTGGTGGGGTCTTGCGGTGGCTGGGGGTTCCAGCGTGGTTGGCTGGCGGCTCTTGATCCAAGTGGGTCACCCTGCGGCTCTTGTTCCAGCTGGGTCACCCTGGGACTCTTGTTTCAGCTGGGTCGCCCGGTGGCTCTTGTTCCAGCGTGCTGTGGCCGATTTGACTCGGGGACCCCTCGTTTTGCCCCTTTGTCGGGCCAAAACGGCAGGTGGAAAG
>Ga0247771_1000126_pt1 | contig 29788 bp, 29 predicted proteins | sample UWRJL197509C6_FD_179948 | JGI IMG/M metagenome (GOLD analysis project Ga0247771, IMG submission 179948) | Plant litter microbial communities from Arlington Agricultural Research Station in Wisconsin, United States - UWRJ-L197-509C-6 | ecosystem: Environmental > Terrestrial > Plant litter >... | reverse complement strand
GAACTGCTGCGGCGCCACCCCGAGCTGCCGCCCGAGCGCGTCGACGAGGTGGCCATCGCCGCCACGACGCAGATCGGCGACCAGGGCCTGACCCTGGGCCGCACCGCGGCGCTGCTGGCCGGACTGCCCAAGTCCGTGCCCGGCTACTCCGTGGACCGCATGTGCGCGGGTGCCATGACGGCCGTGACGACCGCCGCGGGCGGCATCGCGTTCGGCGCCTACGACGTGGTCATCGCGGGCGGCGTGGAGCACATGGGCCGCCACCCGATGGGCGAGGGCGTCGACCCGAACCCGCGCTTCATCGCCGACCGGATCGTGGACACCTCCGCGCTGGTCATGGGCCAGACCGCGGAGAACCTGCACGACCGGTTCCCGGAGATCACCAAGGACCGCACCGACGCGTACGCCGTGGCCTCGCAGGCCAAGTACGCCGAGGCGGTCGCGGCGGGCAAGATCGGCCCCGAGTTCGTCCCGGTGGCCACCCGCTCCGCCGAGAAGGGCTGGGGCCTCGCCTCGGCCGACGAGCCGCCGCGCCCCGGCACCTCGCTGGACGACCTGGCGAAGCTCAAGACCCCGTTCCGTCCGCACGGCCGGATCACCGCGGGCAACGCGGCCGGTCTGAACGACGGCGCGACCGGCTGCATCCTGGCCGAGGAGGAGACCGCGCGCGAGCTCGGCCTGCCCATCGGCATGCGCCTGGTCGGCTACTCGTTCCTGGGCGTCGAGCCCGAGGTCATGGGCATCGGCCCGGTGCCCGCGACGGAGAAGGCCCTCGAGCGCGCGGGTCTGACCATCGACGACATCGGCCTGTTCGAGATCAACGAGGCCTTCGCCGTGCAGGTGCTGGCCTTCCTCGACCACTTCGGCATCAAGGACGACGACCCGAGGGTCAACCAGTGGGGCGGCGCCATCGCGACCGGCCACCCGCTGGCGTCCTCGGGCGTGCGGCTGATGACGCAGCTGTCCCGGCAGTTCGCCGAGCGCCCCGACGTGCGCTACGGCATCACCACCATGTGCATCGGCATCGGCATGGGCGGCACCGTGATCTGGGAGAACCCCCTCTGGACGGGAGAGACCAAGTGAGCACGCTTTCCCTGGACGAGGCCGCGACGCGGTACCCCGACGAGGTCGTGACGACCGCGGTGACCCGCCTGGTCGACGTGCCCGGCGTGTCCGGCGAGGTCGCCGTCATCACGATCGACAACGGCCTGGACCACACCCGCCCGTCCACGTTCGGCGTGCGGGGGCTGCTCAGCCTGTCCGCCGCCTTCGACGAGGCCGCGGCGGCGAGCCCGGCCGCGATCGTGGTCACCGGCAAGCCGCTGATCTTCGCCGTGGGCGCGGACCTCAACGCCGTGAGCGGCGACCAGCGCGCCGAGGCGGACCTGATCGGCGAGATCGGCCACGCGGCGTTCCGCAAGTTCACCGACTCGACGATCCCGACCTTCGCGTTCGTCAACGGCGCGGTCATGGGCGGCGGCCTGGAGCTGGCGCTGTCCTGCCACTACCGGACGCTGGCGTCCAACGCGGCGGCCGTGGCGCTGCCCGAGCTGTTCCTCGGCCTGTTCCCCGGCTGGGGCGGCACGCAGCTGCTGCCGAACCTGGTCGGCGCGAACGACGCCGTCACGGTGATCTTCGAGAACGCGTTGAACCAGAACAAGATGCTCAAGCCCGCGCAGGCCGCGGACCTCGGCATCGTGGACGTCGTGTTCGACTCGGCGGACTACCTCGAGCAGTCGTTCGGGTGGCTGGCGAAGGTCCTCGCGGGCGAGATCACCCCGCCGCGCAAGGAGATCGACCGCGGCGAGGGCTGGGACGCCGCCGTGGCGCGCGCGACGGCGATCGTGCACGGCAAGACCAAGGGCGCCTCGCCCGGCGCGCTGAAGGCGTTGGAGCTGCTGGAGCTGGCGCGCGAGAACGACCTGGACCGCGGCTACGACGCCGAGACCAGGTTCATGACCGAGGTCCTGATGACCGACACGCTGCGGTCCAGCCTCTACGCGTTCGGCCTGGTGCAGAAGCGGGCCAAGAAGCCCGCGGGCGCGCCGGACAAGTCGCTCGCCCGTCCGATCACCAAGGTCGGCGTCGTCGGCGCCGGGCTGATGGCGTCGCAGATGGCGCTGCTGTTCGCCCGCCGCCTGCACGTGCCCGTGGTGCTGACCGACATCGACCAGTCCCGTGTGGACAAGGGCGTCGGCTACGTGCACGGCGAGGTCGACAAGCTGCTCGGCAAGAAGCGCGTGTCGCCGGACGAGGCGAACCGCCTCAAGGCGCTCGTCACCGGCTCGCTGGACAAGGCGTCGTTCGCCGACGCCGACTTCGTCATCGAGGCCGTGTTCGAGGACCTCGCGGTGAAGCAGCAGGTGTTCGCCGAGGTCGAGGAGCACGTGTCGCCGACGGCGATCCTGGCCACCAACACCTCGTCGCTGTCCATCACGGACATGGCGTCGAAGCTGGCGCACCCGGAGCGGGTCGTGGGCTTCCACTTCTTCAACCCGGTCGCGATCATGCCGCTGGTGGAGATCGTGCGCGCCGAACAGACCGACGACGCCACGCTCGCCACGGCGTTCAACGTCGGCAAGCAGCTGAAGAAGTCCTGCGTGCTGGTGAAGGACGCGCCGTCGTTCGTGGTGAACCGCCTCCTCACCCGCTTCATGGGCGAGGTCGTGAAGTCCATCGACGAGGGCACGCCGTTCGAGGTCGCGGACAAGGCCACCGAGTCGCTCGGCCTGCCGATGTCGCCGCTGATCCTGCTCCAGCTCGTGGGGTCCGCCGTGGCGCTGCACGTGTCCGAGACGATGCACGACGCGTTCCCGGACCGCTTCAGCGTCAGCCCGAACATGGCGAAGTTCGTCGCCGCGGGCAAGACCGCCGTGTGGCAGTGGGACGCCCAGGGCAACCAGACCGTCGACCCCGAGGTCGCCGCGCTCTGGGAGTTCGGCGACAGCCCGCTGACCGCCGACCAGGTCAAGGCGCGCGCGTTGGAGGGCATGGCCGAGGAGATCCGGCTCATGCTCGACGAGGGCGTCGTCGCGGAGGCCAAGGACATCGACCTGTGCATGATCCTGGGCGCGGGCTGGCCGTTCTGGCTGGGCGGCATCACCCCGTACCTGGACCGCGAGGGCATCTCGGAGAAGGTGACCGGCAAGCGCTTCCTCGAACCGGGCGTCGCCTCCCTGCCCGCGTAGGGCCGTAGTACGCGAAACGGCGTCCGATCCCGGATTCGGGATCGGACGCCGTTTTCGTGTGTCCTAGTGGATCGACAACGCGTCCACACAGCCGCCGGCACGGACCAGGTACACGTCGATGCGCATGGCCTGCAACGCGTCCGCGGTGTCGGCCAGCAGTTCGCGGTAGCAGACGAAGTCCGGCAGGCCGATGCCGACGATGTCCTCCGGGCAGTCCTGGCGCAGGCGCAGCACCTTCAGCAGGGCGTCGGCGTACCAGCTCTCGGCCTGCTCCATCGGGTGCGGCGGCTTCGAGTCCGAAGTGGACCTCTTCGTCGGGAAACCGCGGGATTCCACGTGCAGGAGCCTGCCGCCGCGCTGCGCCATCACGCGGTCGCCGCGCAGGAACGCCCAGCCGTCCATCTCGAAGTACCGGACCAGCTCGGCGAGGACGTTGCCCTCCCAGTGCCACTCGTGGGCGGCGCTGCGCCTGGTGTCGGCGCGCGGCAGCTCGGTCACGAGGCTGTTCATCACCGGGCGGCCGAAGTCGTCGCGGTGCAGGATGCCCGCGTCGGCCAGGGTGCGGCAGCGCGAGTTGACCTGGTCGTGGACGACCCGCAACTGCGACGCGATCTGCGCGTCGGTGAGCCCGTTGGGGAAGTGTCCCAGCAACGCCACGATCCGATCAGCCAACGTGAAGCCGTCTGTCATGCACCCATTATCGACGGCGAATGATTCGCCGTTACCTCGACCGCGTCCGGCCAACCGTGCGGGACCGCGCACGTCCGGGTGAGCACGGTGGACGGTTCCGGATCGACGGCGTGACGGCGATTGGTACAGCCGAGTCACAGGGGCACGCAGCCGGGTGAGAGCGGCGGGAAGACCTCGGCGTTGTCCGATTCTCGACACATGGACACCCACCGCCGCAGGATCCGCCGCAGACGGCCCCGGAAGCCTGACCCGGTGCGCCTGGACGAGTTCGCCGAGTTCCTCGACGCCGACACCGGCTGGCGCGACGAGGTGCGCACGAGGCTGCTCGCCCGCCTCGACCCGCGGCTGGTCGAGCGCACCTCGTGCCTGCGGGTCGCCGAGCTGGCGGAGGAGCTGGACACGCAGGTCACGGTGGAGCCGCGGCCGGACGTCACGTTCGACATCGCGAAGGCCGTGCACTGCCGGGTGCCGTTCAAGGGGGTCGTGCGGCTGCGGCACACGGCCCGCAACCTCCGGGTGCTGGGCGTCTACCTGTGCGCGGTCGCGGGGCGCGACCTGGGCGCGTGCCCGTGCGCCGTGGCGCTCGCCGCCGACCCGAGCGACGCCGCCGTGCGGCACGTCATCGGCAGCGCGCTGGACCGCGCGGGCCTGTGAGGATCAGACCGCGACGACCTTCACCGCGCGTTCGAGGCCGATGAAGTCCTTGAAGTTCTGGGTGAGCACCGGCATGCCGTTCGCGGCGGCCGTGGCGGCGATCTGGAGGTCCATCCGCCTCGGCCGGGCACTGCGACCGCTCCGGCGCACGAGCGCGGCCAACGTGCCGTAGATCTTGGCCGCGGCCGTGTCGAACGGCAGGACCTCGAACATCTCCAGCGCGGCGTAGTACCGCTCGGTGCGGGCGAAGCGCTCCACCGGGTCGTCGACGTCCAGGCCGTACGCCAACTCGGCGACCGTGACCGCGCTGATGGCGGCCTCGGCGTCGACGAACTCGCCGAAGTCGATCTCCTCGAGCCGGATGACCACGCAGGTGTCGAGCAAGATCCGGTCGGTCACCGGCGCCACGCGTCTTCGAGGGGGTCGTCCGCGCCGAAGATCCGGTCGTCGGCGAGCCGCTCGGCGTCCCAGCGCGCCACGTCGATCGGCGGCAGCTTCCGGAACGCGGCCTGCAGCTCGCCCAGCGTCCGACGCGGTTTGCCCTCTTCGGCGGTGTGCGGCACGAGGTCAGCCACCGGCCGTCCGTTGCGCGTCACCACGAACCCCTCGCCCGCCTCGACCCGACGCATGATCTCGGCGTTGTCGTTGCGCAGCTCCCGCTGCCCGATGGCCGTCTTCACGCCACCACTGTAGCGCTTTCGGGGCAGATTGCGCTACAGAGGTGCTACAGCCAGCAGGGGCGCGTCCCACGTCCGTGCCACGGTCTCGGCCGTGGCCACCGTGGACCGGCTGACCGCCACCACCAGGTCGACAACGGGCCAGTCCTGCACCCCACCCGCGCACGACGCCACGGTCAGGTCGAGCACCTGTCCCCCGTGCGCCCGCACGACCGCCGTGACCGCGTCCCGAGCCTCCCGACTCGCCCGGTCGAACCCGCGCAGCACGGCCACGGTCCCGTTCTGCAGGAGGTCCGGCTTCACGACCAGGAGGTGCTCCACGGACTCGACCAGCGCGGCGCGGTCGTCGTCGAGCGAGGAGCGGTGGATCAGGGTGCTGGTCATGGTGGATCTCGCTTTCGCCGCACGGGGTATCTCCCTCCGTAGTACCCCGATCCGACGGTGGTGCCACTGTTGTTTCGATCACGGCCGAACCGGGAATCAACGGCCCTGTGGGCGACATCAGGATCGGCACCTCGGGCTGGACGTACCCGGAGTGGCGCGGCGCCTTCTACCCCGCGGGCCTGCCGCGCTCCCGCGAGCTGGAACACCTGGCCGCGCGGGTGAACTCCGTGGAGCTGAACAGCACCTTCTACGCCCTCCGCCGCCCGTCGGACTACCGCTCGTGGGCCACCCGAACGCCCGACGACTTCGTCCTGGCGGTCAAGGGCCCCAAGCTGATCACCCACACCAAGCGCCTCCGCGACGTCCACCCCGACCTCACCGAGTTCGTCGACTCGGGCCTCGACGAACTCGGCCCCAAGCTGGGCCCGGTCCTGTGGCAGTTCCCCCCGTCCCTGCCCTTCGACCCCGAACGGCTGGAGACCTTCCTCGCCGCCCTCCCCGACGCCCGGCACGCCGTCGAGGCCCGCCACCCGAGCTTCCACGACCCGGCGTTCCCGGAGTTGCTGCGCGCCTACGGCGTGGCCACCGTCCTGGCCGACTCGGCGGGCGCGTTCCCCGTCTTCGACGCCGACACCGCCGACTTCGCCTACGTCCGCCTGCACGGCTCCGAGAAGCTCTACGCGAGCGACTACGGCCCGGCCGAACTGGACGCGTGGGCGGCCAGGATCGGGGCATGGGACCGGGACGTGTTCGTGTACTTCGACAACACCATGAACGGTTTCGCGCCCTACAACGCGGTCGCGCTCGCCGAACGCCTGGGCACGGAGTCCAGGCCGATGCCGAACAGGCCGCGGTAGGCGTCGAGGAGGTCGTCGTCGGACAGTTCCCGTTCGGTGCGCTCCCCCGCCTCGGTGGTGATCATCGTGTTGCCGCTCAAGGTGATCCGCCCTCGGGCCGTCGGCAGGGTGGCGAGGGGGTTGCGGCGGAACGGGGAGTCCGGGGACGTCTGCTGGTACCAGCACGTCGGGGCGAAGTCGGCGAGGGTGCGGGGACGGAGTTCCAGGCGGTACTGGGGTTCGCCGTCCATCAGCACGTCCAGGTCGCCGTGGTCCGCCTCGACCACGCGGAACACCCCCGCCGGGTCCTGCTGGTCGTCGCGGACGTCCAGGCGGAGCGGGCGGAGGCTGAAGCGGCCGAAGCCGACGTCGACCAGGTCGTCGGCCACGCGCAGGGCGAGGTGGTCGAACGGCGCGCTCAGCCGGTCGCCCTGGAACACCTTGGCGGACAACAGCTCCACCTCGTGGCCGAGCGCGCGCAGCAGTGCGGCGAACGCGCCGTTGAGCTCGTAGCAGAACCCGCCCCGCCGCCGCGTCACGACCTTCGCCACGAGCGCGTCCTCGTCGAGCACGATCCGCTCGCCGAGGTGGATGTCCAGGTTCTCGAACGGCACCGACCGCAGGTGCAGCTCCTGGAGGTCGCCCACCGGCGCGCTCGCGGCCGCGCCGATCCGAGCGAGGTACGCGTCCACCACTTCCGGCTCCATCCCCAGAGCCTCACCCACCGGCGACGGGAACGCCAGGCGCGGCGGGCAGGTCGCGCAGGCCGCGCAGGGGTGACAGCACCAGCCACAGCGACGACAGCAGCACGCCCGCCGCGGCCACGGCGAGGGTGCCGCGGAGGCCGAGCGCGGTCGACAGGACGCCACCCAGCAGGCTGCCGAGCGGGATCGCGCCCCAGACGAGGACGTGGGAGGTGGCGTTCACCCGGCCCAGCACGTGGGGCGGGCAGACGGCCTGGCGGTAGCTGACCACCAGCACGGAGAGGCAGATGATGCCGAAGCTGGTGCCGAACGTGGCCACGACGTAGGCGACCAAGCCCCAACCGGGCGTGGTGAGGGGGAACAGCGGGAACGTGACGCCGCACGCGATGCCGCTCACCCACATCAGCCGCGCGCCGCCCAGCCACGCCGTCAGGCGGCCGGTGAGCAGGGCCGCGGAGACCGCCCCGCACAGGCCCGTGCTGCCGAGCAGGCCGATCACCGCCGGGGTCAGGTGGAGGTCGCGGACCAGGAAGACCACGACCACCGCCAAGTGGGCGGACTGGAAGAGGGCGAACGTGAACCCGTGGCAGCCGATGGCGCGCAGCACGGGGTGGCCGAAGACGACGGCCAGGCCTTCGCGGACCTCGGGCCACATCCGCCGACGTTCGACGACCGGCGGTTCCTCGGCGGCGCGGATGGAGCGGAGCCACAGCGCGGACCACAGGTACGTGCACGCGTCCACCAGGAGCGCGGCCGGGGCGCTGACCCACTGGACCAGCGCGCCCGCGAGGGTCGGGGCGGCGATGGCGGCGGCCGAGCGGTTCAGCTGGAGCTTGGTGTTGGCCTCGACGAGGTGGTCGCGGGCGATCAGCCGCGGCACGTAGGACGGGTGGGCGATGTCGAACACGACCGTGAGCGTGCCGACGACGAGCACGACCGCGTAGAGCTGGCCCAGCGTCAAGACCCCGAGGTACGCGGTCACGGGCACGCTGAGCAGCGCGAGGAACCGGCCGAGGTCCGCGACCACCAGCAGCGGGCGGCACCGCAGCCGGTCGCACCACACGCCGACCTGCAGGCCGATGAGCAGGAACGCCACCGTCTGGCCGAACCGCAGCAGCGCCACCTCGAACCCGGTGGCGTCGAGCACCGTCACGGCGAGCAGCGGCACGGCCAGCGCGCTCACCCCGGTGCCGACCTGGCTGATCACGTCCGCCGCCCACAGCAGGCGGAAGTCCCCGTCCCTCAGCAACCCCATGCCGACCATGATGCCGGCGAAGGCAGTTAACTTGAGCCGGGCTGTGTCAATTTTTGCAACGCCGGGAGGATGGACGTCACCACGGCCCACGCGCCGGGGATGAGCAGCAGCGCGGCGATCGACACGACCGGGAACATGAACAGCGACTCGACCGGCCCGCCGGTGCGGAACCGCAGCCACTTGGGCGGCCGCAGCTCGTACCAGGTCTCCCCCGCGATCGGCAGCGGGAACAGGAACGGGCAGCCGGAGATCGTCACGGCGTCGCCGAGGCAATGCACGAAGCACCCCACGGCCACCGCGATGCCCAGCACCCCGGACAGGCTCTGCAGGTGCCCGAGGGTGGCGTCCAGGCCGAACCGGACGAGGAAGTACCCGATGGCCCCGAGGAACACGATCATCACCCAGTCGCCCAGCGCCGCCTCGGCCAGCAGCACGGCGAAGACCGCCACGCCCAGCACGGCCCACTTGCCGCCCAACTCGGTCGCGCCCGCGGTGAAGTAGCCGAGCAGCACGGCGAACAGGACGGTGTGCGACAGGTGCCGGTGCTCGCCGGTCACCGGCTCGTCGCGCGGCCCCTTCGTGATCGCGTAGACGTACCTCGACGACTTCCGCAGCAGGAACGACACCGCCCCGGTCAACGGCCCGAGGTAGCGCGACGCGGTGGAGTGCCGGTGGTCGAAGTCCGGCAGCAGCGCGAACCCCGCCGTCACCAGGCCGACGAGCAGCGCGCCCGCCAGGTCCCCGTGGCCCAGCAGTGGGGCGATCCCCAGTCCCGCGCACCACCCGGTGAGCGCGTGCGTTCGTCCCATCACCCGTTCGAGCATCCGGGCCGGCACGTTCAAGGTCAAGTTCCCCCGGTCGCGACCGGGGTGCAGCATGTCCCGATGGGTCGGATCAGGGTCGGCACGTCCGGTTGGGTGTACCCGCCGTGGCGCGGCGTCTTCTACCCCGAGGGGCTGGCGCGGAAGCGCGAACTGGAGCACCTGTCCCGGCGGGTCACCTCGGTCGAGGTCAACGGGTCGTTCTACTCCCTGCAACGCCCGTCGAGCTACCTCAAGTGGGCCGCTCAGACGCCGGACGACTTCGTGTTCTCCCTCAAGGGCGGCCGGTTCGTCACGCACCTCAAACGCTTGCGCGACAGCGCGGACACCCTGGCCAACTTCTTCGCCTCCGGAGTGCTCGCCCTCGGTCCCAAGCTCGGCCCGATCCTGTGGCAGCTCCCGCCGACCCTCCAGTACGACCCCGTGCTGCTCGCCGAGTTCTTCGGCAACCTCCCCCGCACCACGGCCGCCGCCGCCGAGGTGGCGACCCGGCACGACGAGCGCGTCGACCCGGCGTGGACGACCACGGACGAGGACCGGCCGCTGCGGCACGCGGCGGAGGTGCGCCACCCGTCCTTCGCCGACCCCGGCTTCCCGGACCTGGCGCGCGAGCACGGGATCGCGGTGGTCGTCGCCGACTCCGCGGGGAAGTACCCGCGCCTGGAGGTCGTGACCGCCGACTTCACCTACGTCCGCCTGCACGGCGCGGACGAGCTGTACGTCAGCGGCTACACCGACGAGGGCCTCGACGAGTGGGCCGCGAAGGTCCGCTCCTGGGCCGAGGCAGGCGACGTGTTCGTCTACTTCGACAACGACGCGAAGGTCATGGCTCCGCGCGACGCGATGGCGCTGATCCGAAAGGTCGAGTAGCCGCATCGGCGTGTCGCCCACACAATCGGGTGATTGGGGGGCAACTCCGACGCGGGATTCGTCCGAACGGCTGAGTCTTGAGCGGTGCGACACCGACGGAGGTTCCTCATGACCCGAAGCCTGCTGACGGCGTTGGCCATCACGGCGGGCGCCCTCGTCGCGAGCGGCAGCGCCTCCGCCCAGGAGTCCGGCACGCCCACGTGCGACAAGGGCGAGTTCTGCCTGTGGGGCGGACTGGACTACACCGGTCCGGCCAAGCGGCTGGACCTGGAGTCGGCCAACCCCGGCGAGTGCATCCCGCTGCCGGGCGGCCTGGTGGCGCGCTCGTTCGTGAACCGGCTGACCAGGGACGCGAGCGTCTACCAGGGCGAGACGTGCTCGACCGAGGCCGAGTTCACCACCTACCCCGGCAAGGGCACGTACGTGCCGGACGCCCCCTTCGTCGTGCGGGCTATCCAGGTGTGGGAGAGCTGAGGGCCAGCAGTTCCTCCACACCCCCCGCACCGTCCGGGATGAGCGCGATGGCGGCCATCGGGGCTCCGACGCGGGCCCACGCCAGCAGCCGGTCGCCGTCCAGCCCGCACGCCTCGGCGACGAGCGCGCACCGGGTCTCGACGCCCTCGCGCCCCGCGCCCTCCAGCACGTAGTCGAACGCGTCGAAGCACGGGTCGCCGACGCAGGCCTTCGGGTCGATGGCGATCAGCCCGCGCGGACCGCCGTCGAGGACGTTGCCGAGGTGCAGGTCGCCGTGCAGCAGCACCGGCGCGGAGTCGGTCGCCAGCAGCGCCGAGCAGCGCTCGATCGCCAGGTCCCACGTGCGCGCGTCGAGCCGGGCGGCGATGGCGGGCTCCGCGAGCCGCCTGCCGACGCGGGTGAAGGCCTCGGCCGTCCGGTCGCGCAGCAAGCGCGTCGGGTTCTCCGGTGGCGGCACGGAGTGCAGCGCGGCCAGCAGGTCCGCCCACCGCGCGGGCGTCGGGTCGACGGCCTCGCCTCCCGGCAGCACCTCTTCCAGCACGATGGCGTCACCGTGCGCGGCGAGCACGGCGGGCACGCGGCCCGAGGGCGCGAACCGGCGCAGCATCGCGACCTGCTCGGCCAGGAACGGCGCGTCGGGGCTGAGCTTGAGCACTGCGGGCGTGCCGTCGGGCCACGCGCACCGCAGCGTCACGGAGGACGCGCCCGTGTCGGCGAACTCCTCCCCCAGCACGAGTCCCCACTCGGCGGCGGCGCGCGCGGCGAGGGCGGGGACGGCGGCGCACCAGGCCGCCGAGGAGGGTCCGAAACGGCGGGCGAGGCGGGCGGTGATCTCGTCGAGGTCCACCGCCGGAACCCTCCCAGAACGCGATTCCCGCGCACATCGAATTATCCGCGCCCGGATCGCCGTAATCGAGCATTCATCAGGTACGTGACCAGAGGAATTCCCTGCGACAGCGGTAACTCTGCGAAATCGACCTCCCCCGAAAATCACCACTCGATCGTGTGAACACCCTTCAAGAATGTCGGTCGTTCCGCCTACGTTTCCCGCCTAGCCGTGCTGCGTCAGCACGAAGAGGAGACACAACGGTGACGGTGGCCGAATCCGGATTGCACGGATTGATGCTCAGCCGGGTGGCCCGTGATCGGGAGTTGACCCCCCGCGCAGCGGAACTGGTGATCGCGGCCTGCCGCGGCGAGGCCGCGCTGAACCAGGTGCTGGACGGCGTGGTCGCCGAGGACGAGCCCACCGCGCACCCGCGGCAGGCCGTGGGCGGCGGGATCTACCTGTCGGGCGTGCGGGTGCGGGGGTTCCGGGGCATCGGTCCCGAGGTCGACCTGCCGCTGGTCAGCGGACCGGGTCTGACCGTGGTGACCGGGCGCAACGGGTCGGGCAAGTCGAGCTTCGCCGAGGCCGCGGAGTTCGCCCTGACCGGCAACAACACCCGGTGGACGAAGTCGCTCAACGAGGTTTGGCGGCAGGGGTGGCGCAACCTGCACGCCCCCGGCGACGTCTCGGTGGCGATCACGCTGGTCCGCGCGGGCACCGCGGGCATGACGACGATCCGGCGCGCGTGGGCCGAGGGCGACGACTTCCACGGCGGCACGTGGACCGAGCGGCTCAGCGGGCAGGAGCCCAGGCCGTTCGACCAGGCCGAGTGGCGGTCGGCCCTGGAGACCTACCGGCCGTTCCTGCCCTACAGCGAGCTCGGGAAGTCGTTGGAGGGCAAGCCGAGCGAACTGCACGACGCGGTGCACAGCCTGTTGGGGCTGGAGGCCATCACCGACGCGCAGAACCGGCTCGCCGAGCACCGCAAGCGCTTGGCGGACGTGGTCGCGCGGCCGCACAACCGGCGGGCGAAGGTGCGCGAGGAGCTGGCGGCCTCCCCCGACGGCCGGGCGCAGCGCGCGGCCGAGCTGCTGGGGCAGGACCACCCGGACCTGGACGCGCTGGCGGACCTGGCGCTGGGCACGGACGTCGGCGGCGGCGGGATGCCGCTGCTGCTCCAGGTGACCGAGCTGGCGCTGCCGTCGGAGGCGGACCTGGCGCGCTGCCTGGAGGAGCTGGACGCGGCGCTCTCGGGCGTGACCAGCGCGGCGACCGACGGCGCGCAGATGTGCCTGCGCACCAGCGAGGTCCTGCGCGTCTCGCTGGAGCTGCACGAGGCCAAGGGCAACAAGTCGTGCCCGGTGTGCGGCATCGGCGTGCTCGACCAGCGCTGGTTCATCGCGACGACCAAGCGCGCCGAGACCCTGACGGCGGCCGCGGCGGCGCTGCACGACGCGGGCACCCGGCTCGACACCGCGACCGCCGCCGCGCGCTCGCTGTGCGCGCAGGTCCCCGGTCTCCTCAAGGAGGTCGACGGCCTGCTGAACACCGAGGCCGCGCGCACGACGTGGGCCGCGTGGGCGGAGTGCTCCACCTCCGAGGACCCGGTGAAGCTGCGCTCGCTGCTGCCCGCGCGGCACGCGGCGGTGCTGGCGGCCGTGGACGCGCTCAAGGCCGCGGCGCAGGAGCAGATCGACAAGCGCGACCTGGTGTGGCGGCCGATGGCGCTCGCGCTGTTCGAGTGGCACTCCCAGGCCGAGCGGGCGCTGGCCGACCAGCAGGTGCTCGCCGACGTGACCGAGGCCGAGAGCTGGATCCGAAGAACCGCGGCGCGGCTCCGCTCCGAGCGGATCGCGCCCTTCGCCAAGGAGTCGCAGCGGATCTGGCAGCGGCTCCGCCAGCAGAGCAACATCGACCTCGGCACCGTGCACCTGGAGAGCACCGGCCAGGACAACCGGCGGGTGGAGCTCGACGTCTCGGTCGACGGGAAGCCGAACTCGGCGCTCGCCGTGATGAGCCAGGGCGAGCTGCACGCGATGGCGCTGGCCCTGTTCCTGCCGAGGGCCGTGGTCGACGAGAGCCCGTTCCGGTTCGTGCTGATCGACGACCCGGTGCAGGCGATGGACCCGGCCAAGGTCGACGGTCTCGCCCAGGTGCTCGCCGACGTCGGCCTCACCCGCCAGGTCGTGGTCTTCACCCACGACGAGCGCCTCACCGAGGCGGTGCGCAGGCTCCGGCTCCCCGCGACCGTGTGGGAGGTCTGCCGGGGCGAGAACTCCGTGGTGCAGGTGCGGATGTGCGACGACCCCGTCGGCCGGTACCTGTCCGACGCGCGGGCCATGCGCACCACCGACGACCTGCCCGAGGAGGCCCGAGCCGAGCTGGTCGCCTCCTGCTGCCGCGCCGCGCTGGAGACCGCGGCCGACACCAGGTTCCGGCAGACCCGGCTCGCCCGCGGCCAGTCGCACGCCGAGGTCGAGCAGGTGCTGGAGCAGGCGCTGACGACCAGGCAGCGGCTCTCGCTCGCCGTGTTCGACGACCTGGCCGAGCACAAGAACCTGTTGCCCCACTTGGCGAAGACCCTCGACACCTGGGCCGTGACCGTGCTGAACGCGTGCCGCGCGGGAACGGCGACGCCGTACGACGGCGATCTGCTGACCCTGATCCGGGACACCGAACGACTGACGAACTGGCTGCGAGATGAGTGACGTGACTGATCGGAAAGTGCTCGACCGCCTGGACCACGTGAGCCGCATGCTCGCGGACGACCGCGGGCTGGACGGGACGCGGGTGCGCTGCGGGGCCTGGCTGCTGCGCACCACGCTGGAGCGCGCGGTCGTGACGCTGGTGTGCGCCGACGACGAGGGCGCCACGAAGTCCATGCACGCGCTGCTGCTGCGGTTGCCCAAGCACGTGGGCGACGACGTGGCCGCGGACACCGCGCAGCTGTGGCACGCGCTGCGCCGGGCCGCCCACCACCACGACTACGAGATCGCGCCGACCGTGGACGAGCTGCGCGGCTGGCACGAGGACACCCGGTGGCTCAGCAGCGCCCTGCTCGCCGCCCAGCCCACCCTCCTGCCGCTGCCGAGGGTCGAGTCCGCTTCGCGGAGACACGGGTGAAGCTGCTGCTGTTCTCCGACCTGCACCTGGACACGGCGTTCTACGGGACCGGGGTGGGTCCGGAGGCCGCGCGGACCCGGCGGGCCGCGCTGCGCACCACGTTGCGGCGGATCACGGCGCTGGCGCGGGCGGAGCGGGTGGACGCGCTGCTGTGCGGCGGCGACCTGTACGAGCACGAGCGGTTCTCGCCGGACACCGCCGGGTTCCTGCGCGACGCCTTCGAGGACGTCGCCGTGCCGGTGCACCTCGCGCCGGGCAACCACGACTGGTACGGCCCCAAGAGCCTCTACCAGCAGGTGGCGTGGTCGTCGAACGTGCACGTGTTCACCGAGGACCGCCTGGTGCCCGAGGAGCTCGCGGACGGGGTGACGCTGTGGGGAGCGGCGCACCTCGCGCCGACGACCACCGAGGGCTTCCTCGACGGGTTCGCGGTGCAGCGCGGCGGCGTGAACCTGGCGCTGTTCCACGGTTCCGAGGTCGCGCCCCCGGCCGGCCAGGAGTCCGGCAAGGCGCCGCACGCGCCGTTCTCCGCCCGGCAGCTGGAGGCGTCCCGGCTGGACCACGCGTTCCTCGGGCACTTCCACGTGCCGCGGCACGCCGAGCGGCACACCTACCCCGGCAACCCCGACCCGTTGACGTTCGGCGAGCACGGCCCGAGGGGTGCCGTGCTCTGCACCGTCCACGAGGACGGGCGGGTGGACCGGGTCCGGCACGACGTGTCCACCAGCCGGGTGCACGACGTCGCCGTGGACGTGACCGGGGCGGCGAGCACCGACGGGGTGCGCGAGCGGGTGGCCGCCGCGGTCGCCGACCTCAAGGGCGTCGTCCGGGTCTCGCTGCACGGCGACGTCCCGCCGGACGTGGACCCGATCCCGAACGACCTGGAGACCGCCGCGCCCCACCTGGACGCCCTGGTGGCGCGCTGTTCCGTCGGCGCGGCCGAGGACACCGCCGCGCTCGCCGGGGAGTCCACGGTGCGCGGCCGGTTCGTCCGCGACGTGCGCGCCGACCCCGGTCTCGACGACGACACCCGGCGGCGGGTGCTGGTGACCGGCCTGCGCGCGCTCGACGGACGTGCCGCGGACCTTGCCGTGCAGTGACAGCGAAGACCACGAGGTAGTCATGAGAATCGAGTCCGTGACCGCGCACGCGTTCGGGCCGCTGACCGACCGGACCCTGGCGCTCGCGCCGGGGCTGACGGTGATCGCGGGCGTCAACGAGTCGGCGAAGTCCTCGTGGCACGCGGCGATCTACGCGTCGCTGTGCGGGCGGCGGCGGGGCCGGGGCGCGTCCAGCAGCCCGGAGCGGCGGTTCGCCGAGCAGCACAAGCCGTGGCACGACGAGGACTGGCGGGTGTCGTCGGTCGTGGTGCTCGACGACGGCCGTCGGATCCAGCTGTGCCACGACCTGGCGGGGAAGGGCGGGTGCAAGGCCGTGGACCTGGGAACCGCGAAGGACGTGAGCGCCGAGGTGATGTTCGAGGGGTCGCCGGACGCGAGCCGCTGGCTCGGGCTGGACCGCAAGTCGTTCGCCGCCACCGCCTGCGTGAACCAGGCCGAGCTGCTGGGCGTGCTCGGCGCGGCCGACGGGCTGCGGGAGCACCTGGAGCGCGCGGCGGCCACCGCGGGAGCCGACGCGACCGCCACGGCGGCGTTGGCGAGCCTGGCGGCGTTCCACCGCGACCAGCTGGGCGACGACCCCGGCACGCCCCTGCGGGTGGCCGAGGCCCGGCTGCGGAAGGCGGGTCAGGACCTCGCCGACGCCGTGGGCGCGCACGAGCGGTACCTGGACCTCGTGGTGGAGACCGAGGAGCGCCGGGTCGAGGCGGACGCCGCGGCCGAGGCCGCCGAACGGGCCGAAGCGGAGGCCACGGCGCTCGACGAGCTGCTGACCGCCACCCGCGCGCACACCGCCGCGGCGCGCAAGGCGTTGCGTGCCAAGGAGAAGGCCGACGACCACGCGGCCGAGGTCGCCAGGGCGGAGCAGCGGCTCGCCCGGATCCGGGAGCTGGACGAGAGGTTCGGCGGCGTGGCGCCCGCGGGGCTGGCCGCGCAGGAGGAGGCGACGCGGGTCGTGCACGCGGCGCTCGCGGCGTGGCGGGCGGTGCCGAAACCGCGCGCGCTCACCGGGTCCACGGCCGCGGAGCTGCGGCAGGAGCTGGCCGCCGTGCCGGACCCGCCGACCGGGGACACCGAGGTGGAGCCCCGCGTCCGCGAACTGGCGCTGGCCCGTGAACGCGCGCTCGGGGTCGTCGCCGCGCACGAGGGCCGCCGCCCGGTGATCGGCGACGAGATCGGCGACGCCCGGCTCACCGCCGCGCTGGCCGCGGGCCCCGCCACCGTGCGGGACCTCGCCGCCGCGCTCGTCACCCCTCCCCCGCCACCGCCGAAGGCCAGGGCGCGCACGGCGTTGGGCCTCGCCGCGGGGGCCGTGGGCGTGGCGGGCCTGGCGCTGCTCGTGACGGGTCGGTGGCTGCCGGGGGTCGCCCTGCTGACGCCGGTGCTGTTCCTCGGCATCCTGCGGCTGGTGGAATCCGCGACCGCCGACGACTCCGGCCAGCACAACCGCCGCGGCGGGGCGGCCGCGGTCGAGGCCGCCGACCGGTGCGCCGCGCTGGACCTGCCCGCGGAACCGCTGGTGCTCCAGGAACTCGCCGACCGGGCCGAGCGGCACATCGGGCTGCGCGCGTCCCGCACGATCTGGGACCAGCACCAGCGGCAGTACACCGAGAAGGCCACCCGGCAGGGCGAGGAGCTGCGGACCGCGTTGGCCGTCAAGGGGTACGTCGACCCGGACCTCTCCGTCGGGGACCTGCTGGGGCTGTACGAGCGGGCCTGCGCCATCGGCGCGCGCCAGGCCGTGATGGCGGCGCAGAAGGACGTGCTGACACGGGCCATCGCCGAACGCGACCAGGCCGAGGAGGCCGCGGTCGAGGTGGAACTGCTGCGCGCCAAGGCGTTGGAGCTCGTCCGCGTGGCCGTGCTGAAGGTCGACCCGGACTCCACCGCCACGACCGCGCCGCAACTGCTGGCGGCGCTCGACGCGTGGCAGCGCGGCTGGGAGGACCAGCTGCGGGCCGTGGCCGCGGAACGCGACGCGTGGGTCGAGCTGACCACCCTGCTGATCGACTCCACGCAGGACGAACTGGCCGCGGGCCTCGTCGTCACGCGCGCGGAGCACGCCGCGCTGGCCGCCGAGGCCGACCGGGACCAGCTGGCCGCGACCGCTGCCGAAGCGAAGCGCGACGCGCTCGGCTCCGGCGAGGCGGAGGAGGTCGAGGCGCGCCTGGTCGAGGCCAGGACCACCGTCACGGCGGCCCGCGCCGAGGCCAAGCGGCTGGCCACCGCGGCCGACGAGCTGGGCGGCGCGCTCGCCGAACGCGGTCGCGGACTGCCCGGCGTCCCGGAGGCGGAGGAAGCCCTGGCCGCCGCCCAGTCGGACCTCGCCGACCTCGCGGCCCTCGCCACGACCCTCACCGTCACGAGGAAGCACCTCGTGGCCGCGCGGGAGAACGTGCACCGCGACCTCGCCCCGATCCTCGCGGGCACCCTGCGCACGCACCTCCCGGAGATCACCGACGGCCGCTACACCGACGCCGCGGTCGACCCGAAGTCCCTCAAGGTCACCGTCCGCGGCCCGTCCGGCGTGTGGCGGCCGGCGACGAACCTGTCGCTGGGCACCGCGGAACAGGTGTACCTGCTGCTGCGCTTCGCCCTGGCCGAACACCTCACGACTCCCGGCGAGACCTGCCCGCTGCTGCTGGACGACATCACCGTCCAGGCCGACGACACCCGCACCACCGCGATCCTCGACCTCCTGCACACCCTGTCCGCCCGCCGCCAGGTCGTCCTGTTCGCCCAGGAGTCCGCCGTCCTCGCGTGGGCCCGCGCCACCCTCGACGGCGGCCGGGACGCGTTGCGCGAACTCACCCCGATCCCGGTGGAGTGACCGGTCCCCGTGGCACAGTCGTGCTGTGCAGGTGAGGATTCTGGGCCCGCTGGAGGTGACCGAGGACGGCGTCCCGGTCCCGATCGGCGGCGCGCGGCTGCGGACGCTGCTGGTGCGGCTGGCGGTCGGGGTGGGCCGGGTCGTGACCGTGGACGAGCTGGCGGACGCGCTGTGGCCGCGCGACCCGCCCGCGGACCAGGGCAACTCGGTGCGGTCGCTGGTGGCGCGGCTGCGGCGGGTCCTGCCGAACCCCGAGGTGGTGCGGTCGGCCGCCGCGGGCTACCGGCTCGACCTGCCCGAGTCCTCGGTGGACGCCTACGAGTTCGAACGGCTGGCGCCCCTCGACGCGCGGGGCGCGCTGGCGCTGTGGCGCGGGCCCGCGCTGGTCGACGTCCGTGACGCCGAGTTCGCCACGGCCTACGCGGCCCGGCTGGAGGAGGCCCGGCTCGCGGCCGTGGAGGCGCGCGCCGAGGCCGATCTCGCGGAGGGCGCGGACGAGCGGCTGGTCGCGGAGCTGACCGGGCTGGCCGCGCTGCACCCGTTGCGCGAACGGCTCCAGAGCCTGCGGGTGCTGGCGCTGCACGCCGTCGGCAGGCAGGCCGAGGCGTTGGCCGCGTACGAGGACGTGCGCCGCACGCTGGCCGAGGAGCTGGGCGCCGATCCGGGGCCGGGGCTGCGCGAGGCGCACCAGCGGGTGCTGCGCTCGACCGGGCCGCGCGGGAACCTGCGGACGGCGTTGACGAGCTTCGTCGGACGGCGGGCCGAGGTCGCGCGGGTGACCGCGCTGCTGGCCCAGGGCAGGCTGATCACGCTGGTCGGGCCCGGTGGCGCGGGCAAGACGCGGCTCGCGACGACGGCGGCCGGCCGACTGCCCGGCGGGGCGTGGCTGGCGGAACTGGCGTCGGTGACCGACCCTGCCGACGTGCCCGCCGCGGTGCTTGGGGCGTTGGGAGCGCGGGACAAGCGCGCCCCGGACGGCGACCCGGCCCCGCTGGACGCGACCGCCCGGCTGGTGGAGTTGTTGTCCCGCGGGGAGAACGTCGTCGTGCTGGACAACTGCGAGCACGTCGTGGACGCGGCCGCGCGGCTCGCCGACGAGCTGCTCGGCCGCTGCCCGCGCCTGCGGATCCTGGCCACCAGCCGGGAACCGCTCGGCGTGCTCGGCGAGGCGCTGTGCCCGGTGCCGCCGCTGGAGGTCCCGGAACCCGAGCCGACGGTGGCCGAGGCGACCGCGACCGCCGCGGTCCGGCTGCTCGTCGACCGCGCCGCCGCGGTGCGGCCGGGGTTCGCGGTGGACGAGGCGAACGTGGCCGCCGTGGCCGAGATCTGCCGACGCCTCGACGGGCTGCCACTGGCCGTCGAACTGGCCGCCGCCCGCCTGCGGTCGCTGTCGGCCCAGCAGGTCGCCGCGCGGCTCGACGACCGGTTCCGGCTGTTGACCGGCGGCAGCCGCACGGCCCTGCCCCGCCACCAGACGCTGCGCGCGGTCGTGGCGTGGAGCTGGGGCCTGCTCGACGCCGACGAACGGGCGTTCGCGGAGCGGCTGGCGGTGTTCCCGGCCGCGATCAGCCTGGAGGCCGCCGAACACCTGAGCCCAGGCACGGCGCTGGACCTGCTCACAGCGCTCGCGGACAAGTCCCTGCTCCAGGTCGTCGACGCGCCCGAGCCGTGCTTCCGGATGTTGGAGACCATCAAGGAGTTCGCCCTCGAACAGCTCGCCGAACGCGACGGCGTGACGGAGGCGCGGCGCGAGCACGCGCTCTACTTCCTCGACTTCGCCGAGACCGCCGAGGCGCACCTGCGCGGCCCCGACCAGGTCGTCTGGGTCCCCCGCCTGGTCCTCGAACGCGACAACCTCGTCGCCGCGCTGCACTTCGCCGCCGACACCGGCGACGCGGCGACGGCCGTGCGGCTGGGCGCGTCGCTCGGCATGTTCGGCTGGATCCTCGGCGCGACGGTGGACACGGACGCCTGGCTGCGCCTCGCGCTGTCCGTGCCCGGCGACGCCCCGGAGCCCGCGAAGACCGTCGCCAAGGCGATGTACCTGATCAACAGCGCCATCTGGGGCGGCAGCGACGACTGGAAGGCCTTCCTCGCCGACTTCCGCGACACCATCGCCGCCGTGAACCTGCACAGCGGGCACCCGGTGCTCGCGCTTTTCGAGCCGATGTTCGCGATCTTCTCCGACGACGTGGAACTCGGGCTCAGGGTCGTGGACGAACGGCTCGACCACCCCGACCCGTGGACCAGGGCGGCGCTGTGGATGGTGCGCGGCATGCTGCGGGAGAACGACGGCGACATGGCGGGCACCCGGCACGACATGACCAACGCCGTGACCAGGTTCCGCGAGGTCGGCGACCGCTTCGGGCTGTCGCAGTCGCTGTCGTCGCTGGCCGAGGCGCACCTGGTGTTCGGCGACCACGAGCGGGCGATCAGCGCGTTGGAGGAGGCCATCGCCCTGCGGCAGGAGCTCCAGCCCGACGACGACGTCTCGCACGACCGGCTCCTCCTCGCGGGCGCGCGCTCGCACCACGGCGACCCGGAGGGCGCGCGGGCCGAGTACGAGGACATCGCCCGACCCCGCAAGGGGGTGCTCACGGACCACAGCGTCGCGTTCGCGCACCTGGCGCTGGGCGACCTGGACCGGATGGCGGGCGACCTGGACTCGGCGGAACGGCACTACGCGGTCAGCTCGGCCGTCCTCGACGAGTGGGCGGTCATCGCGCCGCAACTGCGGGCGTTGGCACTCGCCTCCACGGCGTTGCTGGCGGTGCGGCGGGACGACCCGGCGACCGCGGGCGCGCTGCTGGAGGAGGCCGTCGAGCACGCCGTGAGCGCGAAGGACATGCCGGTGCTCGCCAAGATCGGCGTCGCGGTCGCGGCCCTGCGGGACCACGGCGGCGACCCGGTCGGGGCGGCCCGGCTCCTCGGCGTCGCCGAACAGCTCCGCGGCGCGCCCGACCCGCTGAACCCCGACGTCGTCCGGCTGACGACGGCGTTGCGCGACCGGCTGGGCGGCGCCGCGTACGACGCCGCCCACGCCGAGGGCCGCGCGCTGGACCGCGCGGCCGCGATCGGTCAGGTGCGGCGGCGGTAGGCCCGGACCGCGAGCGGCGCGAACACCACCAGGAACCCGACCGACCAGACGAGCACCCACACCACGTTGTTGCCGAGCGGACCGCCGAGCAGCAACGCGCGCGAGGCGTCCATCATGTGCGCCACCGGGTTCACGTCCACCCAGGACTGCAACCAGCCCGGCATGGTCTCCTTCGGCGCGATCATGCTCGTGCCGAACGTCAGCGGGAACAGGATCACGAACGCAGTGCCCTGCACCGCGCCCGGCGTCCGCATCAGCATCCCGATGAGCACGAACGCCCAGCTGAGGCAGAACGCGAAGAACACCGTCAACGCGCACGCCGCCAGCACGGACAGCGGGCCGGTGTGGAAGCGGAACCCCATGACCGCCCCGAACGCCAGCAGCGACACGATCGCCACCACGTACCGGATCAGGTCGCCCGCCACCGACCCGATCAGCGGCGCGGACCGGCCGATCGGCAGGCTGCGGAACCGGTCGAACACGCCCTTGCCGATGTCGGTGTTGAGGTTCACGCCGGTCGCCATCCCGGCGAACATGACCGTCTGCACCATGATCGCGGGCAGCAGGAACTGGAGGTACGTGCCGGTGTCGCCGGAGATGGCGCCGCCGAGCAGGTAGACGTAGACCAGCACGAAGATGATCGGCTGGACCGTGACGTCGAGCAACTGCTCGGGGGTGCGCAGCGTCTTGAGCACGCTGCGCTTGGCCAGCGCGTAGCTGTGCCGGACGAGCCCGAAGGGCCGCGACTCGATGCGCACGGGCGCGGACAGGCGCGGTTCGGCGAGCGCGGTCATGCCGCGTCCTCCTTGGTGTGGTGGCCGGTGAGGGTGAAGAAGACCTCGTCGAGGCTGGGCAGGCGCAGCGACAGCTCGGTGACCGGGATCCGCTCCCCCGCCAGCCGCCGCACGATCTCGGTGAACGCGGCGTCGCCGTCGACCGGGACCGTGAGCACCCCGCGGGCGGGCGATTCCACCTTCCGCCCGGCGACCGCGGCCGCGATGGCCTCCGCGGCGTCGAGGTGCGCCGGGTCGACGGGCCGGATCAGCACGGTCTGCCCGCCCACGACCCGCTTGAGCTCGCCGGGAGTGCCGTTGGCGATGACCTTGCCCTCGTCGATCACCGAGATGGTGTCGGCGAGCGCGTCGGCCTCCTCCAGGTACTGCGTGGTCAGCAGCACCGTGACGCCGTCGTTCGCGAGCGAGCGGACCATCGTCCACACGTCCTCGCGCTTGGCCGGGTCGAGACCGGTCGTCGGCTCGTCCAGGTAGATCACGTCCGGCCGCCCGACCAGGCTCGCGGCCAGGTCCAGCCGCCGCCGCATCCCGCCCGAGTAGTGCTTGACCTGCTTGCCCGCCGCCTCGGTCAACCCGAACCCGGCCAGCAGCTCCGCGGCCCGCGCCTTCGCGGCGGGTGTGCGCAGATCCAGCAGCTGCCCGATGAGCACCAGGTTCTGCGTGCCCGTGAGGTCCTCGTCGACCGACGCGTACTGCCCGGTCAGCCCGATCATCCGCCGCACCTTGGCGGCGTCCTTCACCACGTCCAGCCCGCCCACGGTCGCCCGCCCCGCGTCGGGCGTCAGCAGGGTCGCGAGGATCCGCACCGCGGTCGTCTTCCCCGCCCCGTTGGGCCCGAGCACCCCCAGCACGGTGCCCCGCTCCGCCCGCAGGTCGATCCCCGCGAGCGCGGTCGTCCTGCCGTACCGCTTGACCAAGCCGTCGGCCTCGAAAGCCAATGGCATCAGCTCGTCCCCCTCCGTTTTCGTGCGAACGGGGACGACCCTCCTCGACGGCCGTGCCGGATCCGGCACACCGCCGTGTCACGCCATGTCAGGACGACATGCGAACCCGCGGAAATCTCTCTAACCCGTCAGTGCGAGTTATCCACGCGCAGTGGCATAAAAGCGCGTTCATCACCCGAGGAATTACACCCGATGGTGTGACAACTCTTCAGTAGGTCTCATTCGGCCTTACGTTTTCGACACCAGGCAGCCGACCGGAGGAGACGGGACCCTTGCCGAGCCGAACAGCCACCACCATGACGGCCATCCACGAAGAGATAGCCGAACGCCTGCTGTTCGCCAAAGGCCTCCTCACCACGGGCGGCCTGGCGACGGGCATCTGGCCCAAGTGCTGCGCCTGGCTGCTGCGCACCGCCCTGGAACGCTCGGTGGCAGCCATCCACCGAGCCCACCACGAACCCAGCGTGTCAATGCGAACGGACCTCCTCACCCTCCCCCTGTTCGTCGACCAACCCCTCGCCCACCACACAGCCCGCCTCTGGGGCACCCTGAGCGTCGTCGCCAACCACACCGACTACAACCAGGCCCCGACAATCGCCGAACTCCGCGCCTGGCACTCCGAAGCGTCCCGCGTCACCGACGGACTGCTGACCGCGCTGCCCACCAGGTGAGGTGGTGAGCGTGGGGGAGGCAATCCCGAAGATCCCACCGACGGAAAGCCGCAGCAGCGCCGTGAACAGGCGCGCGCGGTGACGAAACTTTTTTGCGCCGCCGCGCGACCACGGTGACCCACGACAGCGCCGAAAACTGTCGTACCCCCTCGCTACCGTGACGTCATGACCGAGATCCTGTTCCACCCGGCGACGCCGATGCCGGGCCCCGACGCTCGTCTCGCCGAACTCGATCTGAAGGTCGAGCACCTGGACGAGGCGATCTGGGCGGGGTTGAACGCGCGGGCCGCGGCGCCCGCTCTCGGGCCCACCAACGGGGCCGGGTTGCTCGACTGGATCCACCGGGTGGGGCGGTTGCGCGAGGTGCTGGTCGGGCAGGGGTGGGAGCGGTACGACAAGTACAACGCCGGGTTGGTGCGGCATCCGAGCAAGCCGATCGTGCTCGGGGCGTTGCAGGGCAACCGGCACACCGGTGATCCCGGCGCCAAGCTGCGCAGCGACTACACGAAGGGGCCCGCGATCACGGCGTTGACGCGGGACAACGACCACGACCAGTTCAGCCTGTTCGACGACGGTGAACGGCTGGGCGGGCTGAAGTTGTGGTTCCTCGTCACGTTCCCGACCGTGCGGGACGGGCGGTTCGTGGTGCTGCGGGAGGTGTCGCAGCCGGAGCCGACGCCGCAGGGCCAGGTGATCGACCACTGGTCGCACCGGATCACGTTGCCGCCCTACGACTTCGGGCCGGTCGCGGACATCACGCCGGACGGACCGGCGGAGATCGACTTCACCGTGTCGCTGCGGTGACCCCGTCTGGCGGCGGTCCGGAAGGAGGTACCAGAATGACGCCACCATGCTCACACCTTCCCGTCTCGTCCTGGCGCGCAAGCGGCGTGGACTGACCGCGGCCGACGTGGCGCGGGCCGTCGGGGTGAGTGCGAGCAGCGTCGGGGACTACGAGCGCGGCAGGCGTCGGCCGGTCGCGGGCACGACGGCGGCGTTGGCGCGCGCGCTGGGGTTCCCGGTGGAGTTCCTGGAAGCGCCGGACGAGGCCGAACTGCCGACCGGGGCCGTCGCGTTCCGGGCGGCCGCGAAGCTCCCCGCGGTGCGGCGGGACGCGGCCGTGGCGGCGGGCAGGCTGGCGATCGGGGTCAACCGGTGGCTGGAGCGGACGTTCACGCTGCCCGCCCCGGACGTGCCGACGCTGGAGCACCCCGACCCGGAGACCGCCGCGGACATGGTGCGCGGCCGCTGGGGCCTGGGTTCCGGCGCGGCCCCGACGATGGTGCACCTGTTGGAGGCGCACGGGGTCCGGGTGTTCTCGCTGCCGGTGGACTGCGCCGAGGTGGACGCGTTCTCCTTCTGGCACGCGGGCACGCCGTACGTGTTCCTGAACCCGACGACGTCCGCCGAACGCGGCCGGTTCGACGCCGCCCACGAGCTGGGCCACCTCGTGCTGCACGCGACCACGCACCCCGCCGACGCGGAACGGCAGGCGAACGCCTTCGCGGGCGCGTTCCTGATGCCCCGCGCGGGCGTGCTGGCGTCCGTGCCGCGCGGCCCGGTCACCGAGCAGGTGCTGACCCACCGCGCGCACTGGCGCGTGTCGGCGCTCGCCCTGACCTACCGGCTGCGCGACCTCGGCCTGCTCACCGCCGACCAGTACGGCGTCGTGTGCACCGAACTCAGCCGGCGCGGCTACCGCGTGGCCGAACCGGACGGCCTCACGGCCCGCGAGGGCTCGTTGCTGCTGGCCAAGGTGTTCCACGCCCTGCGCGACCGCGGCACCACGCCCCGACAGGTGGCGCACGACCTGCTGCTCGACCCCGCCGAACTCGACGCGCTGGTGTTCGGCCTGGTCGTCACCGCCCTGTCGGGCTCACGCCGGACCACCGCCCGCCAGGGCAAGCTGTCGCTGGTGCGCTAGCGCCGTCGCTCGCCCCACAGCGGCAGGATCGGCGGCAGGTCCCGGAACAACGGCTTCGGCGGCTTGGGGGCGACGTCATCGTCGTCGTCCCACAACCGGCCGTACTGGTCCGGCAGCTCGCCCCACCCCCAGTACGGGGCGGGGCCGTCCGGGACGAACCCGAGCAGGTCGACGGGGTCGACGCGCTCGGCGCCGACCGTGCACACGTGCGACCAGGCGTCGCCGAAGTCGAAGACGTAGGCGAACTGGTCACCGGACTTGAGCTTGCCGAGCTTGGTCTTGACGCTGTCGATGGTGCCTTCGGGCTCGTCGCCGTCCCAGTGGCTCAGCGCGCTGATGCCCGCGCCGCCCAGCAGGGTGAACATGTGCATGTGGGCCAGGTCCCAGCGCGCGAACGCGATGTCCACGGCCCGTGCCAGCTGGGCGAAGGAGTGCGAGCGCGCGACGACGAAGTCGCGGCCCGGACGGGGCCAGAACTTCTGTCCACGGCCTTGGACCAGTTCCACGCGTATCGACAACCAGGTGCGCGCCACGGCGACAAGATAGTGGATCTCGAACGGGTGGTTGTCCAACACCAACGTGTTGCCTATTCGCCCGTGACGCCGTCCAGGCGTTCCCGCAGGAGATCGGCGTGCCCGTTGTGCCGGGCGTACTCCTCGATCAGGTGAAGCACGATCCAGCGCAGCGACACGGCCGATCCGTCACCGCGCACGCCGACGAAGTCCAACGGCCGGGAGGCCACGATCTCCCGCGACTCCGCGCACGTGGCCCGCCAGGTCTCGAACACCGTCGCCACGTCCGCCGAGTCGAGGTCGTCGAAGTCGCCGTCGGGGTTGTCCGGGTCGCTGTAGTACAGCGGCGGCAGGCTCCGGCCCGCGACGCGGTTGCCGAACCACCCCCGCTCCACCTCCGTCATGTGCCGCACCAGCCCCAGCAGCGACAGGTCCGACGGCGGCACCGCGCGGGTCCGCAACTGCTCGTCGGTGAGGTCCGCGCACTTCACCGCCAGCGTGGAGCGGTGGAAGTCGAGGTACATGGCGAGCGTGGTGCGCTCGTCGGCCAGCTGCTCCGCTTGGACGCGTTCGTCGGTCACGCGCCGAAGCTAACCCCCGGACGCCGGTGGCCGCAGCCGTTTTCCCGCGCGTGCGAGGCGGTGTGGTAGCTCTGCGGGTATGAGCAACCTCGAAGACCTGCGGGACGCCCTGCGCCGGTTCGCCGCCGCCCGCGACTGGGACACCTACCACACGCCGAAGAACCTGGTGATGGCCTTGTCCGGCGAGGTCGGCGAGCTGACCGACCTGTTCCAGTGGCTGACGCCCGAGGAAGCGGCCGCGGCGATGTCCGATCCGGAGCTGGCGTGGAACGTCCGCGACGAGCTGGCGGACGTGGTGCACTACCTGGTCCGTTTGGCGGACAAGCTGGACGTCGACCTGGTCGAGGCGGCGTTCGCGAAGATCGAGCGCAACGAGAAGAGGTTCCCCACCGGTGACCTTCGCCCGGTCGAGTGACATGCTCTGTCACTCACACGGCCCACTCAGGGGGAGAACTTGAACCCGCAGGCGATGAACAGACTGCACATGCACCAGAAGGTCACCCTCATGGTGAACCGCTACGAGATCTTCGCCGACGACGGCAATGGCGAGCCGGGGGCCGTCATCGCGTTCGTCGAGCAGAAGCGCATGGCCTTCAAGGAACAGGTCACCATCTACACGGACTCGTCGAAGTCCACGGTGCTGGCGGGGTTCCGGGCCCGCAAGGTCATCGACCTGGCGAGCGGCTACGACGTGACGGACGGCAACAACCAGCCGATCGGCTTCTTCCGCAAGGACTTCGCCAAGTCGCTGGTCAACTCGACGTGGCACCTCGACCAGCCCGGCGCCCCCACGGCGACCGGCCGGGAGCGCAGCCAGGGCATCGCCGTGCTGCGCAGGTTGTGGAACTTCATCCCGCTCATCGAGAACTTCCCGTTCCCGTTCCGCTACCACTTCGACTTCGTCCGCGGGACGGCCCCGGTGTTCAGCGTGGACAAGAAGACGTGGCTGCGCGACCACTACCTCCTGGACATCCAGGACCCGTACGTCGACCGCCGGGTCGTCATCGCGCAGGCGGTCGCCGTCGACGCGCTGCAGTCCCGTTGACCTAGAGGTACGTGAGCAGCAGCAGGATCAACGCCACCAGCAGCACGATCCCGAAGAACGCCGCCGCGATCGTAGGCGGGGCAGGTGCCCTCTCCCGAGCGTGCCTGCCCCGTTTTCTCCTGCGCATCCCGTGTTTCCGCACACCGCGCCACCGCACCGGGACCTCCAGGTCGACGTTCATGGTGATCACGTTAGGCAGCGCGGCGGCCCCCACCTCGGGAGATCACCCGCTCGCAGCAGACTCCTTGCCCGGTCGGCGGCTCAGGCCGATTCGGTCGTGACGGAGTGCCACTCCTAAGGTGGGCGGCATGTCGGTCGTCGTGGTGGGAGCGGGAATCGCGGGCTTGGCCTGCGCCAGGGCGTTGACCGAGGCCGGTGTCGCCGTGCGGGTGCTCGAACGCGGCAAGGTGTGCGGCGGCCGCCTGGCGACGAAGCGCTACAACGACAGGCGCACCGACATCGGTGCCGCCTACTTCACCGCCCAGGACGAGGCCTTCACCAGCCTCGTCACGACCTGGCAGACCCAGGGCCTGGTCCGCGAGTGGACCGACACCCTCACCGTGCTGGACCCGGACGGCACCCACCGCACCACCGGCCCGATGCGCTGGGCAGCCCCGAACGGCCTGCGTTCCCTGGCCGAGAACCTCGCCGAAGGCTTGGACATCACCACCGACCACGCCGTGGAGTGGATCGAGCCGGGGCCTCGCGTAGACGGCGTCAACGCAACGGCAGTAGTCCTGGCCATGCCCGGCCCACAGGCACTGCGCATCCTCCACCCCAGCCTCACCAACGCCCGCACCGCTGTGGAAGCCCAGCACTGGCTACCAACCCTGGCGGTCACCCTCACCTACCCGACCCGCACCTGGCCTGACTTCAACGGCGCGTTCGTCAACGACCACCCCATCCTGCAAACGGTCTTCGACGACGGCGCCCGCCGAGGCGACAACGCCCCGGTACTGGTAGCCCACACCACACCCACCTTCACCGAGCACTACGTGGCAGACCCCTCAGTCGCCGCCCACGAGGTAGAGGCAGCGGTACGCCAGGTCCTGGACCTCACCGACAAGACCACCAGCACCCACGTACACCGCTGGACCTACGCCAGCCCCACCAAGCCCGGCACAACCCCGTTCCACCTGGACGACCAGCACATCGGCATCGCAGGCGACGCCTGGGGCTACCCCCGCACAGAAACCGCCTGGCTCTCCGGCACCGCATTGGGCAACGCCCTAGCCACCCAGCTCGCCTGACGACCCGAAAACTGTCGGACCCCACCAGTAGTCTTGATTTCGGGGGCTCCCAGGACGCGTGAACGGTCCGTTCACACAGAACTTCGCCAGCAGCCTGGACTGTCGGACCCCACCAGTAGCCTGGAACTCGGGGGCTCCCAAGGGCCGATGAACGGTCCATTCACCCGAACCTTCGGCAGCAACCAAACTGTCGGACCCCAGGGCTAGTGTGGATTTCGGGGGTCCCCAGAAGCTGATGAACGGTCCGTTCACACAGACTTGTGCCGGGCCAACCGCTCAGGCAGCCGAAACTGTCGTACCCCACCGCTAGCCTGTGAATCGGGGGGCCTCCACGACCAGGCGACCCCCGCCACCGCATACCCCAAAACGCAAAAAGCCCGGTGGGGGACCCCATCACTGGAGTCCCCCACCGGGAAAGATTGCCCCGCGGTGACCTACTCTCCCACACCGTCACCAGTGCAGTACCATCGGCGCAGGAGGGCTTAACTACCGGGTTCGGAATGGGACCGGGTGTTTC